>OGPA01000080.1_pt1 | contig 105898 bp, 87 predicted proteins | sample 1552841 | NCBI WGS metagenome assembly OGPA01 (sample SAMEA2579916, study PRJEB22360) | human gut metagenome
GCTTTGCCCCGCAGGGCAAGAGGGAAGAACAGGACTTGTCCAGTTCCCTCTTGCTTCATTTAGCGAAACGAGCCGAGCCACAGGGCGAGGCGGTTTCTGCTAAATGGGGAGTGGTGGCACTTCATCAGGCGGTAACATTACCCACCCTGTTTTGCTTCGGTTTGCGTATCGAGTTGATTTTCCTTTTTGAACCGCTCGTAGGTCTTGCAATCGGCATTTTCCTGTACAAATGCACGAATGTCGGATGCTCGGTAGTAGGTTTTATGACTTATCGTAAAGTAAGGAAGCTTGCCACTTGCCCGATACCGTTGCAAGGTTCGGAAAGATACTTTCAGTAGAAACGCCAAATCCTGATTATCCAACAACTTGTCGTTGGGGTCTAATACGTTGTCGGTATTGATTAGCGATTTCAGGTCTTGCCCGATTTCGGAGAGTTTCTTCGACAGTCGTTCCATCCACTTGTCGAAGTTTTCATTGTCTATATACATTTTGCTTCACTTTTAAATTAAACATTAAGATTACCAATCGATTGATGAAGCAAAGTTCGGCAAATGGGTGCAAATAAGTTAGGGGAATACCAGTGGTACTCCCCCATAAATAGCTGCTATCTCACTGATAAACAGAATAGAATATTCTGATGTTTTTATGGCTGATAGTAGCCCTCGTCTTTACTTTTTTGAATAATGGCAGCTTTCAGCCTGTCTAAAAACTCAGTAATTTTAACCGGCTTGCGTTTGATTACGGCTTCTTCTTTCTTGTATATATCACCAAGATTCACATTGAACATTTTTTCAAAAATGCGTGTAATGTCTATCAGGTGTAACTCTTTATTGTCGATGCGTAGAAGTCCATCCATTAGATAGAAGAAACCGCAAGCAAGTTCCATCAAATCAATAAGTTTTACCACATCGGAATTTACACAGATAGGTGATTTCCATTCAGATTCTATATTGATAAAGAATTTTGGATATTCCATTTGGCGGTAAAGCAAATCTTGCTCTTTCTCTATCAGAGTTATCAATTTATTCAAAAAAACTATCTTTAATTTATTGTTTTCGGTAGGTATAGATTCTTCAAATGCTTTTATAGTGGCAAACTCAATATATGCCGTATTCAATTTGCGGATAACTTCCTTGTTGTCTTTCACGTCATTCAGGTACTCAAATAGTTCTTCCACAAATTCCAAATATGCAGAAGTCATATCTTCAACTACTGTCTTATCAATCTGACAAGGATGTTTCAATAGTTGGTATATTCGCTTATCCGTTAGCTCCCAGTCATCAGACATTATATCCATAAATAGAAGTATTGTTATTGGCGCAAATAGTTTGAATAGAATCACTTTGCAAAGATAATCCAAAAAATAAAACAGATACAGATATAAATTTTGTATATTTGCAGGGTACAGATAAGTAGAGTATATGAAAAAAGAGATTCAGTATCAGAAGATAGCACAGGCAATCGCTTCTCAAATAAAAAAAGGAGTATGGAAAACAGGAGAGAAATTACCTTCTTTGCGTACTATTAGTACTGAAAATGGGGTGAGTTTAAATACTGCAATTCAGGCATATTACGAGTTGGAAAAGGGTGGATTTATTATTTCACGCCCCAAATCAGGGTACATAGTCAATTACAAGCCGTTGCGTTTATCTGCTCCTGCAACTACACAACCTTCGATTAAATCCGAAAGTAAAGAGGTGGTGGATTTGATAACAGAAGTATATAACTCTTTGGAAACACAAAACTCGCCTATTATCCGTTTCTCATTAGGAATACCCGAAGATGCTTTATTACCTATTGCTAAACTCAATAAGGAACTTATTCGGGCTATGCGCTCGCTTCCGGGCAATGGGACACGATATGAAGACCCGCAAGGAAATTTGCGATTAAGAAAAGATATAGCCCGTTTCACTTATAATTGGAATGGAAACCTAACCGAAGAGGACATCATAACAACAACAGGGGCAACTAATGCTCTTTCGTTAGCTCTATCCGTCATAACACAAAAGGGAGATACTATCGCTGTCGAAAGCCCTATCTATTTTGGAATATTGCAATTAGCCAATAGTTTAGGACTTAAAGTATTGGAGCTGCCAACGAACCCGGTAACAGGTATAGAACCGGATGCTTTAAGAAAAGTATTGCCACAGATTAACGCTTGTTTATTGATGAGCAATTTTAGCAATCCGATGGGTAGCTGTATGCCTGACGAACATAAAAAAGAGATTGTAAAAATGTTGGCTGAATACAAAATTCCTCTTATTGAGGACGATATGTACGGTGATTTATTTTTTGGAAACTCACGCCCCAAACCGTGTAAAGCCTTTGATGAAGATGGGCTTGTGTTGTGGTGTGGCTCAATGTCAAAAACATTGGCTCCTGGTTATCGAGTAGGTTGGATTGCTGCTGGAAGATTTAAAGAAGCCATTGTTCGTCAGAAGTATATTCATTTAATATCTACGCCAACCATACCCCAAGAAGCTATTGCCAACTTTATGGAGAATAATAGATACGAAAATCATTTGAGAAAACTCCGTCAAGAACTACACACCAATAGTATTCATTTCACACAAGCTATTATGAACTATTTCCCCAAAGAAACCAAAGTCATAACCCCACAAGGGGGCTATATGCTTTGGATTGAGTTGGATAAAAAGATAGATACCACAGAGTTGTATTATAAAGCGATGCAGCAGGATATTAGCATTGCTCCGGGACGCATGTTCACTTTGCAAGAACAGTATAATAACTGTATGCGATTAAGTTACGGTCAGCGATGGAATCCGCTTATCGAAGAGCGTTTACAGCTATTAGGTAGTATTATCAAGAAATCATTTTGATTCTTTGATAAACTCTTTAATGACTTCGCTAAGAATAATAAGTCCTTTTTCTATTTTTTCTTCGGGCATATTAGAAAAATTTATTCTAAAGGTGTTCTCCTTATTATTAGTTGGATAAAATGAACCACCCGGGACAAATGCAATTTTTTGTTCTATACATTTTATTAAAACGTCCCTTGCCGAAATACCTTTAGGTAGCTCAATCCAAGTGAATAGACCGCCTTTCGGATTGGTAAACTTTATCTCTTCGGGAAAATAATGTTCTATACATTGAATAGCAATATCTCTACGTCTTTTATAAACTTCGACTATTTTATCGATATGCTTATCAATATCATACCGTTTTAGATATTCGGCAATCGTCATTTGTGCTATTGTGTTGCATTGCAAATCTGTACCCTGTTTAACTAAAACGTATTTGCGGATAATCTCTTTATCCCCTGCAATCCATCCAATCCGAAAGCCGGGACAAAATATTTTAGAGAAACTACCTGTACATAAGATGTTACCCTCTTTATCAAATGACTTGACAGAAGGCAAAAATTCGCCTTCAAATCTCAACTCTCCATAAGGATTATCTTCGACTACCGCAATACCGTATCGGGCTGATAATTCAGCCAACTTTTTACGTCTTTCCAAACTCCATGTTCTTCCTGTTGGATTTTGAAAAGTTGGGATAACGTAGATTAGCTTTATATTCTGTACAGTGCTTAAAATATCTTCTAAAACTTTCATATTCATGCCGTCTTCATCCGTAGGGATTTCAATAAAATCACATCCGTAGGATTTAAACGCACTGATTGCAGCTAAGTAGGTAGGACTTTCGCACAGTACTATATCGCCATCATCCAAGAAAACCTTACCCGATAAATCAAGTCCTTGCTGTGAACCATGAGTGATAAGAATATTATCTTTATCAAATGATGTTCCTAAACCATCATTCATCCGATTAGCAATCCATTCCCTCAAAGGAGCATAACCTTCAGTCGTGGTATATTGAAGTGCTTTTGTGCCTGCTTCTTTTAAAACAATCTGATTTACTTCATTAATTTCATCTATTGGGAAAAGTTCAGGAGCAGGCAAGCCACCTGCAAATGAAATAATATCATCTTGTTCTGTAACTTTTAGTATCTCCCTTATCTCCGAAGCCTTTATGTAGGACATTCTTTTTGCAAATTTCAATTTCATAATCATTAAATAGTTCGAGAATTAAAACGTTGCAAAGTTAACCAGAAACAAAAGACGGAAACAGATACAATTTTATTTATATTGATAGATACAGTTTGAATTAGAAAATAAGTATTATCTTTGTGGAAGAGTTATTTGAAGCAATGGAAAAACACAGCAGACTAAAGTAGTTCGCTCGTTTCTTATCCGTTCCCTATTTTGATTTTACATTTTGCAAAACATTAATAATCAGGAATATATTTCAAGATGTTATAGTAGTGGCAAATGTATGCCTGGCAAGATGAGGGGTGATTCGTTTTGATAATCCGGCTTTTTTCACATAAGACTTTATCATAAGCCTGACTGATTGTGTAGATACACGTTGCCCTAGCCTATTAATAAAGATGGGTAAACTATACCCGATCTCTTGTTTATAGCTTTGATAGTAGGTTCTGATTATCGAAAGCGTTTCAGACTGACAAATCTGTATGATACGCTCTTTGCTTCCTTTTCCAAAGACTCTTATTACCCCATTTCTAAGATTTATGTCTTCATAATTAAGATTACAAACCTCGGAAACCCTCATTCCGATTGAAAATAAAACCTCTACAATCGCAATATTACGAGTTTGTGCCTTATACATGTAATTATTTGTGTGTTGATTATTAATCAGTCCCTTATACATAACGGTCAATATTTTTTTCACCTCATCAAGACTCATCACAGACGGTAACAAACTTGGTTCTTTTAAGCGAACTTTTATTTTACGAAAGGGATTGATGTAATCATCATCTTCATATTAAAGAAAATTAAGCATCGCTTTCAGAGAAGCGACCTTTCGTTTTACTGTTTTAAGTTTTAGATGATAAATTTCCTGTAAGTAATTTTTCAAAGTATCTTTAGACATACATTTGAAATCAAGCTCATCTTCCGTATCTTTTATGTATAGAGCAAATTGCCTTAGGTCAGTTCCATAAGCTTTTAATGTTTTTGAACTCAGATTCTTTTCAAACTGACAATGAAAAAGAAATTTCCCTATCACTTCATACACACTCACCTTTTCCTCTGGCTTGCTTAAATTACTGGTATCCATATCCTTCCTGTTTTAAATTAGACCCCGAAGGAACATATTTATGATGTAAAACTCAAATACAAGCTATGATATTGAATAATTGATAACTTAATATTATGGATCACTCACAGGCATTTATTTCTTATATAAAAAAAGACTGGATTATTTTCATTCAAATAAAAAGGATTTTCATATTATCATTGTAGGAACTAACGATCCGCTTACAAAAGGAGAAATAATGAGAACAAAGACAATCGATTGTCTTTTAGGTATTTGTAAGAAATACAATCTTGTCTATCAGTATTATCAACAGGAAAATGAATTTATTGAGGCTTTTCTTTCTGGTAAAATAGATTCTTCTAAAGCTGTTGTATACAATCGGACTACGATGACCCCCCAATAGCAAGCGTAGTCTCATACCTGCATTTTGTGGGCTTAACGAAATAAAATGTTTGGACAATGATGCTTATAGAATGAGGTTACTATGTAATAAATTTCATTATTCATCTATTTTGCGTAATATAGGAATCTCTGTTCCCGATTTCTGGTGTTATTGTCCCCAATATGGTTGGATAACCACTCTTCCTCCAGAGGGAATAAAAGTTATCGCTAAACTTATTAATGAAAACAATAAAGTTTCTCTAACTAACGCTTCTGTTGATGTTTTCTCTGAAAACTTTAATTTTCTGGTGAAAAGTCTATCACATAAATACAATCAGCCTGTCATTGTGCAGAATTTATTGCAGGGTATGAAATTACCATTCCTGTTTTTATGGATCTTGAGAGTGAAGTGATAGTTCCCCAAATACTTGGTATTTATACGGCACAACAGCATAGAGCAGGTAATCAAATCATGCGTGAAGCCGACCTTTCCTATTTGCGGAATACTGATTGCAGAGAAAAGTATTATGATTTCAGTAACATCAACAGCCAGGTTTGTGAAAATATACGTAAAGATACTACCTTAATAGCAAAAGCACTGGGCATAAAAGGATTTTCAAGGTTCGATATACGAATAGATGATAGTTATCAGCCATTTTTCATAGAGGGACTGTCCATAAGAATTCAATGCTTCTATACTGAAATCGTCCCAGAAATTAACCTCATCAAAAATGATAATATTTCTCCGGTATTCCTTACGGGTCTTGTTCACTTTTGCTGAATTAACAGAAAATGATCATTCTTTTGAGCAGTTCAATGCCGCACCGTCCATAACAGATTCTTTTGATCATTTTCAATTTGTTTACAACCCCTTCGGTTATGCCGTTATGCCATTTTTCACAGAAAGCATTAACTACGGCATTATAGTCTTGTCTGAGCCCATTAATGAACTGTTTCAATTCAGTAATGTCAGTTTTTTTGTTTATCCTTTCTTCTAAGAGTAGTACATCCCTGGACTTAAGTGCTTTATTGAACTCTTCCTGAACGGATAATAATTCATTTAGTTCATTGCATTCATATACCACCTTGCGCCATAGTCGCTCTTGTTCATTACATTTAGATTCTTCCTTTTTACATAAATAGTATAACGACTTCCATTTGGGTATCTTGACTACCGGTTCTGTGGCTGGTCGCCAGGAACGAATGTAGAGATTTACAGCTTCACGACCTCCAGTGTATCCCCTTTCTTTTATTTCTTTAAAGAGAGTAACCGAACTCTGAATGTGTTCATCATAAAAACGCGTCCTTAAATAAGTATCATATTCTTCGATGCCAGAGTACTTTTTGCGTTGTGGAAATTTGTATTGGATTTGTTCCCAATATTTATTGATCGTGTCATATGCTATTCTCGTTTGGCGTACTCTCTCTCTTGGTATGTCCTTCCTGCTGTAACTCTTTTATTCGCAGAAAATTTCGTTCACCTTTAGTTATTTTGGCTGGAAGTAAAATGTGTGCTTCCGCCTTTTTTCCACTTTGCATGTCCTTAATTGACCCTTGATCTCCTTATAATAACGTCGAAAGGCTTGTTGTACTGCTTCTGATAAGTTGTGGGATAAATGCCATCGCTCTGCTATCTCTTTTACCTCAGGACAGGACTCATGAATAGCTTTAGAAAAACAATCGGCACGATCCGAGGATATTGTTTTCAAACTCGTATAGTCTTTTAATGCTTCTCCCACACAACCGGATTCTCTATGAGGGAGTAAATCCAGAGGTTTGTGAGTGTCGTTATCTATTATGATTGAACCATACTGATGACCTTTACGTTTGGCCCAATCATCAACACCTATATTTTCCACAGTATCTCGCCCTGGTAATGACAATGTTAATATACTGCGTATTATACTGTTACGCTTCATTTGTATATGAGACTTGTTTAATAAGCGAGCTCCTTTACTTCCCCCGGTTTCCAAACCGGTAAATAAGATTTGTTCATTCACTTTATCTACACAACGCTGATAGGTTTGAAGATGATTTTCAAAACGTTCACAGAATATTTCACGACGACATTCCGGGTTTCGGCAGAAGAAACGATGAACAGTCAAGTGGATACGACAATTGTAGTCACCCAAAGGTTGCTCCTGAGGTTTTCGGCAGTAACAACTCTGCTTTTTGTTAGAGGAAACACTGCACAAAGGGCATCGGGAGCTATCCTGAGTACTGTGTACAGACATGATTATGGAAGAGGTATTTATTGATGTTTTTTTCAATTGCCAACAGGGTATATCATGGAAAAAAATACTGGCTAAACTTACCGTTTCTTCTACTGAAAGGAGGGATTCTTTTGATAAACTTGTGTTTTGTTTGCTTGTTTCTGGATTTTCTTGTATATTGTCGGTTCGCACAGCTTGATTAGTTTGTCTTTATTTATTAGTTTGCACTTACAATATAGACATTTCTTTTTTAGCTGTGCTTTTTTATACCTATTTTATAACAGGCGGTCTTAGTTTATTCAGCAAAAGTGAACAAGACCCTGGCAAACTACCTATATAATAAAAAGGATTGTTGATAAACCGAAACTTTTTTCCTTTCGGAGTAGAAACCATATCGATAGAATACAGACCACTCCAAATCCTTATCGCAAGGTCACCTAAAGACAAGTCCATAAAAAACTGAAACGACCGTAAATGAGCGTTATGCTCGGCTTTTCCCCTGTCTGTTTTCAAAATACGATAACATAGGCAAAAACTATCTTCAACTCCAAACACCGGAAATACAATTATTAACCCCTTACTCCCCGACCTACATACAAAGCCGAGAAATAAGGGGTTAATAAACAAAGTAACAAAAGGATTAAATAACGGACAAAAATCTATTTATTCCGATCTTGTGTATCATCACCTCCAGTCTGGAAAACTTTTTGGATGGTTCCATCCTGATTATAATACAATTTATCGACACAAATAGAACGTAGCCAGTCATGATTCGACAGGGCACTGTTATGATAAAAAGCATACCATTGTCCTTTATATTCAACAATAGAACCATGGTTTGTATAACTGTCAGTCGGATCCATATAGATACCCTGATGTTTCCAGGGACCGAGCGGACTATTACTGATCGCATAACGCATACGGTTATGGGTCGTCCCGTCATCATGATTATCAGAGTAGGACAGATAATAAATACCATTCCGCTTATGTACCCAGGTCGCTTCATGGAAATCATCCAATCCCAGCATTTCCTGCATCGGACCATCCAATTCCATCATATTCTCTTTCAGCCTGCCACCTTTGCAAATACCGCCGCCACCATTGTAAATATAAGCTTGCCCGTCATCATCCACAAAGACACAGGGATCGATCAGAGGGTCCATTCCTTCAATATAGCCCTGTACCGTAAAATCACTGGCCGGCTTTTTGCTGGTTGCCACCCCTATCTTCCAACTGGCGTTCCATTCCGTTTCACTGGGATGCGGAAAATAGAAATAGTAAGTCCCATTCTTATACGCACAATCGGGAGCCCACATGAAACCACCTTCCTTACGTCCCCAGGGAACCTGGCTGGAATTCAATATTTCACCATGATCCGTCCAATGTTTCATGTCATCCGTTGAAAACACATGATAGCGGTCCATCAGATCGCATCCACGGGGCGGATCTATGTCATGAGAAGCATATACATATAAACGCCCGTCTTCCCATACATGAGCAGAAGGATCCGCCGTATACATATGAGTAATAAAAGGATTCGGACCTATATTACCCGTATCTGCTCCCTGAGCTCTTTTTTGTACGCAACTACTAAATAAGGCAACCACAGAGATAGCCAATGTTATCAATAAGTTTTTCATTCCGTATCTTGATTATTTCTGAATAGGATTTCCTTTCGTCTGTATTACTTTCCGGATTGTTCCATCCGGGTTATAATATAGTTTATCTACACAAATAGAGCGTAAATTTCCTTGTCCCGAAAGAACACAATTGTGATAAAAAGCAAACCATTCTCCTTTATATTCGACAATAGAGCCATGAATAGTACCTGAACCCGATGTATCCATATAAACACCCTGATAATTCCATGGTCCCAGCGGGTGATCGCTGGTTGCATAGACCAGGCGGTTGCCAGCCTCTTCATTATCGGAATAAGAAAGATAATAGATGCCATCTTTCTTATGTACCCAAGCTGCTTCATGAAAATCGTACAGTCCTTCCATTTTCACCGGTTCTTCAGCCAGCTCGGTCATACTCTCTTTCAAACGGGCACCGATACAGCGTCCGCCACCTCCATAATAGAAATAAGCCTGTCCGTCGTCATCGACGAACACACAAGGATCGATCATGGCAAAAGCATCTCCCAATCCTTCAATATATCCCTGCACCTCAAAATCTTTTGCCGGATATTTACTGGTAGCGACTCCTACCTTCCAGCTATTGTTCCAGTCCGTATCACTGGGATGCGGGAAATAGAAGTAATAAATCCCGTTCTTGTAAGCACAATCGGGAGCCCACATAAAACCACCTTCTTTACGTCCCCAGGGAACCTGACCGGAATTCAAAATTTCACCATGATCGGTCCAATGCTGCATATCATCTGTAGAAAACACATGATAACGGTCCATCAGATCGCAACCACGCGGAGGATCGATATCATGAGATGCGTATACATATAGACGACCGTCTTCCCATACATGAGCAGAAGGATCTGCCGTATACAATTCCGTTATGAACGGATTCGGACCTAATACAATTTCCTGTTTTTCTTTTTTCAGGCTACAACTGCTCAATAAAGCGACAGACAGGGCAGCCATTGCAATCCATGTGTGTTTCATATAAATTTCTTATAAATATTTCATTAGAATATAAAATCTTGTTTCAGACGAATATCAGCAGAAGAAGCTCCTACCATAAACCGGTATGTACCTTCGGGAACGACAAATTTTTCCTGTCCGGCATCCCAATGACGTAATGACTCTTTCCTGACTGTGATAGTCACAGTCTTTGCCTCTCCTTTCTCAAAATGCGTACGGGCGAAACCTTTCAGTTGTTTAAGCGGACCATTAGCCTCCGGAGTTTTCACATATAACTGAGAAACTTCGTCACCAGCCATTTTCCCAGCATTCTTTACCCGGAACGAAACAGCCAACTCGTCCCCCTTGTCTTCCACATTCAGGTTACTGTATGCATATGTCGTATAGCTCAAACCATAACCGAACGGATACAGGCAATCTCCCTGAAAATATTGATAAGTACGCCCTTTCGTAATGTCATAATCATCGAACGGAGGTAGTTCATCCAAACTCTTATAATAAGTAAGAGGTAAACGGCCTGCCGGATTATAATCGCCAAACAACACTTCGGCTACAGCTGTTCCTCCCTGCTCTCCCGGATACCAGGCATTTACTATTGCAGGGATATGTTCGTCAATCCAGTTAATAGCCAATGAACTTCCGGCCACAAGCACAACCACCGTGTTCGGGTTCAGTTTGTATATCTCCTGGATAAATTCACGTTGGTCTGCAGGTAATTGGATATCATACCGATCCTGTCCTTCCCTTTCGATAGATTTGTTGATACCTAAGACGGCTATTGCCATATCCGATTCGCGAACGGCTTTGCCAGCTTCGCCATACAGGTCGATCCGATCTTTTTTGTTAATTTCCGGCACACGCCATTGCAGACGGGCAATCGCATAGTCACGATTATCATAATACTCGGCACATAGTTCATATGTCCTGTCAGCTTTTAAATCGACCATTACCGTATCTGTACGCACAGCATGACCTTCCCAGGCATCCAAAATTTTTTTACCGTCCAGCATCAACCGGCAACCGTCGTCGGACGTAAAAGTCAACGCATAACGACCGGATACAGTCGGACGTAATTTACCGGTCCAGCGAATGGACAATGGTGATTTCGGTAAAAATGGATCCGGTGCCTGATTGGCCGGCTCAAAATTGATCCATTGCTCTTCACGAACAACCGGTTCGCCTTTCAACTCTGTGTCGTTATAATATTCCACTTTTAACCCTCCGGGGAAATTATCGCCCTGGACCAACTCCAAACCGTCTTTTGCTGATTTCCAGGGAGCATAAACAACCTTTACCTCCTTGCCCACACGGCGGCGGATACCCTCCAATACAGAGATCGGCTCCGTGGCTCGGGGTCCCCTTATCGGGCGGCTCGTTGGCTGGTGCTCCGCTATAATCTCCAAATTCACAACTTCCGGCATTGATACCTACGACAGCAATTGATTTCAACTTTTTCGGATTCAACGGCAACATGTTGTTTTTATTCTTCAACAAGACAATACTCTGGCGAGCAGCTTCCAACGCCAGCTCCCGATGTTCGTCCGAACCGACAACAGACGGAACCAGCTTATTATAAGGATTCGATTCCGGATCGTCAAACAAACCTAACTGCATGCGTGCACGCAATACCCGGAAGGCCGCCCGATCAAGATCTTCCATGCTGACCATACCCAGTTTATACGCGTTCAACAGAGGTTGCTTGTATACATCATCACCACACTCCAGATCCAGACCTGCTTTAATAGAAAGAGTGGCAGAGGCTTCTTTCGTTTTTACATAATGATGACCGCTTACCACCAATGACGGACCACCGCAGTCGGATACGACATATCCGTTAAATCCCCAGTCCTCACGCAATACCTTATTTAACAGCCACGGATTGACGGTACAAGGAACATCATTGATCGCATTGTAAGCTGCCATGATAGAAGCAGCCTTCCCTTCCCGTACACAAGACTCAAATGCCGGAAGGTAATAATCACGCAGCTGTTTTTCTGAAATCCGGGGATTACATTCGAAACGGTTGTGCTCCTCATTATTGGCAGCGAAATGTTTCGGGGTAGAAACCACTTTCAGATAACGCGGATCATCTCCCTGAAGCCCACGGACAAACTGAGCCCCCAATACTCCCGACAGACAAGGATCTTCACCGTATGTTTCCGGTGTACGCCCCCAACGCGGATCACGAGCCATATTCACTGTCGGGGACCAGAATGTCAACAGATCGCTGAAAAGCATCGTCTGCTTCTTTCCCCCGTCCAACTCATTCCAACGGGCACGGGCTTCATCCGAAATAGCCGTGGCTATCTTATATTGTAAATCCGAATTCCACATAGCAGCCAACCCTATAGCCTGGGGAAATACCGTAAACCGTCCGGGGCGTACGACACCATGCAGCGCTTCGTTTCCATGATAATAATGGGGAATATCCAGACGAGGTATATCCGGCGAAGTTGCTATCAGCAAACCAACCTTTTCTTCAACAGTCAATCGGGACAACAAGTCATTGACACGATCCTCTATCGGAGCTTTTTCATCTCTGAACAACATCTTTTCCTGCGCAAAAGCAGAGGCAGATATCATAACGGCCAACACACAGCTTACTATTGTTTTATATGTATTCATGTAAGTATCTTCTTTTTAATTTATATTCCGGACAAATTCTCTACAGAGGGAGGTACACAGTCCGCATCGGCACCCCAGGTTTTATTTGCTGTATTCCCCATGATCAGTACCAATTTACCGCCATTGGCTATCTCGACATGTGTAAACCAGGGTTTATTCCATTCCTTCCCATTCAATGTTGCGCTCTGGATATATTTATTTTCTTCCGAACATCCGTGTGCTTCTATCTCAAATATCTTACCATTGCTAAGATTCATGGTAACATGAGTAAATATCGGACTTCCGATGTTGTAAGCAGGAATACCCGGAGTCACCGGATAAAATCCCATCGAAGAGAAGACTACAAAAGCAGACATACCGCCTCCGTCTTCATCTCCGGGTACGCCCATCAAATCATTACGGAACCATTGTTTCAATAATGTACGGATCCGTTTCTGCGTCTTCCAGGGCTGACCGGCATAATTATATAGGTAAGGGATATGCAGGCAAGGCTCGTTTGCCATGGAAAACTGTCCGACATTCCCTGTATGGTCCGGCATCATAGCGTAAAATTCCGGTTTGCCACGTCCCAAAGGTTGCACAAACATGGCATCCAGATTCCAGATAAATTGCTCCCGTCCCCCCATCAGCTCAATCAGGTCTGCCACGTTATGGGGGACATCCCAACGATAAACCCATCCATTATTTTCTCCGTAATACAAACGTGCCCCCGGCCCTCCGTCAAAACTGTAATCCAAAGGTTCGATAAACTTTCCGTCTTTATCTTTCGGATGAAAAAAACCGGTTTCCGGATTATATACATTCCGGTAATTATAGGCACATTTCATATAATGTTCCTGGTCTTCTTTATTTCCCAAGGCACCTGCTATCCGTGAAAGGCACCATTGGTCGTACGAAGTACCCAATGTCACGGCAATCGGTTGCCGCTTCTCAAAATCACTAACATTCGGTACCGTTTCTTCTTCACCCGGAGCCAACGCCGGAATATAGCCGTTCTTCTTATAAAAATCATCCAACCAACCTGCCGGAGCTCCGGACCAGGGTATCAGTGTCTTTTCTTCAATTCCTTTCTTACATACACGATAGGCCTTTTGCAAATCAAAGCCACGCAAACCTTTTATATATCCGTCTGCTACAGTAGCCACGGCATGATTAGAGTTCATCCGGCGGGAATCGCCGGTTATTTCCGGAAATGTCGGCATCCAGTCATCCCCCATCTGTTCAGCCATAGTCAAATAAGAATTGATTACATCTGTTTCACGTTCAGCATCGATCATAACGCGAAGCGAGTGGGCAGCACGATATGTATCCCAGATCCAGTCATCCGTATAGAAAGGTTTTCCATTATCCTCATGTACTTTTCCGTCAAAAGCACTAAAATAACGATTCCCTTCACTGATACAAACCGGACGTTCGCTCACACGGTATAAAGAAGTATAGAAAACCGTTTTATTTGTATCGTCACCTCCTTCTACTTTAATTTTACCTAAAGCATTGTTCCAGATATCACGTCCCTGGGAAGCGAGTTTCATAACATCATATTCCTTTAGCTCACGACGCAGATTTTCTTTGGCTTGCTCTTCGCTAATAAACGAAATGCCATAACGAAGCTGCAAAGTTTGCGGTTGATTGCCATAATTCAAAACTGCACAGGCATTTTTACCCTCAAACTCCCGGCTGTCCCAATCTATGGCTGATCCATTCAATATTCCTACTTTTCCCGGTTGGGTTTCCGACTCCAGATAAATATAGACCCGTGTGTTATTTTCCAACTGCTGGTAGCCGCTCACGCTATTTCCGGTTACCCGGATCTTTCCATTTTTTGAATTCAACATCAAATAAACCGGCTGATCACTTTGCGTAAAATCAATCTGATAAACAGCCGACTGATGCGAAGGAGCATATTTCACATACGTCTGTTGGTCGTCAAGTATAACCTCATAATAATAAGGTTTCAACTTCTCCTGGTCGTAACTGAAAGATACAACCGGTCGGACTCCTTCCAAATCACCCTGGTAAGGACTTAAATTAAAAGCCGAACTTCCACGGTGGCTGGTTACAATCAAAGGTAATCCGTGCAACACATCCCCCGTATAATCGCCACGTTCAGGATAAACCCTCAGCATACTGTTGGGTAAATGAATCGTCGGATAGGTCGGAACCAGCAAATGGCTGATATTCCCCATATAAGGGTTCACATAATCCACAGGCATTTTTTCCGCCTGCCGGGCATATAAACTACCGGCAGCCATGCACCAGCAGAATGTTGCCCCCACTAAAATATTTGTCAGTTTTTTCATGCTATAATTATTTATTCGTTATAAGTCGAGCACTTTTATATTTAGTTGTAAAAAGCAATTCCTGGTATTCAGGAGTAGACAATTCAAAACAGATTTGCTTTTCTTCGCCCGGAGCTAGTTCATAATGCCGGACATCCCCTTGCCGGATACCATCGATATACATCATCACTTTACCCGTATCCATCAAGTTTCCCTTATTTTTTACGGTAACCAATGCATATTTCTTTTTCTGCATCAGATTATCCTCTACTCCTGCTACACGAATATCGAAATCAGCCCCGAATGCGTAAGGATATTCAATCGTCGTATTCACACCTTCTTTATCGTTGTTGAACCCGACACTGTCTTTTATTTTATCGGCAGCCACATAATCCGGACTTTTCCCTCCTACCATGATCTTAAATTCTCCTTTTTCGACCACACGGTCCATCTGATCATTCAAGAGCGATAATTCATATGGAGTCAAGCTGAAAGATACTACTTTCGATTCACCCGGTAACAGGTGCAGGCGGGTAAAATCTTTTAATTCCATCACACGTGTCTTTACACTGCCGTACATATCGGTCACATATAATTGAGCGACTTCGTCGCCCGCTACTTTTCCGGTATTCGTCACTGTAGCCTGTACATTCACATTTCCGTCCGGTTCGACACGGGTTTTCAAATCCGAATAGCTAAAAGTCGTATAACTCAATCCAAAGCCGAAATGATAGAGGGGCTGGAATTCTATATCCACATAATCATATACCCGACCGGATGTTTTGAAATTATAATACAACGGCAACTGAGCAGCATCCCGTGGAAATGTCATCGGTAAACGCCCGGCAGGGTTATAATCACCAAACAAGACATCTGCCGTTGCCGGTCCGCCTTCCTGTCCCGGGAACCAGTTTACCAGGATCGCATCACAATGCTCCGCTGCATAAGTCAGATTGTACGGTCGCCCTACCTGAAGAATCAAAACAACAGGTTTTCCTGTCGCACAAACGGCTTCCAGCAATTTCTGCTGATCGCCCGGCAAAACCAAACTGGCATAATCGCGGTTCTCCCCACTGGTCTGCTGGATTCCTGACAGGGCTTCGCTTGTGGAACAGTCCCCTAGCACTAAAACGGCTACATCCGATTCATTTGCAGCACGGACCGCCTTTTCAATATCCGTATTTGTCTTATGGAAAAATTCACACCCTTTCTCATAAATTATCTGCGTCTGCTTGCCTACGGCAGCCTTTATTCCAGTCAGAACGGATTTTAATTGTCCGGGCTGCAATTTCGGTGTATAATCACCCGGCTGTAAATCATCTGCCCCCGGACCAATAACAGCTATACGGTGAACAGATTTAGACAATGGCAATGTTCCGGATTCATTCTTCAGTAAAACCATCGATTCACGGGCTGCCTGGCGGGCGATTTCTTTATGTTCCGGTGTGTTCCATCCGGGATAAATTTTATCCCAATCCAACAATTGAGACGGATTGTATTCAAACAGACCGTTACGGAACATCGTGCGAAGCATTGTACGGCATACAAAGTCCAGATTATCCATATCGATCTGTCCGTTCTTTGCTGCTTCTATGACTGTTTTGTCATTATATGTATCGCCGCAATTGGTCGCGATTCCGGCAGCCAGTGCTTCATTGGCAGCCTCTATCTTATCTTTTGCCGTATAATGCTTTTTGGACGTCATATTGGAAATAGCCCCGCAATCGCTCACAATAAAGCCGTCGAATCCCCATTCATCACGCAGGATACCTTTTAACAATTCCTTGCTCTTTGCTACCGGAACTCCCTGGTAATCGGAATAAGCCATCATTACGGACTGGCAATCGTAATTACGGATCACATGCCGGAAAGGAACCAGGTGTTTTTCCCGCCATTCCCGTTCAGACAATCCGATATCGTGAGAATCACGTCCTCCAAGCGGTGCACCGTGACCGGCAAAGTGTTTCGGAGTCGTCCAAAGCCCTTTGGACTGGTACCCTCTGATCCAGGCACCTCCTATTTCGGAGACTAACACTGGATCTTCACCGAATGTCTCTTCACAACGTCCCCAACGGGCATCCTGTGCCACATCCAATACCGGAGACCAAGCTTGTTTTGCATGGGCACTGACTGTCTCATCTCCGATGACTCCTGCCACCTTTTCGACCAGTTGCTTATCCCAGCTTGCACCCATCCCGATTGCCTGCGGGAAAATAGTAGCTCCACTGCCGTAAGAAAAACCATGGACAGCCTCCACTTTCATAATAGCCGGAATTCCCAAACGGGGTACTCCGGGAATCCCCCAGCCTTCACGTATCAACTCCATTTTCTCTTCGGTTGTCATCTGTGACAATAAATTCTCCACACGGTCTTCTACCGGGAGATCCGGGTCCATATATACTTTATCTATTGAAATGCCATCGCTTTTCTCTTGACTTTTGGCAAAGGCAACCCCTACCTCCTGCAATGAAAGTGCTGTTTCTGATGATCCTTTCCAGCCCATTTTTATATGTGCACCATATTTTGGTGAGAACATCAGTACAAATTTGTTCTTATTCCCTTTCACTGAATATTTAATCGGTTCACCCAGGTTCATCGGATCATACGTAATAAACAGATCCAGCATATTGCGTAATTCATCTTTGGTAACCCCGTCTGCATGTATTGTCAGTTCTTTCACATCCCCTGGTCGTTGTAAAGAAAACATCAGCCACTGCCCTGCCGACAAATCTGCCGGAGAAAGCATCCAGGATGTCTGCAAATCACCATCGAACACACGACTCACACTTCCAGCGTTGGACGATGCCGCGACCGATGCAACCTGACTTTGTTGTGCATGGCCTGATAAACAAGAAAACAAACCCAGCATCACACACCATTTTAGTTTTTTTATTTCTATATTCATGATATTAAGATTGAGTACGCTGCAAAACTACTGTTCCACCATTAACAGAACCGCGAAAACGACCTTAATATGGAATTAAAATCCGCATAAACTATATTAATCGAATATTAATTCATTTTTATAGCACTGTTAAGCAGGAATTAATAAGTTTATTAATAGCCGCCCGCTTACTTTACTTCCGTTAACGCAAATAAAAATTAATATGAAAAAAGATTATCACAAAGAACGATTATTTTTTCAAAGAGCTGGTGCCTTGGCATTAGCACTGTCTCTGTCTCCGGTCTTATATGCTGCTGACGTTAATCCGGCAGTCGGTCCGAAGATTCAGAATGAAATTATGCAGGAAAAGAAAATCACAGGTATTGTCTATGACATAAATGGTGATCCGATTCCTGGCGCTAGTATTATTGTGAAAGGAACTACCATTGGTACAACATCTGATATGGACGGTAAATACACGATCGAAAACGTTCCGTCAGGAAGCACTTTAGTATTTTCTTTTATCGGTATGCAGACACAGGAAGTTCCTGTTTCCAACCAATCACAAATTAATATTACAATGAGTGAAGAAGCAATCGGTTTGAATGAAGTCGTTGCGATCGGTTACGGTGTTGCACGTAAATCTGATGTGACCGGTGCCAGCAGCTCATTGAAATCAGATGAATTCGTAAAACGTCCGATCACCCGTATAGAACAAGCGATGCAAGGTACGGCACCCGGTGTACAGGTTGTCAGTAGCAGCGGTATGCCCGGCAAAGGATTAAACGTTAAGATCCGTGGCGCAAACTCTATCAAAGGAGGAACAGAGCCATTATATGTGATCGACGGACAAGTGGGGGGCGACATTGCTTCTTTAAATCCCAATGATATCAAATCAATGGAAATTTTGAAAGATGCATCGGCCACAGCTATTTATGGATCACGCGGTTCGAATGGTGTCGTGCTGATCACTACTAAATCAGGTGAAGCAGGCAAAACTAAAATTAATTTCAATGCCTGGTGGAGCCAGTCGAGCATCGCCAAACACCTGGATCTGATGGATGCCTATGATTTTGCCAGAGTGGTTAATGAAACAAATATCTCGACCGGAGGTTCTGCCGCCTTTAACGAGACCCAGTTACAGGAGTTCAAACAATGGGGAGGCACAGACTGGCATAAAGAGATCGAACAAAAGCCGTGGACCCAGAATTATGACTTAAACATGTCCGGCGGTTCCGAGGCAGCCCGTTACCGTTTGTCTTTTAACTATGTAAATCAACCCGGTCTGATCATCAACCAGTATTACAAGAAAGCGAACTTGCGTGCAAACTTAGATTTGAAGCCTTACAAATGGTTAGATGTAAAAGTGAACCTCTCCTATCTGCAACCTCAAAGCCGCAACACGGATTATCAGGGAGACTTGACAGACCCGTTCGCACAAGCAAATATCTGGGATCCGACATCACTTGTCCGTGACCCGGAAACCGGAGCTTATATCAAGAACTCGACGTATGGTTCAAACGGTTTCAACCCTGTTGCCCAGGCAGAATCCCAACTGGAAGATTATACCGCAACCCTGGTAACCGGTATGGGACAGTTGACGGTTCACCTTCCGATAAATGGTCTGACATTTACGACCACAAATTCGTACACGCGCAATAACACGACTAAACAGTCTTTGCGTGACTCCAATACAGATGAAGGTATGGTAAACGGAGCGCGTGCCACCGTTAAATCGCAAAAGATCATTTCCTGGCAAAATAGTAATTATTTTACTTACCAACGGACTTTCGACGACCATTCATTGACTGCCACTTTATTATATGAACAGTCTCAATACGAAGAGATCTGGCATCAGGGGGAAGCCAGAAATCTGTCTACCGAATCTTTGGGATATTATAACCTTGGATTAGGAGCCAGCCAGCAGACGACTTCCGGATATACGGCCGATGCCCTACAATCTTATATGGCACGCGTTTATTATTCTTTCAAAGAGAAATATATGGTTACAGCCAGCTGGCGTATTGACGGATCTTCCCGCTTGACAGACAAATACAGTAATTTTCCCTCTGTCGCTTTAGGTTGGAACATTGCAAAGGAAAAGTTCCTTGAAGATTCTCCGGTCATTTCTGGTTTAAAGATCCGCGCCAGCTACGGTCTTACAGGGAACCAGGCAGTCGGAGCTTTTGCTACAATTCCAAGAATCAAGGTGGATAAACCTTATTTCTTCGATGGCGTTACGTCAAGTGTAACCACTCCGTTAGGGGCTCCGACCTCCTCCAGTCTGAAATGGGAAAAAACCAAACAAACCGACATCGGTATCGATGCTTCATTCTTCAACGGACGTTTGACTTTTACAATGGACTTGTATAATAAAGACATTACCGATCTGCTGTACCAATATGATTCTCCTTATTATATGGGAGGCGAAAGCTATGACCGTAACATGGGCAAATTAAATAACAAGGGTATAGAACTGAATATCGGTGGTATCCCTCTCAGTAACAAGGATTTCACCTGGAGCACCAATTTAACATTCTCTTTGAACCGCAACAAAGTGGTCGATCTGGAAGGTCTGGATAATGTACAAGTCAATAACATCGGTTCTGCACAATCCGGAATCTCTTATCTGAAAGTAGGACGTCCGCTAGGAGAATTCTATGGCTACAAATTCCTGGGTACCTGGAAAAGTAGTGAAGCTGAAGAAGCAGCTAAGTTTGGTATGAAACCCGGTGATGCACGTTATGAAGATGTCAACGGTGACCATGCTTATACATCAGACGACATGCAGCGTATAGGTAATGCAACTCCTGATTTCACCTTTGGTTTCAGCAATGACTTAAAATATAAGAACTTTACATTGAATCTGATGTTTTACGGATCTATCGGACAAGATATTTATTCTCAATCCATGGCTTACATCTGGGGCGGTCAGGGACAGGCAAAATCACCGACTACCATGGAAGCACTGAACATGTGGACCCCGGAACATGAGACTGACAATCCTCATTTCAGTAATACGAGCAAGAACTTCATCAACAGCAGCCGCTATGTATACAATGGCAGCTTCGTCAAACTGAAGAATATCGCCTTGAATTACACAGTTCCGCAATCTATTACTAAAAAACTCTTCGTAGACAATCTGGAACTGTATGTCAGTGCACAGAACCTGTTTACCATCACAAGCTATCCAGGATATGACCCTGAAGTAAATAACGGAACAAACGCACTTACCCAAGGTCTTGAAATGGGTGTTATTCCGAATCCGAGATCATATACATTTGGTATCCGTGTCGGCTTCTAATTCTGAAATAAGACAGAAACAAGTTTAGTTTAGTAATTCAAAAAAGAAATATCATGAAATTTAAATATTTAGCATTCTCGTTATTATCTGTGGTATCGCTGGCCGGATGTCAGGACCTGAACGAAGATCCGAGAGCGGACCTGACTCCCGATACTTACTTTAAAAGCCAGTCTGACCTGGACGGCGCCGTAGCTTCTATGTTCCGCGTTTTGGCCGTAGACGGATCATGGGGATTTACCAGTCGTATGACTTCATATTTCGGTGCTGACGATTTAACAACCGACCCGGGACTGAATAAAGAAGACATGCGCGAATTCGACCGTTTGCAGGGAAGTGCCAATAACTCAAGCCTGGTAGCACAATGGGAAGGTCCCTGGAAAGCGATCTACCAGGCAAATAATATCCTTGCAAATTACGAAAAAGTAGAAAACTCTACAGAAACTGCAAAAAATGAATCGGCAGGAGAAGCACTCTTCATACGCGGATTATGTTACTACTATTTAGTCCGTACATTCGGGGATCTGCCTCTGATAACGGCACCGATCGATGTGAATGAAAGACCTGCCAGAGAACCTGTAACGACTATTTACGAACAAATTATTACAGACCTGAAAGAGGCTATCAGTAAATTACCGGAAACAAGTATTCCGGGAAAACCCAACCAGCTATCATCCAAAGCATTATTGGCGGATGTATATCTGACAATGGCAGGATGGCCTTTAAAAGACGAGTCCAAATATGCCGAATCAGCCAGTATGGCTAAAGAGGTAATGAATTCCAATGCCTATTCCTTACTTTCAGATTATCTGGAAGTATTCCAGACAAATAATCATTCAGAAGTTGTCTTCGCCCTCGAATACAATGTCGACAATGGGCTGCCCCAAAGAAGTTTCGGTTCTTCCTGCGTGCCTCTGGAAGAAGAAGCATTGAACGGACAAACCGGTTGGGATGATTACTACTCTGAAATCAATTTTTATAAGAATGCACCAAAATGTAAACGGACGGACGAGACATTTTATACAACATTCAAACTGTTAAATAAGGAAACGAAGACATTCGATCTCGTACCCTGGGATTCTCCAAAGACACGTGTACAACACCCATATTATAAAAAATTCCGTGCAGGTCTGGGCGGGGACGGTGTAACCGAAACAGAAACAGAATTGATCTCTATGAATCCGAGTACAAACAAAGCGCTGGATATTATTCGCTATGCCATGGTGTTACTGAATTATGCAGAAGCATCCTGTATGGCAAACGGGGGACCTACAACTGAAAGTTACAGTGCAATCAACGAGGTCAGAACACGTGCCGGACTTCCGAGTCTGACTTCCGGACTTTCACAAACAGCATTCCGCGACTCAGTCGTTTACGAAAGAGCTTATGAATGTGCCGGTGAATTCGGAACCCGCTGGTTCGATATCGTCCGCCTGCAACTATTACCGCAAGTAATGGCAGCTAGAGCCACAGAAAATGAGAATGAGCTGAACCCGACTTATAAAGCGGATCCGTCAACCCGTTATCTGGCCCCGATACCATTCAAGGAAATGGTCAGAAATCCGGCGTGGTCACAGAACACAGGATATTAATACTCTATTGATTTTCTAACTATATAAAGTCGTCTCATAATAACCGTGATGGTTATTATAACAAGAAACTGCCACGGTTATTATGAGACATTTTTATCCTTAAATCATATTTCTTTGAAAGAGTCTGAAAAACATATTACTCCTAAAGTAACCCAGTTATTCAAAATGATTGCGGTTTTATTGCCTTTTCTGTTGATTGGCATACTGGAATTTACGCTTCGTCTTTGTAACTACGGCTATGATCTAAGCCTTTTTACCGAATTTCCCGGAGATAAAAGATTCCTGATGTTCAATCCGCATGCTTCCCGGAAATATTTCCCTCCCCCTGATTTTGCAGCTGTTGGGAACCAGGAACTTTTCAAAAAGAAAAAAGAGAATCATACATTCAGGATTTTTGTTCTCGGAGAATCCACAACAATCGGATATCCTTATTTTCACAACGGTTCTTTCCACCGCTGGTTATTATACCGGCTTATGCATTCTTACCCGGACAAACAATTTGAAATCATCAATCTCTCATTAACAGCAGTCAATTCCTATACTGTACGTGGATTTGCTAAAGAACTAGCAAAATTCCAACCGGATGCCGTCTGCATCTATTGCGGACAAAACGAATATTATGGTGCTTTGGGCATCGGTTCCTCCCAGTACATCGGAAGTAATCCGGAACTGGTCCATTTCATAATTTCATTACGCCAGCTACGCACAGTTCAACTTTTAACCAATCTTTACTACAAAACATACGGATTGAATACAAAAGGTATGAAACAGGATGTCACCCGCATGGAAATGATGGCAGACAAACAAGATATACCCTTTCAATCTGATCTTTATTACCAAGGTATTCATCAATTCAGAGTGAATATGGATGCAACATTCCGTATTCTGCAAGACCAACATATACCTGTGTTTATTAGCAATCTGGTAAGTAATATAAAAGACTTGCCACCCTTTATCAATGATTCAACCGATTATTATGAATCAGCCACACTAGCCCTGTCAAAGCAGGATTATCCGTTAGCCGAAACCTACTTCATTCAGGCCAAGGAACATGACAAATTACGGTTCAGAGCTCCGGAAGCATTGAACAACATCATTGACAGTCTCTGCCAGATTTATCCGGATGTTTTTCTGGCAGATACCAGGAGCGAGTTCCGTAATCATTCCGAAGGCAATCTCCCGGGAGATAATCTATTTACAGACCATGTACACCCGAACCTTACCGGCTATTATTTAATGTCAAATGCTTTTTATAATGCATTACAAAGCAGCAAACTGCTACCCGTAACAAAAAGCGAGTTGACCGAAAAACAACTGGCTGAAGAAATGCCTGTTTCAGTCATCGATTCTTTAGCGGGAAATCTTCGTATCCAAAACCTGAAAGGACACTGGCCTTTCAATGACAAACGGTATAAAACTCTTACCATCCCGGAAAATAATCCGGAAGAAATTATGGCTGCCAGGCTATTCCGCAAAGAAATCGGATGGCTGAACGCACATAACCAGCTATATATTTATTACAACAGGCTGAATCAAGTAGACAAAGCTCTTTCCATTGCCGAAAGTTCTGTTCTGGAATATGCTGAGGATCCTGCTTTTTATGAAAAAGCAGCTATCGATAATGCGAGAATCGACCGGATAGAAAAAGCGGCATTCTATATGAGAAAAGCCTGTATGCTGGCTCTGGAACATCAAAAGGTCCATTATCAACAGGCTCTGAATTATATCAATAAAAAAAGAATATAAATGAATAAACGAATTACATACCCTATAAGCAGACAGCAGAATACAGAATTCGGTCTTGTCCTGGTTCTGGTTTGTTGCCTGTCGGCCTATTTCACAAATGAAACACTTTTTTTAGTCGCTGCTATCGTATTATGCCTGATTGCTTTATTAAAACCGGATATTTTCACTCCGGTTGCCAGAATTTGGTTCAAACTTTCAGAAGCACTAGGAGGTTTCATCTCGATTTTATTACTCAGCATCATTTTCTTCTGTATAGTAACCCCGGTTGCTTACATCAGGAGACTGAATAAAAAGGATAGTCTGCAACTCCATGCTTTTAAAAGAGATAAGCAATCGGTTCTCACGGAGAGAGATCATCTTTTTGAGAAAAGTGATTTAATAAATGCATTCTAAAACCATTTAAAGAAAAGGATATCGGCTCATGGAATTCATAAAAGAATTATTTCATTTCCTGAAAACAAGGAAGAAATACTGGATGATCCCACTCATTCTGGTCTTATTACTTCTGTCTCTATTGATCGTCTTAACAAGTGGCTCTGCACTTGCTCCTTTTATCTATACAATCTTCTAACTTCTGCTTTTATGAAAAAAACAGCAGTCTTAGGTATATCGGCATATTTCCATGACAGTGCAGCCGCATTAATCGTGGACGGGAAGATCGTTGCTGCTGCTCAAGAAGAACGGTTTTCCCGAATTAAACAAGATAAGAAGTTTCCGACAGAAGCCATTCGCTATACATTGGAAGAATCCGGCATTACATTCGAAGAACTGGATGCGATCGTCTTTTATGACAAGCCTTTTCTAAAATTTGAACGCTTGCTGGAAACATATCATGCTTTCGCACCAAAAGGTCTGCGCAGTTTTATTAAAGCCATTCCTGTATGGATAAAAGAAAAACTGTTTATGCGCAGTATGATCCGTAAAGAACTATCGTTTTTCGGAGTTACAAAAGCTCCACTCCTTTTCTCCGAGCATCATTTATCTCATGCTTCCAGTGCTTTTTATCCTTCTCCATTTAAAGATGCTGCCATTTTAACTGTCGACGGCATCGGAGAATGGGCTACGACAACAATCGGCATTGGTAATTCCGACGGTATCCGTATATTGAAAGAGTTGCACTTTCCTCATTCTGTCGGCCTGTTATATTCGGCTTTTACTTATTTTCTCGGATTCAGAGTGAATAGCGGAGAGTACAAATTGATGGGACTGGCACCTTACGGAGAAGAAAACGAAGAAACGGAGACTTACAAAAATAAAATCATTGACCAGCTAGTTGACATCCGTGAAGATGGTTCAATACTCCTCAATATGGATTATTTTAATTTTGCAACCGGTTTAACGATGATACAAGCCCGCAAATGGGAAAAACTTTTTGGTTTTCCGCGGCGAGAGCCCGAATCGGAAATAAAAAAAGAACATATGAACCTAGCTTTTGCGATTCAACAAATTACTGAAACAATTCTAATTCGCCTGGCACAAACAGCCCGGCAAATCACTGGCTGTCAAAATCTGGTCATGGCTGGCGGCGTTGCACTCAACTGTGTAGCCAACAGAAAACTGGAATCAACGGGGCTTTTTCAAAACCTATGGATTCAGCCTGCATCTGGAGATGCCGGAGGAGCCTTAGGAGCGGCTCTGGCAGGATATCACATTTATCTGGAACATCCTCGGTATCTATCCGAAGGAAAAGATATGATGAAAAATGCCTATTTAGGACCATCTTACTCTGACCATGAGATAGGATGTTTTCTGAGTAAACAGGCTGCCCACGCCACTTATTATAATGATTTTCAACAGTTGACTAAGACTGCCAGTCTGTTATTGGCTGAAGGAGCCATTATCGGATGGTTTCAAGGGCGGATGGAATTCGGCCCGCGTGCGTTAGGCAACCGGAGTATCCTGGGTGATCCCAGGAACCCGGATATACAAAAGACTTTAAATCTGAAGATCAAGTTTAGAGAAGGATTCCGTCCTTTCGCACCTTGTGTAATCGAAGAAGATGCTCTGCTCTTCTTCGATCGGGCAAAACCATCTCCCTATATGCTTTCTGTCACACAAATAAAAAAGCAACATCAGTTTCCTGTAACTTTTAGCCAGGATGATGATTTGTACAAGCGGCTTTATCAACCACGTTCCATTCTGCCTGCCATCACACATATGGATTATTCAGCACGGTTACAAACGGTCAACAAAGTATCTAATCCCCGGCTTTATCAACTATTGGAAGACTTCAAGGAAGAAACCGGAATAGGAGTCCTGGTCAATACATCCTTTAATGTCCGGGGAGAACCGATCGTCTGCAGTCCGCAGGAAGCATTTGAAGACTTCATGTATTCAAATATGGATTATTTGGTTATGGGGAATTTCCTTCTGGCGAAAAAAGATCAGCCACAGTCGGAAAATAAAAGAGAAAGGAAGATTAAGCCCGACTAAGAACCCGAATTGCAATATATTGTTCAATCATTTAAAATATTCAGATCATGAAAAAAAGCATTTACTTACTCCTCGCTTTTCTAATATTCGGCAGTGCCGGATATGCCGCGGGAAACAAACATTCCAAAACAACCAAGTACCCGTCTTACAAGGGACTTGTAATGGCCGGTTATCAAGGTTGGTTCCGCCAACCGGACAAAAGCATGATGTATCCGGATGAAGAACATACCCGTATAGATATGTGGCCGGATGTCTCCGAGTATGAAAAAACCTACCCGACAGGATTAAAACTAAAGGATGGGACAGCTGCCCGTTTTTTTAGTTCAAAAGATAAAAGTACGGTTGATCTGCATTTCAAATGGATGCAGGAATACGGACTGGACGGTGTTTTTATGCAACGTTTCTTCAGTGCCGCACAACCGGGGGCTGAACGTAATATAGTACTAAAAAATGCCATGGAAGCAGCTTCCAAATATGAACGGGCAATCGGTGTCATGTATGACCTGTCCGGTTTAAAAGCATCGGGACAAGATTGCTCGTCACTGATTGAAGACTGGAAATACCTGGTAGATTCATTAAAAGTTACCAATCAGTCCGGAACACAGACCTACATATTTTTCAACGGCAAACCACTGGTTACAATCTGGGGTGTTGGCTTCCCCGACCGCCCTTACGATATCCGTAATATCGGATTAGAACGTTTTATCGATTTCCTCAAAAACGATCCTGAATATGGAGGTTGCAGCGTTATGCTGGGAGTTCCGACATTCTGGCGTGACCTGAATGCCGACTGTATACATGATCCGTACCTGCATACACTGATCAAACAGGCTGACATTGTTTTACCATGGATGGTACAACGTTTCACACCGCTTCTTCATAATGACATGGACCGTTACCGTGATGTTATTCTTGCCGATATGGAATGGTGTAAAGAAAATGGCATAGACTATGTTCCTTGTGTTTACCCCGGATTCAGCTGGCATAATCTAAGCCGTTTCGAATTTCCGGATGACATAAAACCCTCCGGTTCCATCCCACGACAGGGAGGCCGTTTCTTCTGGCAACAAATCTCCACTGCCATCAATGCCGGAGTAACAATGCTCTATGTAGCCATGTTCGATGAAGTGAACGAAGGAACTGCGATATTCAAATGTTCCGATAATCCTCCGGTTGGAAAATCTATCCAATTTATCGACATGGACGGTATGCCTTCCGACCATTATCTCTGGTTAAGCGGAGAAGCAGGAAAAATGCTTCGCAAAGAAAAACCATTGAGTTTCGGTATGCCGAAACGTAACTAAAAACAGATTATTAACAGAATGGCCGGCTGAGACAGCCGGCCTCTTTAATATCATTATGACAAAAAAGTGTTAGGGAATTATCAAAAAACATGTATATTTGCTACACACTAGATAATACCGAATAACTGAAATGAAAGCACTGTTAATTATATGTCTATTACTCATTACGGAATTATCACATGCCAATGCGGTTGATTATGGATTGTTTATCCAGGCATATCCATCAGAGAGAGTCGATTTTTCCAGTCTGATACTGGAAGACGGAGAATCGATCAAACTGGGAAAAGAAACGAATCTTTCATTCAATATGTATATTCGTGAAGACAACATTTTCGGATTGGTTTTCCGTATCCTCACTGATAATAACGAAAATATCGACTTAATTTTTACACCAGGCGACAATAATGAACGTTACCCCATGCTGGTCATAAATGAATCGACCCATCAACTGCCGCTGACTACCAAATGCAATACGTGGATTCCCGTCGAGATTTCCTTAAATACAGAAACCGGAAATGTCAGAATGTTATATGGAACAACAGAGATATCCACACCCGACGCCTTGTCAAAAGCAAAATCTGCGAGAATTAGCTTCGGTATATCCACATTCAAAGACTTCGAAATATCCGAAGTCGCGTCCGTTAATCTTAGAGATATAAAAATTGTACGGGATAAAGAACTAATCCGCTATTGGAAACTGAAACAACATGCACGTACTATTTGCTACGACTCTGTCAATCATATTCCGGCACAGGTTATCAACCCGAAATGGTTGATCGATAATCATGTAAACTGGGAAAAACTATACTCTGGCAATATTCCAGAAAATACATTGTTTGCTTTCAATCCTCAAACAAGTGAATTCTATATAGTTCCGGATTCCAAGGAGATTCAGGTTTTCAACACAGAAAAGAAAACTCTCAGCATCATCAAAGTGGAAGGGGGAAGTGTTGCCGCCAATGCACCCAACCAACTATTATACGATGAGAAAAGACATTTATTATTATCATACAACATCGATGAAAAGACGCATTCCACCTTTTCTTTCGAAACCAATCGATGGGATCACAGTGACAAACCGACAATGGAACACCGGTATTGGAACAATACAGCCTGTTATTCACCTGAAGATTCTTCGATCATCTCTTTCGGCGGATATGGTTTTTATAAATACACAAACGAACTGATTAAATTAAAGCCCTACAATAATACAATTGAAAATACGATCACACTTTCAGATATCGATCCCCGATATTCTCCGGCATCCGTGATCGTCGGGAACACACTCTATATCTTTGGCGGCAGAGGTTGTAAATCCGGACGTCAGGAATTATACCCTCACTATTATTATGATCTATACGCCGTAGATCTCGGCACATTAAAAGTACAGAAGATATGGGAAGCCCAGAATGTCAAAGTTGATTTTCTACCTGGCGAGAACTTGTTTTATGACAAAGACAATGATTGTTTCTATGTCTTCGCTGTCAAAGAAAAAGGAGCTTTACTGAAGATCGATCCTAAAAATAAAGAGTTGGAAGAAATAACCCTGCCGCTCGGAGAAAACATGGAATCTCACTATGTCTATACTAATTTATTTTATTCCCCCAAGAATAATAAACTATTTGCTTTGATTAATAAGACCAAAGCAGACAAAACATCGTCAGTATCCATCTATTCTATCTCTTTCCCTCCCCTTTCGGTCAATAGTTTGTATCAGGGAAAAAAAGAGGGAAAATCACAACTTCCGGCTTATATCGGATACATGATCGGCCTTGTTATATTAAGTACGGGAGTATTTTTCTTATCCAGACAGAAAAGGAAACAGCAGACAGAGCCGGAAAAAGTATCTGGGACAGTAATGCCGGTCGAATCGGTTATAACAGAGATGTCGGACCAACAGGAAGGGCTTGTCATACCACAAACAGAACCTCAGCAACCTTATTACGACTTTTCCAAACAAAGTATTCGCTTCTTAGGTAGATTCTGTGTAAAGGATAAGAACGGAGAAGATATTACCGATCAGTTCACTCCTATGTTAAAACAGTTGTTTGTTTTGTTGATCCTTTTCACCGTCAAGCAGGAAAACGGAATCTCCGGCTCTAAGCTGATCCAATATTTGTGGAGTGATAAAATAGAAGAATCGGCAAAGAACAACCGAAATGTATATTTAAGTAAACTACGTGTTCTGGTCGATAAAGTAGGCGGTATCGAAATTATCAGTAAAAACAGTTTCTGGACAATCCGTTTCAGTAAAGATACAGTTTGCGATTATGCAGAAGCCATGCGTTATTTGAATGAAATCATGAACGAGCAATCGTTAAGCCAGAAAAACTTAAATAAACTGCTGGAGTTATTATTACGCGGCACGCTGCTTCCAAACCTAGAAACCGATTGGGTGGATAACTTTAAGAGCAACTTCTCTAGTCAGACCATCGATATCCTGACCCGTCTGCTGAATGATAAAACGTACGATTTCGACAATAAATTTAAATTGCAGATTGCCGATACGCTTTTCCTGCATGATTATATCAATGAAGATGCACTATATACCAAGTGTTCTATTCTTTGCAACTCAGGCAAGCGAGGGCTGGCTAAAAACATATACGACAACTTCTGTAAAGAATATCATAATCTACTGGATACAGATTATAAATATTCTTTATCAGATGTCATCAACAGGGGTAATACCTTGCTTTAATTTTCAAAAAGTCAGCCTTACTCCGTCTTTATCGACTTTACCGGATTGGCAATAGCAGCTTTCAGCGACTGGAAACTTACCGTCAGAAGGGCTATCAGGGTGATCAGCAAAGCTACTCCGGCAAAAATATCCCAACCGAGCTCGATACGATAGGCATAATCTTTCAGATAATAACTGGAGGCATAAAATGAGACCGGGATACCTATTATAAAAGCAATCAGTAAAAGTACCATATACGCTTTCCCCAACAGGAAGAGTATATCTGTTATTTTAGCTCCCAATACTTTTCGGACACCAATCTCTTTCGTTCGTTGCTCGGCAGAGAAAGCACTTAACCCAAATAATCCTAAGCAAGAAATGAAAATAGCCAGGACCGCAAATAAAGCCGATAACTTTTCTATCAGACGCTCATCTCCGAACATTTGCTCGAAGCGATCAGTCATAAGAGTCGGCTCGAATGCGTGATACGGCGTAAAGGAACGTAATACTTTTTGTATCCGGCCTATAGCCTCAAATGTATCTACATCCGGTTTCAGACGGACAAACAAATATTCAGTCCTTTTGGGACCATAGCAAAATAACACCGACCCAGGATGAAGCGCATAAAGATCCTCGAATACAAAATCTTTCATTATGCCGACTATCTCCCATTTATTATCCGGTGACTGGCCGAGTTTACCTCCTATACGTCCTTCTTTTCCCATTCTTTTTGCAAGGGTCTCGTTAATAAGAACGCCTCTGCTGCCTTTCTCATTTCTTTTGGCAGGATCAATATCGGTTCCATCAATCAGTTTGATCCCGGCAGCATCAATCAAGCCATCCGACACAAAATTGAAAAAAACAGATGTATCATCGTTCGGGTCTTTCCCATTCCAATACCAGGGATTTGTTCCCAGATAGGACTTCAAAAGCGGACTACTTGAGAATCCACAGTTTTCTACCATACCTGTATTCTTTAATTCATTTTGCACAGCAGAAGATGAATTACATAATTCTTCGGTGACAGGGAAATGTATCAGATTTTCTTTCTCTATTCCCAAATTACGTTTTTGTGCCAACTGTATCTGAAGATAGATAACAAAGGTGATACTAATCAAGATAAATGCCATCGTAAACTGAAAAATAACCAGCCCCTGGCGGATCCATGCTGCTCCTCCTGTTTTACTAACTTTCTGCATTTTCAAAGTGATCAGCGGATTGAAAGAAGACAGATATAAAGCCGGATATCCACCAGCCAGGAAAGTACAAAACAAACCTATTGTAACCAGTCCTGTCAGAATTACCGGATTGAAAAGGTTAAAGGTCAGCTGAGCTTCTATAAATTCGTTAAAAAAAGGCAAACTCAACCAGATTAACCCGATCGATAACAAAAGAGCAATTGTAATGATTATTCCCGACTCCATCAGAAATTGCCAGATTAGGTATTTCCGCTTGGTTCCGAATGTTTTTCTGACCCCGACTTCCAATGCTCGTTTCTGTGAACGTGCAGTCGATAAATTCATAAAATTAATACACGCGATAACCAGAATAAGTATACCGATCAGGAAAAAAAGATAAACTGTTTTAATATATCCTCCACCTGTTTCCACCCCATTCTCAAACTGCCCGTACAATAACTTTCTGTTGAGAGGATAAAGGAATATTTGTAAAGAATTATAATCCTCACCCTCTTTTTGGTAAGCCAACCCTTTTAGTTTTTCATTCAATCGGTACAGGTCGACATTGGGTTGTAGTTCGACATAGGTTTGCAACCAGGAATACCCCCAACCATCTATATCAAAATATTTTCTCTGAGCCTGCTCCGAAACACGAAAAGGAATCACCCACTGAAACTGAAAGGAGGTATTATCCGGCATATCTTCAAATACTCCCGTCACCTGATAGATAGTACCTTCATTGATCAAGCCCTTACCTATCGGATTATCCTTCCCATAAATCTTCCGAGCCATCGAACGACTGAGAATGATCGAATATTGCGGTTCGAAAACATAGGAAGCATCACCATACAAGAATTCCATACCGATCATATTAAAGAGAGTGGAGTCGGCATAAGCTCCTTTTTCTTCAAAAGAACTGGTTGTATTTTCAGGTATGAAAACCAATGTTTCATTATTATATCTTGCACTGCTTTTCACTTCGGGAAACTCATCATCCAATGCTTTTTTCAACGAATTATTCGATTCGAAATAAGTATCACATTCATTTGAAGCGGAGAAATAGTTGAATGCACTGACATATATATTCGGTGAATTGGATATTGCCTTATTAAAATTCACCTTACTCTCGACCCAAAGGAAGATAAGCGCTGCCGAAGTAATTCCGATTGCCAGCCCGATGATATTCAAAAAACTATATGTTTTGCTCCGGAAAATGATCCGGATAGATCTTCTTATATTCATTAGTATTACTTTTTTAGTTTGTAGTGTAAGCCAATTCTTTCAGGAAGTTTTCCGTAACCGATTTTCCATCCAACATGTGAACGACACGATGACTGTAACGGGCATCATGTTCGCTGTGCGTCACCATAACGACGGTAGTACCCGCATCGTTGAGAGATGTCAATAGGTCCATGATTTCCAGACCATTCTGGCTATCCAGATTGCCGGTCGGCTCATCTGCCAGGATCAGTTTCGGGTCATTGACTATGGCGCGGGCAATTGCCACCCGTTGCTGCTGTCCACCGGAAAGTTGTGACGGGAAATAGTTACGGCGGTGATTAAGCAGAACGCTTTTTAAAGCCTTCTCCACTTTCATTTTCCGCAAAGAAGCCTTCATTCCGCAATTCTCCAGGGGTAATTCAATATTCTCAAATACGGTAAGTTCTTCGATCAGGTTGAAACTCTGGAAAACAAACCCTATATTCTCCCTCCGCAAGTCACATCGTTTATTTTCATTCAGGCCGGTCACTTCGACACCATTAAGAAGATAAGAACCCGAAGTCGGATCGTCGAGCAATCCCAGGATATTCAATAAAGTGGATTTACCACATCCCGAAGGCCCCATGATAGCAACAAATTCATGTTCCTTTACATGGAGCGACATATTGTCCAGCGCAATTGTCTCTACTTCATCCGTCCGGTATACTTTTCTCAAATCATTTATTCTAATCATAGTCTTATAAGTTATTCAGCATATTACACATAATCAGGAACAAATAGCGTACCAAAACATTAACACACTATCTATTAACCTATTAGTCAAATACTCCAATTTCCAAAGTGTCCATTAACGGACACCTTCTGTATGCCTGTGGACAAAAAACAGAAACAACTTTGGGATTCACCTCATTCTTGATATATTTGCAATCTACTAAAAAGAGTTATTATGAACTTACACCAGGCAAATATACTGATTGTTGATGATGATAAAGACGTTCTGACCGCAGTACGTTTCTTGCTGAAGATGGAAGTAAAAACGATATTGACTGAAACAAATCCTGAAAATATCCATAAGTTGATCATGACCAACGATATCGACATTGTTATGTTGGATATGAATTTCAGAAGTTCCATCAATACGGGCAATGAAGGTATTTTCTGGTTGAAGGAAATAAAGAAATGGAAACCTGCCCAATCCGTCATCATGATCACCGCCTATGCAGATATCGATCTGGCAATCAAAAGCCTGAAAGAAGGGGCAGCCGACTTTATCGTCAAGCCCTGGCATAATGAAAACCTGATAAATATCCTGACGGAAACGCTTCACAAGCAAACATCTTCCGATGTCAAAGAAAAGATAAATGAAAGGAAAACAGATGCAAAGATTGTAGGAGCTTCGGAAAGTATGCAGCTATTGTTTCATAAATTACAAAAGATAGCACCTACCGATGCCAATATACTAATACTGGGAGAAAACGGGACGGGTAAGGATCTGGTAGCCCGTTATATCTATCAGTTATCCCTGCGCCGGAACTACCCGTATATAAAAGTGGATGTAGGTTCCCTGACAGAAACTCTTTTCGAAAGTGAGCTTTTCGGACATAAAAAAGGAGCCTTTACAGATGCACGCGAAGACCGAACCGGATTGATCGAGGCAGCCGACAAGGGTACACTCTTTCTGGATGAAATAGGTAATATCACTTTACAACAACAGGCTAAACTGCTGACCGTATTACAAAACCGGGAGGTAACACGTCTGGGTGCCAATTCACCGACACCGGTGGATATCCGTTTGTTATCCGCCACCAATCTACCGCTACGGGAACTGGCTAATGAGACACGTTTTCGTAAGGACTTGATTTACCGGATCAATACGGTAGAAATAACGGTACCCCCTCTCCGTGAACGGGGTGAAGATATTATCTTGTTGGCAGAACATTTCCTGGAGATGTATGAGAAAAAGTATTTCAAGCAAAAGTTCCGTTTATCCGACTCAGCCAAAAAGAAACTGATGCTGTATCATTACCCGGGAAACGTACGCGAATTGCAATATACCATAGAAAGAGGTGTTATCATGTCAGACAGCAATGTGCTGAAAGCCGAGGATATCACCTTCTCGCCTATGGAACAACCGGAAGAAAACAACCAGACGATACCTACCCACAACCTAGAAGATCTGGAAAAAGCCGCTATCGAGCAGGTGATCCAAAAACATAACGGAAACATATCACAAGCGGCCAAAGAACTGGGACTGACCCGGGGAGCTTTATACCGCCGGTTAGAAAAATACGGACTATGACCATCCTGTTATCCATCCTAATCGTCCTGCTCCTTATATATATAATATATGTACGGAGAAAAACAAACCGGGAAATCGACGAATTTGCCGAGTCGATTCTTTACAAAGACTTTTCAAAAAAATATCCGCGCTTCCAAACCATCACGGATGCTTTCCTGAACCTGGCACGTGAAAAAGAAGCCCAGCAACATTATCTGAAAGAAATGTTGGAACTGGTCGACACCGGCATTCTCGCCTACGATATAGAAACCTATGAAACGTTATGGATGAACGACGCTTTTACAACGATGCTCAACATTCCTCATATCAAGAATATCAACTGGCTGAAAAAACAGAACGAAGACCTGTTCAATGAATTACTCGATATTCCGGTAAATGAAAGTACCCTGATGACTATCCATGCCCGGAAACAAACCATCAAAACAATGACCAATGCTTCCGTCTTTCAAACAGGAGGAAAAACCTATAAGCTGATAGCTTTCCACAACGTAAGCGCCACAATGGAAGAGGTCGAATCGGGCGCCTGGAAAGGGTTGCTTAATGTGATGACCCACGAGATAATGAATTCTATCGTACCCGTCTCCTCTCTTTCGGATACGCTCAGAAGGAAGATACATGCACTGAAAGAAACTTCTTCCCCGCTGTCGGAACCGGATGTGGAAGATATGGAATTTGCGTTGGACACCATTCACCGGCGGAGTGACGGATTGTTACGATTTGCCGAGACATATCGTAGTTTAAGCCAAAAAATAGTGCCTGACATGAAATTCTACAACCTCTACGAACTGTTAAACGCTATTCATTCCCTGATGAACCCGTCTTTGCAGCAGAAAGGGATCGGATTCACTCTTAAAACAGATAATGCGGACGTGACAGCCTATATGGACAGGGATCTGATCGAACAGGTGATAATTAATTTTGTCACCAATGCGACTTATGCCGTAAAAGAAAAGGAGAGTCCGGAAATCCATCTTTTTTCCGGCTGTGATAACGAAGGACATCCTTACATCACCGTTGCCGACAATGGATGCGGTATATCCGATGCGATACGTGACAAGATATTTATCCCGTTCTTCAGTTCTAAAAAGAACGGTAACGGTATCGGACTGAGTATTTCGCGGGAAATCGTCAAACTCCACAACGGAAAGCTGCATGTGCAAAGCCAGGAAGGTGCTGGAAGTGCTTTCACCGTTTTATTCAGCTCCCAAAACAAACATTAGCCTCATCCCGATGATACCAAACACAAAAAAGCGGAACCTCCTTTCGGACATTCCGCTTTTCTTATTCTTTCGAGTAAAGCGAATTATGCTTCTGCTACGATTTCCTGGATAGAAACGAAAGATCTGTTTTCTTTACCTCTACGGAAAGTAACAACACCATCTTTCAAAGCGTACAACGTATGATCTTTACCGATACCAACGTTTTCACCCGGATGATGAACTGTACCTCTCTGACGGATAATAATGTTACCAGCTTTAGCAACTTCACCACCAAAAAGCTTAACACCTAATCTCTTGCTTTGTGATTCACGGCCGTTCTTAGAACTACCCACACCTTTCTTATGTGCCATTTCTTCTTTTCTCCTTTAAACGTTAAGCAACAATTTCTTTAATACTCACTTCAGTGAACTGCTGACGGTGACCGTTCAGTTTACGATAACCTTTTCTTCTCTTCTTGTGGAAGATCAGCACTTTATCACCTTTTACCAGCGGAGACAGTACTTCACATACTACCTTTGCGCCTTCTACGGTAGGAACACCTACTTTAACTTCTCCATTGTTGTCAACCAACAATACTTTGTCAAACTCAACAACAGCTCCGCTTTCTGCGTTCTGAATGTGATGAACGAATAATTTCTTTCCTTCTTCAGCTTTGAACTGCTGTCCGTTAATTTCTACGATTACGTACATCTGTCTTTTTATATTTAAACAGGTTATGTCCCGGGGGTGGATACATATTAAGTATCACTTGTTTACCCTCTGCAGAATTTCAGACCGCAAAATTACTGTTTCCGAATATATTATGCAAGGATTACTGGTATTTTTTAATCAAAATTTCTTCAATTCCTGATATAACCGCTGTACCGGCAACCCCATTACATTATAAAATGACCCATTAATAGCCTCTACACCTATATAACCGATCCATTCTTGTATGCCATAACTGCCGGCCTTGTCGAAAGGACGGTATTTGTCTACATAATATATAATATCCTCTTCTTCCAATTTAGCAAAACAGACCGCTGAAGCAACGGAAAAAGAGACTGTTTTCTTTTTGGTGCTCAGGCAAACTCCAGTCACAACTTCATGTACATGACCTGACAGATAACCAAGTATTTCGATAGCTTCATCACGATCGGCAGGTTTTCCCAACACGCGATCATAAGTAGCAACAATCGTATCGGCTGTGATAAGCAGTTCGTTGTCAGACATTTTTTCAAGATATGCTTCCGCTTTTTTACGTGCTATATATAAAGGTATGTCTTCAAAGGGTAGTGTATCAGGATACGATTCGTCGATGCCGGGAATCACTTCCACGTCAAATTCGAGATCGAGTCCGGCAAGCAGTTCTTTTCGGCGGGGAGAGTTAGAGCCCAGCACAATTCGATATTTCTGTAAGTTTGCTAGCATATTGTTTTTCTTATTATTACCATCCGAAGGCTTCGTCGCTCATCCAATGGCCTTGTGCTTTCATTGTCTGTTCAATTACATCGCGGGCAATACCCTCGCCCCCTTTGCGCAAAGAGATGTATTTTGCAATCTGTTTGATTTCCGGAGCAGCATCGGCAGGAGCGACAGGTAAACCTACCTGCTGCATGACTTCATAATCGGGAATATCATCACCGGCATACATTACCTCTTCCGGCTTCAATCCGGTCTTTTGAAGAAAATCTTTGAAGTCGTGTATCTTTACGGCGCTATGCATATATATATGTTCGATGCCCAACCGGGAAAATCGAATCTGCACAGCCTCCGTATACCCTCCGGTAATGATACCGACATGATAACCTTTCTTCACCGCCAACTGCAAGGCATATCCGTCTTTAATATTAACCGTGCGCATCGGATCGCCGTTTGGATGGAGTGAAACCACATCACACGACAAGACACCGTCTACATCAAACACAAATGCTTTTATTTTTGTCAGGTCATAATTGATACTACTCATTTTGGGCCTCCTTATGTATACTCTGGCTCAAAAGCTGGTAGATCGATTTCATATCGGGATCGTTCAGCATAGCCAGATGTTTATTTATCACATTCTCGTCGTAACGGATTGCCGGACCGGTCTGAGCGGCAGCCGGCGACATGAGATGTATCTTTGCTGCCGTTTCATCTATCAGCGGCAAAAGTACATCGGCAGAGATACCTTCTTCTTCAAGCAATTTATAGGACAATGCATAAATATGATTGGTAAAGTTGCAGGCAAAGACAGCAGCCAGGTGTAAGCTACGCCGTTTTTCCGATGACATAAAACGGACATTTTCCGAAAGCGCACTGGCTATATTCTTCAGATAGTCGGCATCCTTTTGGGTATTGGCTTCCAGAAAAAGCGGGATCACATCGAAGCTCACCTCCCGTCCCTTACTGAATGTCTGTAAAGGATAGAGTACGCCATAACGTGCGGCATGTCCCTCAAAAATATTCATCGGCATACTTCCGGCAGTATGTATCCACAAACCGTTGTTCGGCTTTACCTTTGCGATCGCTTCAGCCAGAACCGTATCTTTCAGTGAAAAAACATACATATCCGCATCCGGCTGCAAAGCAGAAAGATCTGTAGTCCAGGGACACCCCAACTTAACAGCCAACTGCCGGGCATTCTCCTGAGTACGGCTATATACCTGCCCGATCTGCATACCGACCCGCTGCATAGCTAACGACAGGCGAGTCGCCAGATTACCGGCACCTATGAATACTATTTTCATACTTCACTATTTTCTTCCGGCATCTTATAGCTACCGAGATGTATTTTTTCCCATTGCAAATGTGCTTCGTCAAATGGTTTACGTTCCTGATCTTTATATCCGAAACCGATAATCGATAACACTTCGAGCTGATAAGGGACATCCAAAAGATTACGGACATACACATTCGCATCCGTATCGTCTTCCGTCTGCCGGTTACGAATCTGACACCAACAACTTCCCAGCCCCAGATCTTCCGCCTGAAGTTGCATGTAAATGGAAGCAATCGAGGCATCTTCCACCCAGACATCACTTTCCATCACATTTGCCATCACCACAACAGCCAGGGCACAACCTTCAAGGAAAGACGAACCCGCCGGTTTACAGGCAGCCAGTTTTTTTAACATTTCCTTGTCTTCCACAACCACGAACTGCCAGGGATTTTTACGTTTGGATGCCGGAGCCATCAATGCAGCTTTCAGTATCATCTCCACTTGTTCGGGCGAAAGCAACCGGTCGGTAAACTTACGTGTACTTCTTCTATTCTTGATAAGAGTTGCAAAGCTGTCCATTTTTATCTTATTTTTGTAGCTGTTAATTAAATTCTTTATGTTGGGAACACATTCCCCATAGGGCAAAGATAAAGATTTTTTACATGCTGAATATACGCTTCCTTTATTTTTCGCGTTAGTAAAGCTATAACATTATTAATTATGAAGATTCGTGCGATAGCTGCACTGCTATTTATATTATTTTCTATCAGTGCTTTTGGACAAAAGCATGTTAAAATCACAGGATATGTTCGTGACGCCGATGGCAGTCCGCTTGAATTGGTTCTTGTACAGATAAAAAACACCCTGAACGGAGCGATGACCAACGAAAAGGGATATTATTCGCTCACAACGTCTCCCGGAGACTCCGTTTCCGTCATTTTCTCGTGTCTGGGATATAATAAAGCCGAACGTATTCTACCAAGCGTACAACAAGACATGCGCCTGAATGTACAAATGAACTATACCAGTATTGACCTGGGAGAAGTGGTTGCAACTGCCATCCGTAAACAGACGACAACCCTTGAAACACTTGACGCTAATCGGGTTAAGCTCCTACCCGATCCGGCCGGTGGCAGTATCGAAAGCCTGGTAGTGACTTTCGCGGGTGTTTCATCCAGCAATGAATTGAGTTCACAATATTCGGTTCGTGGTGGTAGTTACGATGAAAATATCGTTTATGTGAACGGACTGGAGGTATTCCGACCCTTGCTGATACGTTCCGGGCAACAGGAAGGATTGAGTTTTATCAACCCCGACATGACCGAGTCGGTCAATTTTGCTGCCGGGGGATTTGAAGCCCGCTATGGAGATAAAATGAGCTCGGTACTCGATATCAAATATAAAAAACCAAAAATATTCGAAGGTTCGGCATCTGCCAGCCTGCTGGGAGCAAATGCCTACGTGGGTAGTTCGATCGGCAAATTCACACAGGTTACAGGTGTTCGTTACAAAACAGGCCGTTCATTGCTAAAAACGATGGACACTGACGCTGAATATCAGCCGGACTTCGTCGATCTCCAGTCATACATGACCTATCAACTGGCTCCCAAATGGGAAGTTAATTTCCTGGGAAACCTGGCTTCAAACACATTCAAATACACACCGCATAAACGCGAAACAACTTTCGGCACGGTCGAAAATGCTAAAAGATTCGAAGTAGCTTTCCCTAACAGTCGCGAAAGTGATAAGTTCCAGACCTTATTCGGGGCATTGACATTAAAACACAATCCAAACGAAAATACCGAACTGGGTATCCAGGCTTCCGCCTTCACCAGCAAGGAAATAGAAACATACGACATCACCGGCGAATACTGGCTGGGAGATGCTGCGGAAGAAAATGAGCAAGAACAAGTCCCTCTCTCCGTTGCCCGTTATCATGAACATGCACGCAACCGACTAAACTCAACCATTATGAATGCCGGACATTACGGTAGCGCACGCATCAAAAACAATACGATCAAATGGGGAGCAACCGTACAGATGGAAAAAATCAACGACCGTATCAGCGAATGGGAAAAACGCGACTCGGCAGGCTATTCGCTCCCACAAACGGGAACAGGCGTAAACGTTATCTCCAACCTTTATTCCAATAATGACCTGTCCAGCACACGGCTATCCGCTTATGTGCAGGATGCTTTTAAGTTCCGTACAAAACAAGGGATGTTTACACTGGTAGGCGGCCTTCGCGGAAGCTATTGGAGTTATAACAAAGAGTTTATCATCAGCCCGCGTGTATCTCTCGGATTCATTCCGAACTTCGACCAGAACCTTACATTCCGGGCAGCAAGCGGTATTTACTATCAATCACCGTTTTATAAGGAACTACGTACGACTGTACGGGATGAATCGGGGAACGATATTATTGCACTGAATAAAGATATCAAATCGCAACGTTCCATCCATTTCATTGTGGGAGGAGATTATACATTCCGTGCGGCAGACCGGAACTTTAAGGTAAGTGCCGACCTATATTACAAAAAACTGGACGACCTCATCCCTTATACTGTCGACAACGTCAAGATCCGTTATTACGGAGAGAACTGCGCCAAAGGACATGCAATGGGTATCGATGTCAAATTCTTCGGCGAATTCGTACCCGGCACCGACTCATGGATCAGTTTCTCGCTAATGAAGGCCGAACAAACGATACGCGACCAGGTTACCGTTCCGATGCCTAACAGCCAGGGATACAATGTCTCACTTTTCTTCCAGGATTATTTCCCGGGATACAAACGTATAAAGCTGAATCTGAAAGGTGTTCTTTCCGGTGGTCTGCCCTTCATTGCCCCCCGGACGAAATACGAGGATGTAAAAAGCGTATTCCGTACTCCGGCATACAAACGTGTCGACCTGGGATTCTCCTACCAGCTTGCCGGGGAGTCGGACGCAATCATGGATCGGGGCTTTTTCCGCCACTTGAAGAATATCTGGGTCGGAGTCGATATATTCAACTTGTTTGATATAAAAAATGTAAGTTCATACTACTGGATTACCAACATCGACAACCAGCAGTTTGCCGTACCGAACTACCTGACAGGCCGACAGCTTAATGCCCGTCTGATAGTTGATTTCTAAGAATATACTAATCATATAACAGAGTAAAGAGCCAATAAAAGATACCTCCTTTCATTGGCTCTTTTAATTATTGGCAAAATGACACATTATTAGCTTTAATAATTGATGAAATTTTTCTTGATTCTTCGAAAAAGAATGTACCTTTGCCTGCAAAACAAAAAGCATTATAAATTTTTAAATTATTATTGACATGGAAATTACACATATTGAGCATCTGGGTATTGCAGTGAAAAGCATCGAAGCTTGTCTGCCGTATTACGAAGAAATTTTAGGCATGAAATGCTACAACATCGAAGAAGTTGCAGACCAAAAAGTAAAAACAGCTTTCTTCAAAGTAGGCCAGACAAAGATTGAATTACTGGAACCGACCAGCGAAGACAGCACTATCGCTAAATTCATAGAAAAGAAAGGCGAGGGCATTCATCATATCGCATTTGCCGTACCCGATGTACAGGCAGCTTTAAATGAAGCAGAAGAAAAAGGTGTTAAGCTGATCGACAAAGCTCCCCGTGGTGGTGCTGAAGGCTTGGACATTGCTTTCCTTCACCCGAAATCTACCTGCAGCGTTCTGACAGAACTTTGCATGCCAGGCAAAAAATAATAAAAACACTTCATTTCTAACAACAAATCAGAAATACAATGAGTAACCAACTTGAAAAAGTAAAAGAGCTTATCGCTCTTCGCGAACAAGCACGTCTCGGTGGTGGAGAAAAAAGAATCGAGTCTCAGCACAAAAAAGGCAAGTACACAGCACGCGAACGTATCGCCATGTTACTTGACGAAGGTAGTTTCGAAGAGTTCGATATGTTCGTTCAACACCGTTGTACCAACTTCGGTATCGAAAAAACAAAATTCCTGGGTGATGGCGTTGTAACAGGTTATGGTACGATCGACGGCCGCCTTGTTTACGTCTATGCACAAGATTTCACAGTATTCGGCGGTGCTTTGTCAGAGTCATTAGCTATGAAGATCTGTAAAGTAATGGATCAGGCCATGAAGATGGGTGCCCCTGTCATCGGTCTGAACGATTCGGGTGGAGCACGTATCCAGGAAGGTGTGAACGCTTTGGCCGGTTATGCCGAGATTTTCCAGCGTAACATTCTGGCATCAGGTGTTGTTCCACAGATTTCCGGTATCTTTGGCCCATGTGCCGGCGGTGCCGTTTATTCTCCTGCACTGACAGACTTCAACATCATGACACGCGGAACAAGCTATATGTTCCTGACAGGTCCGAAAGTTGTAAAAACTGTTACCGGAGAAGACGTAACCCAGGAACAACTGGGTGGTGCAAGCGTACACACAACCAAATCGGGTGTTGCCCATTTCGCTGTCGACACAGAAGAAGACGGCTTGCAACTGATCCGCAAATTGATCAGCTTCCTTCCGCAGAATAACCTGGAAGAAACACCGCTGATCGAATGCAGCGATCCTATCGATCGTTTGGATGATGTATTAAATGATATCATTCCGGATAATACCAACCAGTCATACGATATGTATGAAGTGATCGGAACAATTATCGACAACGGCGAATTCCTTGAAGTACATGCTGATTACGCCAAAAATATTATCGTTGGTTTCGCCCGTTTCAACGGACAGACAGTTGGTATCGTAGCCAACCAGCCAAAAGTTATGGCCGGATGTCTCGACAGCAATGCTTCACGTAAAGCCGGTCGTTTCGTTCGTTTCTGCGACGCATTCAACATTCCTTTGGTAACATTGGTTGACGTTCCGGGATTCCTTCCGGGAACAGGACAGGAATACAATGGTGTAATCCTTCACGGAGCTAAATTGCTTTATGCTTACGGTGAAGCAACTGTACCTAAAATTACAGTTACCCTGCGTAAATCTTATGGTGGAGCTTACTGTGTGATGAGTTCTAAACACCTGCGTGGCGATATGAACTACGCATGGCCGACTGCAGAAATCGCAGTAATGGGCCCGAGCGGTGCAGTAGAAGTTATCTTCGCAAAAGAAGTGGCCGCATCCGAAGATCCAGCAAAAGCAACAGCAGAGAAAGAAGCGGAATACAAAAAAGCATTCGCAAACCCGTACAATGCTGCTCAATATGGTTATATCGACGATGTGATCGAACCGCGTAACACACGCTTCCGCATCATTCGCGCATTACAACAATTGCAGACTAAAAAGTTAAGCAATCCTGCTAAGAAACATGACAATCTGCCTCTATAATTCTTAAAACAGGAAATGAATATGATTAACAAAAGATTTGGAGTATTGCTACTGTTCGTGTTGCTCGTTTCATTCGGAGCACAGGCACAGCGTGCAACCTCCATGCGAATAAATGAAGTGCTGGTCATCAACGACGACAATTTCGTTGACGACTATGGCAAACGCCACCCCTGGATAGAGTTATTCAATACTTCTGCCGGAACGGTCAATATCGCAGGATGTTTTTTGACAGATGACAAAAACAATCCGAAGAAATATCCAATTCCAAAGGGTGATGTACTTACTCAAATACCGCCCCGCCAGCATACATTATTCTGGGCTGACGGAGAACCAAGCCGTGGTACTTTCCATGTCAACTTCACATTAGATCCGTCCAAAGAGAATTATATCGGTCTATACGATGCTGACGGTAAAACACTGATCGATGAAATTACTATTCCGGCTGCACAGAAAAGTGACATTAGCTACGGTAGAATAATCGACGGAGGAGAAGAATGGGGTATACTTCCTAAAGTTACTCCCAGCACAAACAACCTGACGTTAGACTCTAACGAAAAGATTGAAAACTTCAAAACGAACGATTCTCTGGGTATTGGTATGACCATTACAGCTATGGCTGTTGTGTTCATGGGATTACTCCTCCTCTTCCTTATCTTTAAACAGGTAGGTAAAGCAGCTATTGCAGCCAGCAAGCGTAATGCTCAGAAAGCCGGAGCTCCGGTTTCAGCCAGCACTCCGGATGAGGTATCGGGAGAAGTTTTTGCTGCAATATCCACTGCTTTGTATGAAATGAGCGACGACAACCACGATGTTGAGAACACTGTCCTTACCATTCGTAAAGTTGCACGTACTTATTCTCCGTGGAGCTCGAAAATCTATAGTTTACGTGATGTACCCAGAAAGTAATTATCTCTAAAAACAAACAAGAATGAAAAGTTTTAAATATACCATCAACGGCAACGTATATAAAGTACACATCAATTCAGTGGTCGACGATATCGCTGAAGTAGAAGTAAACGGTACTCCCTATCAGGTAAAGATGGAAAAACCGGCAAAAAAACAAATGGTAACTCTGAAACGTCCGGCACAGGCTCCGACCACACCCAGTGGCGAATCGGTTATTACCCGCCCGGCTGCATCTACCACACAGGGTGCCATCAAATCTCCGCTTCCCGGCGTGATACTGCAACTGAAATGTAATGTAGGTGATACTGTTAAGAGAGGACAGGTTCTACTTATTCTCGAGGCTATGAAGATGGAAAACAACATCAACGCAGACCGCGACGGTAAGATTATTGAAATTAAAGTACATAAAGGAGATTCTGTACTGGAAGGTGCCGATCTCGTTGTAATCGGATAAGAGTATGCAAGAGAGTTTTATGTCATTCCTGGGTGATAACCTACAGTTGTTCCTCACCTACACAGGAGTATATAACGCAACTCCAGGGCATCTCGTTATGCTACTGGTTGGTTTGCTCTTTATATTCCTTGCAATTAAATACGAGTTTGAACCTATGCTTCTGATCCCTATCGGATTCGGTATCCTGATCGGTAACATTCCTTTCAAAGATGCAGGACTTCAGGTAGGTATTTACGAACAGGGATCTGTACTGAACATCCTCTATCAGGGTGTAACCTCCGGATGGTATCCGCCATTGATCTTCCTCGGTATCGGGGCCATGACCGACTTCTCAGCTTTGATATCCAATCCAAAGTTGATGTTGATCGGTGCTGCTGCCCAGTTCGGTATCTTCGGTGCTTATATCATCGCTCTTCAGATGGGATTCGAACCGAACCAGGCCGGTGCTATCGGTATTATCGGTGGTGCCGACGGTCCTACGGCTATCTTCCTGTCTTCCAAACTGGCTCCGAACCTGATGGGGGCCATTGCGGTGTCGGCCTACTCCTATATGGCGTTGGTACCTATTATCCAGCCACCGTTTATGAGACTGCTTACTACGCAGAAGGAACGTTTGATCCGTATGAAACCGCCGAGAGCCGTTTCTTCCACAGAAAAGATCATCTTCCCGATTGTAGGTCTGTTATTGACTTGTTTCCTTGTACCTTCAGGTCTACCCTTGTTAGGTATGTTATTCTTCGGAAATCTGTTGAAAGAAAGTGGTGTAACACGTCGTTTGGCTGAAACAGCCCGCGGTCCGCTGATCGATACAATCACGATCCTGTTGGGTATTACCGTAGGTGCTTCTACACAGGCTACACAGTTCCTGACGCTGAACTCTATTAAGATTTTCGGTCTGGGTGCATTATCTTTCGTAATCGCAACCTGTGCCGGAATACTGTTCGTTAAGTTCTTCAACCTGTTCCTGAAAGAAGGTAACAAGATCAACCCGCTTATCGGTAATGCCGGTGTATCTGCCGTGCCCGACTCGGCACGTATCTCTCAGGTCGTTGGTTTGGAATATGACCCAAGCAACTATCTGTTGATGCATGCTATGGGTCCGAACGTAGCAGGTGTAATCGGTTCTGCGGTAGCAGCCGGTATCCTGTTAGGATTCTTAGGATAATAGCAAGCTAAATAATAAGAAAAGGCTGTATCATTTAGTTGATACAGCTTTTTTTATCTCTTCTATTTTAGAGCGGATATTCAAACATTCTGTTCAATCTCCATCGGATTAGTTTCCGGATTTGTCACTTCTTCCAATGTCGTCCCGACGAATAACCACACCATCAGGAGAACAATTGCAATTATCACCCCGATGATCAACCATAGATTTTTCTTTTTCATACCTTATCCTGTTATTTTATATACTTGAGCTTAAAACAGTATAAGTCGTAATTTAGTTTAAAGAAGACAATCGATTCTGAATAAACATCAGGTAAAGTACATTATTAAAAGCTATTCTTTATTGAGTCGACTCTGCAATTTAGCATAATGCTCAGCCGTCATCTGCAAATAAGAAGCGACCAGATATTGGGGAACTCTTTGAAGAAGTATCTGGATCTCATGCGTTTCTATACAATGCCGAATACGCTCTACCGACGACAGATTTCGCATCCAATAAAACTGTTCCTCAAACTCTACAGCATGCTTTTCTAAAACAGCATAAATCAAACAGATAAAATCATCAAAATGCTGCCACAAATAGTCAAAATTCTTCCGGCTGATACAAAGAGCAGTAGTTCTTTCATTGGCCCTTACGCAAAAAAATGATTTTTTATGACCTAAAAAACTATGTAAAGGCGTACAAACATCCCCTTCTTTAAAGAAACGGACAACAAACTCTCTTCCATCCTTTTCAAAATAACAGACACAAAAACCTTCCGATATAAAATACAAATTGTTACATCCAGATCCCGAAGAAACTAACAACTCCTTTTTTGAAAACACTTTTTGCTCACATAAGGTAGACAATACCTCACAAAAATCGTCAGAAACCGGATAATACTGTTTCAAATAATCATACATAAGCTTGGCATTTCAAACATCCATCAGTTCCCGGAATGGATGTATTAAAATAAAGAAGGCGCAGGAACTGTAATCTACACTCAATCTGGAGGCTCTCGACTGCCCACGATAATAAGTATAAACAACAGCCCACGCCCTTTATCCTGATCATACAAAACAATGTATGTTATTAACAAGAAAAGAAACGTGAGCGTTTGCTGCCTACTATCCCTATTATCGCTAAGAAATTGTCGAGATTTCCAGATTAAGGATAATATTTTTTAAACGCTTCTCATTGATTCATATACTGCAGGTCTTACAACTCTTTGCTTCAAACACTGCATTCAAGACAAAGATACATGAAAAAGAATATAATCAAAAGAGAAACGCCTGTTTGAACAAAAAAAACTGTTTATGTTATTTATATATTTTTATTCCGACGAGCCAGAATCTTGGCAAAAGTTTCAGGGGTCATATTCAAATAAGAAGCGATACAATATTGAGGTACATGTCTCATCAAATACTGGATTTCATGCGTTTCGCTGTAATGTTTCACACGATCTTCAGCACAATTACTACGCATCAGATAATGCTTTTCTTCCAATCCTATCACATAACTTTCAAGCACTTTATAAAATAGCAATACAAAATCATGATATTTATGCCAGAAATAATCAAAATTATCCCGACTAACACAAATGGCAAGTGTATCTTCTGTCGCTTTTAAGTTCAGAAATGCTTTCTGGCGTGAAAGAAAAGTATGAAACAGCATTCCAAAATCGCCCTCCTTGAAAAAATAAAGTATATATTCCTTACCGTCTTTCACATAAAAGCAGGAACAAAATCCTCTCATAATAATATATACATTATGACATACTCGGTCTTCACTGACAAAAAGCTCTCCTTTCTTAAAGCTGACCAAAAGACACTTCTCAAACAAGTCATCACACAATTCATCAGATACCGGATAATATTCTCTCAAATAACGACACATCAAATTATAGGTCTCATCGTATAAGTCTTCCATATTCCTCTTTATTGGCTTTTGTTCGATCATCATCAATTCTTTAGATAATACTTTCTATTTCTAATTGACACAAAGCCATAATTTGTGACAGTTTAGATTAACAAAAACACCTCAGATCCTTTTATTAGCCTAGAACTGATAAAAACCAGGGTATTGTTTATATACAAAGTTAGAGAACCGTCAACAAATATTTCTTAATCTAAAATAAGATCAGACCCGTGAGGTCAAAGTTATCAGTGGGTAGAAGAATTTGTATTAAAACTATCCAAAACCAGTATGCTATCCTTTTGAAGTAGACTATCCAAACTTATTTCAACCGAATCCGCCGAGTGATATGTTGGCACTTTATCCATATCCAAATGATGATCCGTTCCTTCAGAGATACTGAAAAACAGATAACCTCCGACCGAACCAACTATAAGCAATCCTATCGCCGCAGCATACCATTTATACTGTTTATACCATTCAAACCTAACTCTAACAAAAGTTTCTTCCTCAACCATTAATCTCATTCGCCTCAAAGTATCCCGACAAACCTTACAACGAATCAAATGAAACTGCAAATCTTCCGTTTCACTCCGGTTCATCTTATTCTGTAAATAAGCCAATAGCTCCTTCTCTTTATACTCTTTACATGCAGCCATATCAATCCTCCTTTCCTCCTTTCAAAAGCATTTCCATAAAACGCTCTTTCAATATTTTACGTACCCGCGATACATCCTGACGCAATTTATTTTCTAATTTTCGGATATCATTGTCTGATCCCCCCGGTAGCTGCATTATCGCTATCTCCCGATACGACTGACCTCCGATATAATATAATCGCAGAACTTCCACTTTATTCTCCAATCCGGAGACCAGTTTGCTATACCAAGGTTCACTCCTATCCCACAAGACAACCATAAAAGCACATTTTACCTCATATTCGTTTTGCATATCAACGTCCAGAAGAGGATTCCCCATGTCCACTACCCTCTCTAAACAGCTGTTAGTATCAATCGATTGAGAGATTACATCAGATATAACGACCGGATCATCCAACGATACGAACTCTTTTCTCACAGCATTCCTACGCTCCGCCTCATAACACTTATTCATACAAATACGACCAATATAATGCCTGAAATGAGCCCCTGTTTCAAATACCGGAAGCAAACCGGCTACTGTCTTATCATGTAATAGCAGTGATACGTCACTCCATATATCCGCTATTGTCTCCTCTTTATATAGTTTGGAGAAAAGATAGTTGGAAGTGACATATTCCGCCATTTTTTTCACCAACAAATAAATAACAGACCAAAATTCTTTATCTTCTTTCTTTAGATAATGAAATAAATTATTCAACCCCAAAGGATAACGCCTGCCACAAGCCATTTCGCACCGAGATTCCAAGTCTAAAGGAGACTTAATGGTATTAAACTCACGAAACAAAAGGATATTCTCATCCTGTGCAACCATTTTTGAGAATTTATATGCCAAAGTATAAGGAGGTATTACCAGGTCTGCGTCAATAGTGGGCAATGTATTATTCTGCCATAAACGATCAACCATCCGCTTTCTCATAAAAAACAGAAAACGTTGAAACGGTTCCATATCTTTTTGTTTCTGAAGAAAACCCGCATAATCCATCCTTGAATAAAAAAGAGTCAGAAGTTCCTTTCTCCACTGTTTGAACCTCTCCCGATCTTCCCATGTTTCATCCGCTGGTAGGGATAGTAACGAGCACAAAATATCAGTTTCCTCTTCTACTGATGAAAGTAATCCCCATTCAACAAGCCTATAACGCTCACATTCTTTTCTGATTATCTCCGATATTAGATTTTCCATCTTGCCTGTCATAACTCTCTGTTTTAATTTGCTAATGAATAGCTTCAACGCCTGTATTTCATGACAAATATAACAACACAGACAGCCAGAATTTCTTAATCTACATCAAGATTTATCACAAATAAGAACTATACATTTGCCACAAAACAGCAAAGCACGACAAGTATAATAAACAATCATACTAATTATAAATACAGAACAATATGAAGAACATCTATTATTTGCTGGCAGCAACCTCTATTTCCTTAATTACTTTTACCGCTTGCGGTAGTTCCAAACAGATTCCACAAGGTGATACAGTAGTCATTGTTCCTTGTTCAGGTCCTGACTACTCCACAAGCAATGAATATGTGCGTGCCAGCGCGATGGGATTATCGACAGATATGAACATAGCCAAGAAAAAGGCTTTATCTTCCGCACGGTCGGAAATAGCGACAGCTATTGAAGCAAAGGTCAAAATATTAACAGAAGATTATATTTCATCCTATCAGAATGGAGAAAATGATGAAAGTAAAAGGCGTTTTCAAGAAATGGCACGCACAGTTGTCAACAGGAAGTTAAACGGAGTACGCACTATATGCGAACAAACCATGAAAAGCCCGGAAGGGAATTATAAGGTGTACGTTGCCGTTGAATTTGCCAACAAGGAGTTATTAAAGGATATTGTGAAAAACATACAGGAAGACAAAACGCTAAGAACTGATTTTGAATACGAGAAGTTTAAAAAACTTTTTGAAGAAGAAATGGGCAAAACAGAATAACCATCTTACAATTCACAAATAATGAAACGGCTTCATCCTCTTTTATACTTCTTATGTTTGTTGACAACTTCTCTTCTCCAGGGACAATCCCTTCAAGAGGAGTATATACACTTTGCACAGAAACAGCAACAAGAATACACAGACTTCAGAAGAAAAGAGAATGAAGCTTTTTCTAAATTTCTACAGAAAGACTGGACTGGTTATCATCAGGAAAATCCGGTAGAACGACCTGCCAAGCCAAGCCCTAAAGAACCTCTACTCACACAGAAGCACCCGGGATATAAACCGGTCGATATTCCGAAAGTTGTCGACAGACCAGTTAATAATCCCAGTTCCGCACAAGAGAAAGACGAATGGTTGAAAGAGCCGTTCATCCTATCCGGCATATCGGAAAAAGAGATTGCTTACGCCTGGGAGTCACTCAGTCAAACCTCATATGAACCTTTTATACGCCATTCTCTTCAAATGAAGAAAGAGAACCATTGGTGCGATTGGGCCTATGTCCTGTTCATTCGCCAGTTAGCCGACAAGTTATGCCGAGAATCCGACAACAATTCAAAAATTATCATACAAATGTTTCTTTTATGCCAATCGGAATATAAAGTCAGATGCGGACGCAGTGGCGATCAGCTGGTATTACTTATTCCCACCGATTGTATGCTCTATAATAAAATGTACCTGAACATTGACAATGAGAAATATTTTATATTTGGCTACGAAACATATAATCGTCAATCGGTTTATACTTTCCAAAAAGATTTCGACCTATCCAATCGAAAAGTTAGTATGTATATATTACCCGGACAAACAATGTCGGCTGAGACTCTTTACTCCCGGGTTTATTCAAACCGGCAGATCGCTATAAATGCAAATACAAATAAATCTCTGATCGATTTATATAAAGAATATCCCCAATGTGATTTTAGTGTTTACCTGAAAGCACCGGCCAGTCAGGAAGTAAGCCTTTCGGTTCTTCCATCCTTAAAGAAAGCTATTCACGGGAAAACAACAAAAGAAGCAGCCGGTATTCTATTGTATTTCGTACAAACGGCATTCAAATACCAAACAGATCAGCAACAATTCGGTTTCGAAAAACCATTCTTTATCGATGAATGTTTCTACTATCCGGCCTGCGACTGTGAAGACCGTGCCGTACTATATGCTTTCTTAATACGTACACTTTTAAATCTGAACGTAGTTCTACTGGACTACCCTCAACATATAGCTACAGCTGTTTGCTTCGATGAAAATATACCCGGGGATCATTTGGAGATAGATGGCAAACGATATATGATCTGTGATCCGAGCTATATTAATGCAGGAATAGGGATGGCTATGCCGGCATTAAAAAATACAGAAGCGAAAATAATAAGATAAGAGTCTTAATCTATATTAAGATTTATTTGAAACAACAGAAATATATTTGCACTCAACTAATACGCTCACAGCATGAATAACTTTACTTATCGAATAGTCTTATTAATCTGCATGTTAACCATATTCACCAACATACAGGCACAAAAAACAACCGGGCACTCCGAAAAGATCCGTCCATCGTGGATGGACAATCCTCCTATCCCCGGAAACAATACTTTTTATTATCGCACCATCGTCAATCAATCATCGACGCTGGAACAGGCACGCAATAACAGCTTGACAGACTTGTCCGAATATATTAAAAAGGAGATGGATATTTCCGGCGAAATACGGATACGTACCACATCAGATATGGTAAACGACAAAGAAGATATCCAGTCTTACTTCGAATATAATTATGATATAAAAAGCCAGCCTCAAAAAATCATTTACAACAAAGTAGACGAATACTGGGAATACATCTGCTATCCGGACGGTTCCTGTAAATATAGTTTACATACCTTATATATGATCGCGAAGGAAAGCAACAAACGGGCCGTATTCGACCAGATACGCTTCACGCGCAAATACGGGATCAGTGCCGTTGCACGTTCGATCATACCCGGCTGGGGACAATTATACAAAGGCAGTACAGCCAAAGGATTATGTATCATGGGAGGAGAAGTAGCTCTTGCCGGAGGTATTATCTCTTTCGAAAGCATGAGAAGCAATTACAGGAAGAAAATACGGCAAACGCAGAATGCCGATCATATTCGTAACTACTCTACCAAAGCCAATAACTGCACTACATTCCGGAATATCTGTATAGGAGGAGCCGCTGCTCTATATGTCTATAACCTGGTCGACGCTCTGGTAGCAAACGGAGCTAAACGAACAATTATCCGGAAAAACAAAATAACCTATTATCCGGTAGCCTCTCCCGATTGTAATGGTGTCGGTTTATCCTATCATTTTTAATTCACATAATAAACAACTATAAACATGAACAGACTTAAGTATTTGATTTTGACTTGCTCTGCGATTCTTTTTTGCGGAGTGCTCTCTTCCTGTACGGAAGACGAAGCGGAAGTAAACGGTAATGTACATGGATACGTTTCGGATGAAACTACCGGTGAACCAATCCGCACAGCCAGCGTCACCCTAAATCCGGGAGGTAAAAAAACTGCAACCGGCAGTGACGGACGTTTTGAATACAACGACCTGGAAGCCGGACAGTACACCTTACAGGTTTCTAAAGACGGTTATCAAACCAATACGGCCGGAGTTTCCATCATCGCAGGACAAACGGCACAATGCGATATCTTATTAAAACCTGGCACCGGCAATCTGGCAACCAGTAAGACAGAACTCAATTTCGGAAAAGACAATACCATTCTTGCTTTCGAAGTAGTAAACACCGGAAAAACAGAAATTCAGTGGAACATAAAAAAAGATTGCAGTTGGATTAAAGATATAGACCCTATATCCGGCACTACTGCCGCTGACAAAAAAAGTCCGGTCAGCATCACAATAGATCGTAGCAAACTGGAAGCCGGAAAAACTAATGCAACGACAATCATCATTACCTCCAATTCCGGAACGGCAGAAATAAATGTACTTGCCGAAAGTAAAAGTACGACTCCCGATCCGGATGATCCGGAAACTCCCGGCGAAGATATCAATATCACAGCCGGCCTGCTGGCCTATTACACTTTCGACAACAGTGATGCAAGCGATATCAGTGGAAACAAAATGAATGGGGTAGCCCTGAACGAACCAGAGTTTACAACCGACTCACCATCCGGAAAAGGAAAAGCCCTTTTCCTCAATGCAGCCAAGGAACAACTAGTAAATATACCATACAATCCGCTAAAGGGTAAGTACAGTTACTCTATCTCTTTTTGGATCAAAGATTTCGGATCACTTGGATACATCATCGGAGGTGTCAGTAAAAGTTGGATCGGAGAATGCTATCCGCGAATTTACGTGGAAGATAACAAATTCGGATTTTCTCACGAAGGTTTCAGTATGCCACTCATGGGATCTATAGAACCTGATCCATTTACTTATCCGGTGAAACAATTACAAAACGGGAAATGGCATTCTATTGTCTTCACTGCTTCTGCCAACAAGGATAACAAAGTGGAAAAACTATTGTACATAGACGGAAACCTGGCGGACAACCTAACCGCCAAATATAACGTCGGTAATGATGATTCCAGCACTAAAATACAGATAGGCGGTACACTTGACGGTCAGGCTACAGACGCCATGAATATGAAAATAGATAATGTACGTCTCTACGATCGGCCACTGACAGCTGCCGAAGTAGAAACTATTTATACTTCTGAAAAAACGCAGTAAAAACAAACAGATAATCAACTGAAGGTGTGCTACCTGCAATAGCGAAGGTAACACACCTTTTTATTCTTTCTATTGCCATGAGACCAATACGACTACTGCTCTGTTTCATATTATGTACGAGTTATATCCATGCACAGCAATCCGAATCCGACAGAGAGTTATTGGAACAACTACGTCAGGAATACAAAGACTTCCGAAGACAAAGAGAACAGGAATACGCAAAATATCTTCAACAAACATGGATTGATTTCCAGCTTTACAAAGGCCTGAACCGATTCAACCAATCTAAGCCGGATACAATACCCGATGCATTACCGAACCAATCTATTTACTCCGATGAAATAACTTCATACAAAATAGGTGATACGCCGGATAACACATTTATTCCTCCAATAGAAATCAACTCACAACAACAGGAAAAACAGACATACCAGGCAATCATACCTTTTTATGGTACCACTTTTCCTCTAACTCATACCCCACCCCCATCCGTACTTAATGGAACCGGGAAAGATAAGATCGGACATTTGTGGAAAAGTTTCGGATGCAAAGAAACCGATCAGCTAATAGCTGATATCTTCTCATTCAAAATAAAGCATAAACTCAACGACTGGGGATTATTTTTACTTGTCAAAGAAGTCTGCAACCACCTGCCTCAACTTTCTGACGAAAATGTATGTACTCTGTTCAGGCATTTCATATTATTCAGTTATGGGTATAACGTACGTCTCGGCATCATCGACCAGACTATAGTACTACTTGTTCCTTTTCGGGAAATCGTTTATAATCAACCTTTTCTGTACGAAGATAAAAAAAAGTATTTCTTGTTTACCGATAAGGCACTCCAATCTTCTACGATCGTCAGGACACTTCCTCTATTTAAAAACAAAACCGAAAAAGTCCTTTCATTGGAAATCAAAGAGAATATGGATCTGGGAAATGATTCATTCGACATTTTCCATACTTATCAGGATACCAGCTTTAACATAACAATAAATAGAGAGCGTACCCGCTTCTTTCAAAATATCCCTTCTACCGATTTAACCATTTATACAAATGCCGTGGCTGACCCTATATTCGAGGATAGTCTTTTCTCCTTTCTGAACCAATTCAATGATCTTGAAAACGTACCGGAGACATTAAATGATCTGCTCCATTTCTGCCAATCAACTTTCACTTATAAGACAGACGAAGAACAATTCGGATACGAGAAAACGTTCTTTCCCGAAGAAACATTCTTCTATCCCTTCTCCGATTGTGAAGACCGGGCGGTTTTATTTGCCTATATAGTTCGCAAGACACTGAAACTCGATACTATTTTATTAAAATATAGCAACCATGTTGTTGCAGGAGTTGCCTTAAACGGGAATATCCCCGGTACTTATATACAATTTAACAAAAAACGCTATCTGCTATGTGATCCCAGTTACCGCAAAGCCGATATCGGGCAATGTATGCCTGATTACAAAAATGAAATACCACAGATTGTTCCATTACAATAAACCCGTCAACAAACCTTTCTTACTTTGATTTTCTTAATCTAAGTCAAGATTTACAAATAAACAACTATTTACCTTTGTGGAAAATATAACTTTCAATTATAAACACTTAAAAAACAAACTTGTATGAAAAAAGTATTATTATTTTTCGCATTTATCATGTCAGCCTTAACTATTCAGGCGCAAGACGTTTTCAAAAAAGGAGATAATATGGTAAGTGCCAGTGTAGGAGTCGGTAGCGGTATCCCGGTTGCCGTATCATACGAACGTGGCATTGTCGATAATCTGTTTGACGGAAACGGTTCCATCGGACTTGGCGGTTATCTGGGATATTACTCGGATAAAGACGAACAAACTTTTCAAAAGGTAAAAGTTGGTTGGAAATATAATGATATTATGATCGGTGTAAGAGGAAACCTACATTATCAGTTTGTCGACAAACTGGATACTTACGCTGGGTTAATGCTGGGTTATGAAATTGTAAAAGCAAAAGCGATTGCTGAAGGATATGATGAAAGTGCAATCGGTAGTGCAGACGGAAGTGGAATAGGTTTTGCCATCCAAGTGGGTGCCCGCTACTTTTTTACAGACAATTTCGGAGCATTTGCCGAAGTTGGATACGGAATTGCTTATGCGAGTCTGGGTGTCAGTTTAAAATTCTAACATAACCGGAAGATGAAACAAACCCTGATTGTTTTATTTCTTTTAGTCACGTTCTTCGCCTCTGCACAAAAGTCAGCTTTTAACGGAACATGGTACGCCAAAGAACCAGATCCTTCTACAGGCAAAACCTTTGCTGTCAGTCTGAAAGTCAAAGACGGAGAAATAAAAAAAGGAGAAGTAGCTTCCATTTCCATGAAAGATAATAAGGGAGAAAACGGGAAACTGGAGTCTGCTGTGCTGGAAGGAAACACGGTCATGATCACTTATTCGACTAAAGATGGTGGAATACACAAAGGTTCACTGGTCTACAACGAAAGCGAGAAAACTGTATTTTGGAAATTATTGTCATCTGAAAATGGAAAGACGCTGGCACCGAATGAACTAAAACTTGATGCACATCACTATTGATAGTATCATCTTCAATAATAACAAAGGGGGTTAAAACCCCCTTTGTTAGGTAAATAGTAAAATATCTCATATCTAACTATCATACTCTCATTCTCTAACACAAACTACTTACTACAAAGCTATTAGCACTATGATAGTTCTATTTTTCAACTATCATAGCACCTATCATACCATCATTCACAATTCGCCCATAACACTAATAATCAATCTCTTATCAATTCAACATAATAACAAGTCCCTCGCGTCATCCGCTTATTAGGTACATTATTTCGCTTCAAAAGTTTACCAAAGTTGAGTATCATCTTCTTCGTAATAACCAAACCGGGTTGTTTCTCTGCAATTATATCCAATATCTCCGATGCCAGCAAAGGCTCTATCCCTTCCGTATCCTCTGAAATACAGAAATAACGCAGGAACAATTGCTCTTCCGCAGGAATTTGCTGGAAACGCCAGTTGTTCTCAACGATTGCCGTCTCCTCCTCATGCGTAAACCAATACCGTTCGCCACGGCGCAACATCTCTTTTGCTTCGGCATACAGCTGCTCGTAATCGACCGGCTGGAGATAATCTATCAGACCTTCCACCTCCACACAGATAAAACGACGGCTTCCGGTCGGATCGGTCAGCAGATCGAAATTATTGCTGGTAGCGATAAAGGTTGCATAACGTCGCAGGCTGCGCGTCGTACTCTGATAAGGTAAGCGGGCATTGACCACGGCCTTTTGCAAAACATGCTTCAGAAAACTTTGATGCGAAGCCTTTACCGAATCGAACTCGTCGATATTGATCAAAGCATAGCGATGCAAAGCCAGCTCTGCCTCCTTCTTATTACCGAAATCGATGCTATCGGTATAAAAAGGACGAAGCGACGGAGGCAGCAAGTTCAGGCAATAGGTCGATTTGCCGCATCCCTGGTCACCTACCAGCAATGGTGTCGTACTGTTTCCGTGTTCTTTATCCAGCTGCATCCAATGAGCTACCATACTCAAAAACCAACGATAAAAGCAATCACTCCATAACGGGTTATTGTTAGGAACCCGCGCAGCCATCTCGCGAATATGCGATTTGCCATCCCATACCGGAAGATTCGCCAGAAAAGCATCAATCGGATGAAACAATGGTATCTGATCCGAATATACATACCGGTCGATATCTTTATCCCACACATTCAACCCCTCTTTCTGAGCCTCCAGGCAAATACTGTTACGCACTTTCTGGGTATAAGGCCGGTACGCGAACTGTATGACCGAACGGTCGAGATATTCCACCTCCCCGCTCATCTCGTTCATCCGGAAGAAATAACGTCTTGCCATGAATTCATCCAGTTGCATCACCATCGAAAGACATTCCGGCAAAGGCAATTTACCTCCGATCGCTTTCTTCAATAAATAAACTCCCCGGAATACCTGCCGCACCAGCAATTCATGAGGCTTCAAAGCCTCATACCGTAAGATCCACCCTACCGCCTCTTCCTCGGGAATCCCAAGGCGGCAACTATTGTGTGCCATCTCCGTAAACAATGCATGCAGATCGTCACTCTCCTTTCCGGCAAACTTACGGACCGCCTCCAACAGCACGATACTGAATAGGGTTGCAATCTGAGTGTTACGTTTCACACCCGGCAACAGGCGTTCGATCGGATCAAGCGGAACCTCCTGAACGATACGGAGTTCGCTTTCCTCCGGCATCCGTAACGGTTGTTCCATCCGGATCGATACAGCCGTCGGATTATAATACAGTCCGGCATCATAGCTGACACGCGTTCCCCGTTCCGGCGACGGTTCTTTCAACGTGACCATGCTGCTCAACTGAGGCTGAAAATGCTTGACTGCCAGCTGATAGGCCGCCGCATGAAAAAGAACGGCTTTCTCCCGGCTACGCGGCAGTTTGCCATCGGGCAGCGTAAAAGGCACGACAATCTTCACGGACTTGCCGCTCAATCCAATGAAAGCCAGCATGGTCTGAGGCATGGCAGCCGCCTCCTCACGTATCGATGCGGCTTCTTCCGGGCCGGATAAACCGTTCACTTCCAAAACGACATACCCGGTATAGTTTTTCATCTGTACCTTCCCGTCTTTTCGCAGAAATGTTGCCCCCCACACGATCACAGGCAATTTCCGTACCCACTCGTTCGTACGCCCCGGCAATGAAAAGCGTAAACTGGTACGGACATTAGCCACCTGTACTCCCATTTTATCCGAGCGTAACATCTCCACCACTGGTTCCAGGCTACGTATCTGTAACATAAGCCGGTCATTCTTATAACGATATTGGCTTACTTTCATTCGAACGGGTATCTTTCAAATTTAAAAAACTGCATTTCTTTACGTAATCGCGCGCCCATCCTGAAACAAACGCGTTTCGCTTTTACCCGATGCGGCGTGCAATCCTTCTCTTTTTCATACCCTTTACTCGCAGCCGAGAGATACAGGTCACCCATATCCTTCAGTTCGACGGAATAGCCTTCTTTCAAACGTTCAAGAATAATGTCGCTCATCTCGCAGACTGTGGCAAGCACATCTCCGCGCGTCAATGAGCAGCGATCAGCGATCTCTTCCGCCAACTCCTCGGTGGTGATCCGCCCCGTCGTAACGGGTACTCCATAAAACAGTTTCTTTTCTATCGGACCTGTCTTATCCGATTTAGTGCGAACTACATAGAAATGTGCCATAGGTCGGTACTTTATTTTAATAATAATACTAGAAAACTTCACCAAAACGGGCATTTCACCCCATTTTACACCCGGATCTGAACGATGCTCACACCCGGGTCTCAGGGGTATTCAGACCCGGATGTCAACACCTTTTCCTCCTTACAAATATAATAAAAAGATAGCACATAAGCAATGTTTTTCAATAGTTTATTTCATTTTATACGATATATTTCCGACCTGTCTATTTATAGATTTCAGCATTACAACACACTTATCATGAATGATGGTTGATGATAGTTGAATGATAGTTTAAAACAGCAACCATCATAATATAAAAGACTAATAAACAACATATTAAACAAAATAATGATAGTATGATAGTTATTTTCAAAAATTACTTTAGATAAGATGATAGGAATATGATAGTGGAATCTTCACGATCATTGCTTTATTTACCGGAATAAATTAACTTTGTATTCATTATTAAAAAGTTGCCATTATGAATCAAGTAAAAGGTATACCATACGGAATATCCGATTTCAACCGGATGAGGAACGATAATTTTTATTTCGTGGATAAGACGGAGTATTTGCCGCTTATTGAAAAGATGCCCAGCTATCTTTTCCTCATTCGTCCGAGGCGTTTCGGGAAAAGCCTGTTCTTAAGTATGATGCGTACCTACTATGACATTTTGCAACAGAAGAATTTCGACAAATATTTCGGAGATCTGTGGATCGGAAAACATCCGACTGATCAACGTAACCGCTATCAGGTCCTTTACTTCGACTTCTCGAAAGCAGGATGTTCATTACCAGGAAGCGATATGATGTCAAGCTTTAATGAGTATTGCAGTATTATCATTAATCAGTTTGCACACGAATATGCCCCTTTCTATGATGCCGACTTCAAGACAACGGTAGAAAGCCTGGAAAGCGCAAAGGCTAAACTTTCTTACATAGAAGTAAAAGCAAAAGAGAAAAATCATCCGTTGTACCTTATTATTGATGAATACGATAACTTCACGAATGTCATACTAAGCGAACACGGACAAAAAATGTTCCGTGACCTTACACATGCCAGTGGTTTCTACCGCGAATATTTTAAACAGTTCAAGGGAATGTTCGATCGTATCTTCATGATGGGTGTCAGCCCCGTTACACTGGACGATCTTTCCAGCGGATATAATATCGACTGGAATATTTCAACAGACGAAACATTCAACTCCATGATGGGATTTAACGAAACGGAAGTTCGCGAAATGTTCCACTATTATCATCAGAATAATGTGTTAACTGGCGACATTGAAACAATGATAACAGAGATGAAGCCATGGTATAACAACTATTGTTTTGCACCTAAAAGTTTGAATGAGGACAGGGTGTTCAATTGTGATATGACGCTTTATTATCTGAATTTTCAAATACAGAGACATCGTGCGCCGGATGAGATGGTAGACAAAAATATTCGTACGGATTACAGCAAATTGAAAATGCTTGCCCGCATCGATCATGATAGTACACACGAAGGGAATCGTATGAGTACAATCGAAGAGATTGCCGCAAAGGGTGAAATCATTGTTGATTTGCATACCTCGTTTCCAGCAGAGAAAATAGCAGAGCACGACAATTTCAGAAGCCTACTCTATTATTACGGATTACTCACTATATGCGGTACACGCGGTGACCGCCTGAAGATGTGTATTCCTAATAATTGCGTTCGAGAACAATATCTAGGTTTCCTTCGCGATTACTACCAGCAAACATACCCTGTCAATTTATCTTACCTACAAGATTTGATTGACAACCTTGCTTTCGACGGTCTTTGGAAACCATTCTTTGAAGCTGTTGCACGTGCTTATCGTGAAAATTCGTCCGTACGTGATGCAATGGAAGGTGAAAGGAATTTACAGGGTTTTCTGAAAGCGTACCTGGCATTGTCTTCCTATTATCTGGTAGAACCTGAACTGGAAATGAATTACGGATATTGTGACTTTTTCCTTTTGCCAAACAGACAGCGTTATCCCGATATAAAACACAGCTACATCCTCGAACTAAAATATGCAACCCGTAATGCAACAGATAAGGAGCTTGAAGCACAGGCAAAAGAAGGACGTAGTCAATTATACCAATATAGTGAAGATAAAAAAGTACAAGAATTGGCTGAAGGAACAACCCTACACCGGCTGCTATTGCAGTTCCGGGGATGGGATATGGTAAAGTGCGAAGAGGTATAACCTACCCCAGCACTTTATTCTTAGCGATCGTAGCCTGGAACTCTTTCAGGTAGAACGGTTCGAAGTAAGCTACATCTTCAAACTGACCGGCTGCGAATGCCTTTTCTGCCTGGGGAATCATATTAACCGCCAACGGATGAATATCATCCAGGAAGATGGCATTCGGGGAAGCGATCACTTCACGGCATTTGGCAGCACCATTGCCGAAGAAGCAAACTTTGCCTTTTTCCAGATAAGAAGCATAGGTATCGGCGTCTACTATATCAGCCGAAGTTCCGCGAACTTCTTTCAAATCCGCATCGTAAATAGCTGCGTATACTTCCATACGGCGGGCATCCAGCATCGCACAATACAAATTATCCTTGTCGGCAGGCTGCTGTTTCAAAGCTGCAACAGCCAGTATTTCCAATGTATGAACGCCGATCAATGGAATGCCGTATCCGAAACATAATCCTTTGGCAACCGATACGCCGATACGCAATCCGGTATATGAACCGGGACCGCTGCTGACAGCTACAGCCTCCAGCTCCAAGCCTTTCGCTTTCACTACCGCAATGGCTTCTTCCGCATAAACGCCCAGCAAGGCAGCATGTGAAGGACCTTCAAACGAACTTTTCTCAAAAAGCACCTCACCGCCGGCCGACAGAGCAACGGAGCAGACAGAGGTCGATGTTTCAATATTTAAAATGCAAGACATAATAATTGACAGTTGACGGTTGACAAGTGACAGATATTTTTCAAAACTACTCTATCAGTTATCAACCGAATTAATTGGCCGCAAAAGTACAAAATCGTCTCTGTAACAAAGCGAAAAAAACAAACTTTTTCTCTATCGCGACGAATAAATGTCAACTGTCAACTGTCAACTATCAACTGAATAAGCTATCTTTGCACAAATTTTTAGAACAATGATACAATCAATGACTGGATTCGGTAAGGTTACAGCCGAACTTCCTTCAAAAAAGGTAACCGTAGAAATAAAAGCGCTCAACAGCAAGCAACTGGATTTATCAACCCGCATTCCGTCTATCTACAAAGATAAAGAAATGCAAATCCGTAGCCAGCTGCTTCAGTCGCTCGAACGGGGCAAGGTCGATTTCAGCATTTACATTGAATATATAGGAAAAGATACTCCTACACAGATTAATCTCACTGCTTTTGAAAGTTATTACAGCCAGATCAAAGACATCGCTGACAAACTGAATATCGCACTTCCTACAGACTGGTTCCAGACATTACTGAAAATGCCGGATGTTATCAAGTCGGAAATTGTAGAGGTAGACGAAAGCGAATGGGAAGTTGTTTTCACTGCTGTAAAAGGGGCCATCAAGCATCTTTGTGATTTCCGTATCCAGGAAGGAGCCATGCTGCAGAAGCTGTTCGAAGAAAAGATCGGTAACATCGCCCGCTTACTTGCAGAAGTGGAAGAATACGAAGGCGAACGTATCGAAAAGATCAAAACACGTATCATGGACAACCTTGAAAAGGTGGCAAACCAGGATTACGATAAGAACCGCTTCGAGCAGGAAATGATCTATTACATTGAGAAACTGGATGTCAACGAAGAAAAGAACCGCCTCGACAACCACCTGAAATATTTCATCAGTACAATAAAGGACGGACATGGACAAGGCAAAAAACTGGGTTTCATCGCACAGGAAATAGGACGCGAAATCAATACCCTCGGTTCGAAAAGCAACCATGCTGAAATGCAGAAGATCGTCGTTCAGATGAAAGACGAATTGGAACAGATCAAAGAACAGGTACTAAACGTTTTATAATATGGCTGGTAAACTCATTATATTTTCTGCTCCGTCAGGCTCAGGTAAATCAACCATTATCAACTATCTGCTGAAACAGAACCTGAACCTGCATTTTTCCATCTCGGCAACAAGCCGTGCGCCGCGTGGGACAGAAAAGAACGGTGTGGAATATTACTTCCTGACTCCCGACGAATTCCGGGCACGCATCGCAGCCGATGAATTCCTGGAATATGAGGAAGTCTACACCGATAAATATTATGGGACTCTGAAAAGCGAGGTGGAACGCATCCTGAACAAAGGTAATAACGTGATATTCGACGTCGATGTAGTAGGCGGCTGCAATATCAAGAAGTTCTATGGCGACCGTGCTTTGTCGGTTTTCATTCAGCCCCCCAGTATCGATCACCTGCGTGAACGCCTGGAAGGTCGCGGAACGGATGCTCCCGAAGTGATCGAAAGCCGTATCGCAAAAGCGGAATTTGAATTGGGGTTCATTCCTCATTTCGATGTCTGCATTATAAACGACGACCTTGCGACAGCACAGGCCGAAGCATTGAAAGTAATAAAAGATTTTCTGTCAAAAAATGAATAACAAGGGGCAACTATCTCGTAAATGGGGATATATTTTCGCACTGACCGGAATCGTGGCATTGGGAACCTGCATTGCCGGTCTCATTTATAAAGAATATCTTATTGCATTCGCAACCGGACTTGTATTCGGCGTACAGGCATTCAACTTTATAAAGTGGAAAAAACAACGGTAAAAGATAACAGGAAACAGAAAACCGGAATCTTTTCCGGTTCGTTCAATCCGGTTCACATCGGCCATTTGGCACTGGCCAACTGGCTGTGTGAATTTGCGGGATTGGATGAGGTATGGTTCGTTATCACCCCCCATAACCCTCTGAAAGCCAAAGATGAATTAATGGACGACCGGTTTCGCTACAAACTGGTGGAGGCTTCCATCGCAGGTTATCCGAAATTCCATGTCAGTGACATCGAATTCTCACTTCCTCAACCTACATATACAATCGATACGCTTCGTGCCCTCGAACGGTTGTACCCCGAACGGGAGTTTCATTTTATTATGGGGGCGGACAACTGGACTTTGATCAACCGTTGGAAAGAATCCGAAACGATCATTGCCAATTATCCGATTCTGATCTACCCTCGCAGAGGATATGAAGTGAAGCTGGATAACAGTATGCCGCATATACGTTATGTAGAGGCTCCGCAAATCGAGATTTCTTCCACCTTTATCCGCCAATCGCTCCGGGCAGGCAGAGATATACGTTTTTTCCTGCCGGAAGCTATCCGCGAAATATTACAAAACTAACAACCTCATCTTCAAAACATCTCCTATCTGTTTTTTCAGCACTTTCGCATTTAACGGTTTTGCGGTATAACCGTCAAAACCACTATCCATAATCTTTTGTTCGTCGGAAGCAAAGGCGTATGCCGTAACTGCAATAATCGGCACATCTTTTGACAACTTACGGATCTCGCCGGTTGCTTCATATCCATTCATCTCCGGCATATTTATATCCATCAAGATGAGATGGGGCTGATGTTTCCGGTAAAGTTCAACCGCCTCTTTTCCGTTCCAGGCATGCAAAAGATTATACTCATGTTTCAATATAGAATCAAAGAGCTTGAAATTTCCCTCATTATCCTCAGCGATAAGGATCACTATCTTATCGCTTTCCACTTCTTTCCTCTCATAAACCGGAACGGAAACAGTTTTCTTTACAACCGGAGTATAAGGGAAAGTAAACCAAAAAGTGGTACCCTTTCCAACTTCCGACTCAAGCCAGATCTTTCCACCCATATAATGAACGATCATCTGGCAAATAGAAAGTCCTAAACCTGATCCCGGCACAAAATTGTTGAGCTTAACAAAACGTTCGAATACTTTTTTCTGTTGCTCTTCCGGAATACCGCTACCAGTATCGGAAACGTAAAAACGAAGCTGTTTATTTGCATCGATCGAATATCCGAACCGGATAAATCCTTCTTTCGTAAATTTGATTGCATTTGTCATTAAATTAGTAATCACTTGCATCAGGCGGCTTTTAGGTGTCAGGACATAACATTCGGAGACTGTCTTCTCAAATACGACCTGTACTTTATCAGAAGCTCTCAGTTGCATGGATTGTTGCAACTCATGGAGCAAAGCATTTATGTCAACCTCCACATTTACGAAATCCAACGTATTGGATTCGATCTTCGACAAATCCAGGATATCGCTGATCAACTGCAAAAGAAGCACATTGTTACTTTCAATAATATTGATATATTCCTCTTTCTCCTCTACTTCATCCGTCGAAGCCAATATATTGGAAAAACCAACAATCGCATTAAGAGGAGTCCGTATCTCATGGCTCATATTTGCCAGAAACGCCGACTTCAACTGGTTGGATTCTTCCGCCTTATTCCGGGCAGACACCAACTCTTGTTCGATATTTTTACGGTCCGTTATTTTTAGAGACGAACCTATCAACGACACCGGACAACCGTTTTCATCTCTCTCACTCACTGTCGCATACGCCTCCAACCAGTCAAATGAATGACTACTGCTCTGTGGTTGATATACCCGGTATTCTTCTTTTATCCGCTCGACTTTACCATCGATCAAATCCTGGTAGGCTTTTCTGATCCGCCCACGGTCTTCCTTGTAGATCCGGTCAAAATAAAACCCTTGCGGCACAGCCAAAGAATACTCAGCACTTGAATCGGGACTTTTCACCTCTTCGGGATGATTCACGTCGCAATAGATAATCCTCTCCTTCAAATTCCATTTCCAGGGAACCAGATTGGCCACATCCAACGACATCGACAGCTTATAATTAGAGGTACGAAGCAACTGTTGGGTTTTCAACAGGTCGGTCGTATCAATAAGAAACAAGTCTATGCAATCTTTTTCGGACGAAGAAACTATGATCATACTGTAATAACGATCCGTATGCCGGGAATAATACTGCGAATCGACTATCTTGTTCTCCCCGAGAACAAGTTTACATACACTCAGGTATTCCATCATTTGATCATTCCGTATCTCACTCCCCTTTACACCGACAACCTGATGCCTCGCTACAAACTGTTTTTCAAAAGCCATATTCACATCCAGCGTTATATAGTCGATCGGCATGCCCGCTTCGTTAAACAAAATCCTTTGTTTCATATAAGAGATGGGCATATTATTGACCAACCGGCTATAACTCTTCATCAAACCCAATTCCTTTTTCTGAAACTGGTGCTTCTTATTCAGATAGCTGACTATTAATACAAAAACAATAATAACAACAAAGAACAAGGCGCAAATCAAATGTATTTTATACTGCTCCCAAAAACCAAGCGGTTTCATATAAAAAACGGTATCAGCCGGTACAGCCGTAAAAGGTAACCCCACCTTCTCAAAAACGGAATAGTTCATAACCGGATATGGGCCATCAGGTTCCAGTATCCTATGAGGGGGATTTCCTTCCAATATTTTAGCTACCGCATATTGGACAATGCTCTTTATGCTCGAACTCGGATAAAGGTATCCTCCAAGCATACCGCTCGATTTCAGATCAATGTCATTAAGAACAAAGACCGGCAAAGAGGTGTATGCACCCAACATCCGATAAGTTTCGGTACTTACCACGATATTCCCATATTGCTCCTTAACCCTGTACCAGGAAAAGAACAAAATACCTGTTCTCTTATCAGCCAGCTGCATCGCATTTATCAAGCTATCCGTATCTATCTCACCAGCCGTCAGCAACTCCAATTGTACATGCGGATAATCTTTTTTAATTATTTCCTCAACCTCCAACCGATTCTGATAGCTGACATACCGTTTATCGGAAAGAAACAGCAAACGGTTCATATCCGGTATCAGCTGTTTCATCAACGCGATAGTCTTACGTATTTTGTCGGGAATGTAGATAACTGTCAGTTTTTTATTTTCCTTCAGTACCTGGGATATAGGCAATTGTTCAGTCGGCAAAACTACTTTCTTGGACAGATAACAATCTGCCGGTCCTATATAATCTTTTTCTACAAAAAGCAATGTCTGTATTTCGTTCCCCCATTGTTTGTCCAACTCCTCTTTCAACAAAGCATATGCACTATTTCCCATAATAACAATTGCAAGGGGAGGCTGTTCATATTTCTTAAACAGCTCGTTTTTAAACGCTTTCAAGTCATCTTCCGTATCGAGCGACAACATATTCAAGTGTTCTGTATATACAGCAACTTCGTCACTGCCATTTACCAAATGATCATAAATCGATGTAATAATATTACGCGACCAAGGTGATGCTTCAGTATATGAATTCAACACAAGAATATAATCTTTATCCTTTAAACTTGCCGAAGAAACGGCGCATGATATGAACAAAAATAAAAGAATATGAATGAATATTCTTTCTCCTTTACCATCCAACAACACTAGATACCCCATATTTATCAAAGGTTTTCTGCAAAGATACATCATAAATAAATAGTAGCAAACAATTGAAAGAAAAAGAACGAATATTAAAGACTCTTCCTGCCGCAATTCAAGAGGATAATTATACATAATGATCAAACTACCACGCACTTTTGACCGATAAGTGAGAAAAGTTTTGTATTTTTGCGCCGTATTATACAAAATAATAGCGTAATGAATCTATTAGAACTGAGTGAACAGGAAATCATAAGACGCAATAGCATGGAGCAATTGCGCCAAATGGGGATAGAACCTTATCCCGCTGCCGAGTACGTAACAAATGCATTTTCCAATGAAATAAAGGCATCCTTTAAAGACGATGCCGAACCTCGTCCTGTAAGTATTGCCGGACGTATCATGAGCCGCCGTATCATGGGTAAGGCTTCTTTCATGGAACTGCAGGATTCTGAAGGCAGAATACAGGTGTATATCTCCCGTGATGATATTTGTCCGGACGAAAACAAAGATTTATATAATGTCGTTTTCAAAAAGTTGCTCGATATCGGAGACATTGTCGGTATCAAAGGTTTTGTATTCCGCACACAGATGGGTGAAATCTCCGTACATGCACAAGAGATAACGGTATTGTCCAAATCACTCAGACCGCTGCCGGTCGTTAAATACAAAGACGGTGTAGCTTATGACGGATTCAACGATCCCGAACTGCGTTACCGTCAGCGTTATGTCGACCTGATCGTAAACGATGGCGTAAAGGATATTTTCATGAAACGTGCAAAAGTGATCAAAACAATGCGCGCCGTGCTCGACGAAGCCGGATATACGGAAGTAGAAACTCCGATCCTTCAGTCTATCGCCGGAGGTGCAAGTGCACGTCCGTTTATCACGCATCATAACTCATTAGATATCGACCTCTATCTGCGTATCGCTACCGAACTGTATCTGAAAAGACTGATCGTAGGCGGTTTCGAAGGGGTTTACGAAATCGGCAAAAACTTCCGTAACGAAGGTATGGACCGGACACACAACCCGGAATTTACCTGCGTGGAACTGTATGTGCAGTATAAGGATTACAACTGGATGATGAGTTTCACGGAACAACTGCTGGAAAAGATTTGTATGGCTGTCAACGGTACATGCGAAACCGTAGTCGATGGCAAAACCATCAGTTTCAAGGCTCCTTTCCGCCGTCTGCCCATTCTGGAAGCCATCAAGGAAAAGACCGGTTACGACCTGGAAGGCAAGAGTGAAGATGAAATCCGTTCAATCTGTAAAGAATTGAAGATGGAGATCGACGATACGATGGGTAAAGGTAAGCTGATCGATGAAATCTTCGGAGAATTCTGCGAAGGCACATTCATCCAGCCGACATTCATTATCGACTATCCGGTTGAAATGAGCCCGTTGACCAAAATGCACCGTAGCAAACCGGGACTGACCGAACGTTTCGAATTGATGGTGAACGGTAAAGAGCTGGCAAACGCTTATAGCGAGTTGAACGACCCGATCGACCAGGAAGAACGTTTCAAAGATCAGTTGAAACTGAGTGAAAAGGGGGACGACGAAGCGATGTTCATCGACCAGGACTTCCTGCGTGCACTGCAATTCGGTATGCCTCCGACATCCGGTATCGGTATCGGTATCGACCGTTTGGTGATGTTGATGACAGGCCAGACAACTATTCAGGAAGTATTATTCTTCCCGCAGATGCGTCCGGAAAAAACAGTAAAGAAAGACACCGCTGATAAATATGCTGCATTAGGTATCGACGAGGCTTGGGTTCCTGCTTTACAAAAAGCCGGATATATAACCGTTGATACTCTGAAAGAGTTAAATCCTAACAAGTTACGTCAGGAGCTTTGCGAAATGAACAAGAAGTATAAGTTGGAACTGCAAAACCCTGCGGCCGAAGAGGTTGAAGCGTGGATTGCAAATGCGGCTAAATAATATATACCATGAATTTACCCGGAAAAATTGCAATAATGGGAGGCGGTAGCTGGGCTACTGCCTTAGCCAAGATTGTACTTTCTACACAGGATAGCATTAACTGGTACATGCGCCGTCAGGACCAGGTGGATGATTTTATAAAAACAGGGCATAACCCCAGTTATCTCTCTGCCGTCAAGTTCGATACGGACAAAATTAATTTTTATACAGACATCAACACCGCAATCGAGGATTCCGACACCTTGATTTTCGCAACACCTTCTCCGTTCCTGAAACAACATTTGATGAAGGTGACTACTCCTTTGACCGATAAGTTTATCATTTCAGCCATCAAAGGTATTGTTCCGGATGAAAACATGCTGATCGCAGATTACTTTACGGAATATTATAATGTTCCGCAAGAAAATATTGCAGTGATCGGTGGTCCGTGCCATGCAGAAGAAATTGCTCTCGAACGCCTCTCCTATATCACGCTGGCTTGTTCCAAGATAGAAAATGCACGGGCTGTAGCTCCGGTGTTTCAAAATCCATATCTGAACAACTACTGCTGCAAAGATGTTAGAGGTATAGAATATGCATCCGTCCTCAAAAATGTATATGCTATCGTTGCCGGTATCTGCCACGGTATGAAATACGGGGATAACTTTTTGGCAGTCTTCATCTGTAATGCAATCGAAGAGATGCGGAATTTCCTGAATTCGGTACATAGCCTGGAACGGGATGTAACCGACTCTGTTTATCTCGGAGACTTGCTGGTGACAGCTTATTCACGTTTCAGCCGTAACCGTACTTTCGGAACTATGATCGGGAAAGGCTACTCTGTCAAGATAGCCCAACTTGAAATGGAAATGATAGCCGAAGGATACTACGGGACAAAATGTATTCATGAAATAAATGAGAAATATAAGGTAAACATGCCGATCCTGGATGCCTTATACGATATATTATATGAAAAGAAATCGCCGACTACCGTTATACGGCAGTTGACAGAAACATTTAAATAGGTATGAAAAACATCAGTCTTAACATCGACAAGGCACTGGGCGCTGTTACAAAGGAACAGGTGTACGCACAGGAAGCCAAGGCAAACGAATGTATTGCCACTTTACATAACGGAAACGGAGCAGGTAACGACTTTCTGGGTTGGCTCCATCTTCCCTCTTCTATCACAGACGCAGAGTTAACTGACATCGAAAATACTGCTAATGTGCTCCGTTCCAAATGCGAAGTTGTCGTAGCTATCGGTATCGGAGGAAGTTACCTGGGAACAAAAGCGGTAGTTGAAGCCCTGAACAACAGCTTTGACTGGCTACAGTCCGACCGTAAGAACCCGGTTGTTTTATATGCCGGACAAAATATCGGTGAAGACTATCTGTATGAACTGTGTGAAGTACTGAAAGGTAAACAATTCGGTCTGATCAATATATCTAAATCAGGTACGACTACGGAACCTGCCCTTGCATTCCGTATGTTGAAAAAACAATTGGAAGATGCTGTTGGCAAAGAAGAGGCTAAACACCGTATCGTTGCTATCACCGATGCCAAGAGAGGTGCCCTTCGTACACTGGCTGACCAGGAAGGTTACAAGACATTTATCATCCCTGACAATGTGGGCGGACGTTTCTCCGTACTGACTCCGGTTGGTTTATTGCCTATCGCTGTAGCAGGTATTAGCATTCGCGATCTGGTTGCCGGAGCTGTTTCCCTGGAAAAAGCAACAGGTATCGAAGTTCCTTTCAAAGAAAATCTGTCGGCTATCTACGCTGCAACTCGCAACGAATTATATAAGAGTGGTAAGAAGATTGAAATCCTTGCTAACTTTCACCCGAAACTTCATTACATCGGCGAATGGTGGAAACAGTTATACGGTGAAAGCGAAGGCAAAGACGGAAAAGGTATTTTCCCGGCTTCTGTCGACCTGACAACCGACCTGCACTCTATGGGTCAATGGATACAGGAAGGTGAACGCATTATCTTCGAAACAGTAATATCCGTAGAAGAGCCTGAACACAAAGTGATCGTTCCGACAGACGAAGCAAATCTGGACGGATTGAATTTCCTGGCAGGCAAACGCGTGGACGAAGTAAATAAGATGGCAGAACTGGGTACTCAGCTGGCACATGTTGACGGTGGCGTTCCTAACATCAAGATCACGATGCCGGCAGTAAATGCTTATTACATCGGTCAATTGTTCTACTTCTTTGAAAAAGCTTGTGGTATCAGCGGTTATATGCTGGGCGTTAATCCGTTCGACCAACCGGGTGTTGAAGCTTACAAGAAGAACATGTTCGCGCTGTTGAACAAGCCCGGATATGAAAAAGAAAGTGAAGCTATCCGTGCAAAACTATAAATCGGATATTCAACTATTATAAAAGAAAGCGGGTGAACCTGGTTAATACCGGATTCACCCACTTTTCTATCGTTCCCATATGACCGGAACCGACCTCTACAAAACCTGCAATCTGCCCTCCTAACTCGAGCCCGATAGGCTTTACAGGTTGTTCACATCAAAGATAGGAAATAAGTATAAGAATTTTCGTAACTTTGTAAAGATTATTAAGAATATGAACATAATGATACAAGAAGCTATCAACCGTTATCTGCTAAAACATAAGCAGAATAATCTTTCCCCCAAAGCTGTACTTTTCGATATGGATGGTGTACTCTACGATTCAATGCGCTTCCACGCCCGAGCCTGGTACGAAACGGCAATGAACCATCAACTTCAGGCCGTAAAAGAAGATTTCTATATGTTTGAAGGCCGTACCGGAGAAAGTACCATCAATGAGTTATACCAGCGTACATTTCAGCGTGACGCAACAGATAAAGAGAAACAGGAAATATATGACGAAAAAGCAATGCTCTTCAACAAATACAACGACGGTAAAGCAATGACCGGTGCCGGAGAAGTACTAAAGCAGGCTAAAAGTCATGGATTACAGACACTGGTCGTCACCGGTTCCGGGCAACACAGCCTGATCAATAAACTGGAACATACTTATCCCGGTTATTTTACCCGCGAAAAAATGGTTACAGCTTTCGATGTAAAGTACGGTAAGCCTCATCCCGAACCTTACCTGATGGGACTGGAAAAAGCCGGAGTAAAAGCAAATGAAGCATTCGTAGTAGAGAATGCCCCTATGGGCGTTGAAGCAGGAACTGCCGCCGGCATCTTCACTATTGCAGTCAACACCGGTCCCCTCCCCGACAAAGTACTGCTGGATGCAGGCGCCGATTTATTATATCCGGATATGACGAGCCTGGCTAACGACTGGAATAATATTATTGCGTGTATAAAGGCTATCTGACCTTTTAATCAAAAGAAAAGGCGATGTTTATCGGTTTGCAATCCGACAAGCATCGCCTTTATAACGAATAACTATCTATTCAATACATTTATTTCACATAATCCGCTTTGTTCAGGAAGTCGAAACTTTGCTGGCAACTTTCAACCGGATCGTTGTTTGTGTATTCTTCCACTTCAACATACCAGTCTTTTACCCGGTTGGCATTCATCTGATCGAAGATCGGTTTGAAGTCGATCTTTCCGCTTGCTCCGATTTCCATGTCATCTTTAATATGGATAGTCTTGAACTGTCTCGGACGTGCTTTCAGATAAGCCACAGGATCGGCACCACCTTCTTTCACCCAGTAAACGTCCATCTGGAAGAATACATGGTTAGGACTTACGTTATCCAATAGAAAATCATAGATCAACTGATCTCCTATCTTACGGAATTCGAAAGCATGATTATGATAACCGAATGCGATACTGGCAGCAGCAGTCTTATAACCTACCGTATTGAAATAGTCGCAATACATCTTCAGGTCGTCAAGAGTCGTTTTATCGTTTACAGGCATCCAGGGTTGAACCATGTATTTAACACCCAACTCGTTGTGAGCGGCAATAGCCTGATCCCACCAACTCATCACCTCTGCTTCTTTCTCTTTAGTGAACTCTTGTCCCAGGTGGGCACTCGTACATTTCATACCGAGGTCATTACACCTTTTCTTGAATTCAGCAGGAGCCATACCGTAGATCTTACCATTATCGTAACCCGCTGTTTCCAGATTTGTATATCCCATTTTAGAAGCTGCTTCCAATACTGCCTGAATTCCTTCATCTTTTACAAGGTCTCTCAAAGAATACAACTGTAAACCGATACGTTTGGACGATCCGGAAACCGCCCCATTTCCAGCCGATAATAACTGAGGTGCAACTATACCTCCTGCAAGCATCATAGAGGCTCGCTTTAAAAAGTCACGTCTGTTTTGCATAGTACTAAATTAATTAAGTTTGATTGAGAATTTGTACAAAAGTAAGACTATATTTGAAGGATTCTAACATTATTTCGTTAAAATCAGCAAAAAGAAAAGGGGGTAGTCAATAAACTACCCCTTCTGGTGCAACATCCGTTGCATCTTCATATATCGGTATTGTTTTATTATCAATTTACGACTACGTATGATCTGATATCTGTAAATCATACAGGAAGTTATGAAATAAAATCCGGCCTGTATCCAAAGAGTCCGGTATTCATGGGCTACTTCGCTCAACGTCGCTCCCGACGTATTGATCCGGATAAACCCTTGTATTCCCGGTGTAGACGGGAAAAGATAACCGACCACTTTCCAGAATGGCGGAATTGCTTCCTTCGGCCAGGATACGCCGGAGATAAACAACAGAATTACCGAAGTAAAGACAAACACGAGCATGGGAGATTCGCGGCTCGTCATAAACCCGGATAAAGTCATCGACAGGAATATACAAGCGAATAAATAGGGTAAAACAAACAACATCACCGTCCACGGTTCCCCGACCTGGGGCAGCGAGAACAGTTTCGGTACTACCGCCAACGCCCATATACAAACGATAATGTATAGCAATATATAAGTCAACGACTTACCCAATACGATACGCAATGTCCCGTTAAAATGACGACAGACCGGAACAAGGCTATGGAAGCGGTTCTTCTCGCGGGCTGTCCCTCCCAGCATACCGATACCCAGGATCAGCGTCTGCTGGATAACCAATATCAGAATGGCCGGTACCAGAAAACTGGCAAAACCGTTCTGTGAGTTAAAGATGGCAACCGATTCATAAGGAATTGGATTAACCGTTATTTTCTCCTGCTCTTCTGTCGAAGAAGGATGGCTTTGCGCACGTATCTCCTTTCCGATCTCAAGCGAAACTTCTGTTGTAGCCAACAGGAACGCCTTATAAAATAACAATGCGCTCATATCGCAATACAATGAAACAGTAGCCTGCTTTCCTCTATGGATGTCTTTACTGAACTCACTGGGAAAATACAGAATGCCATAGGCTTTCTTTTCATCCATCATTCGCTTCGCCTCTTCCATATCCGTACAGACCGCAACCACCTTTACATCGGCAGTAGCATCAACCTTCCTGATATACTCACGGCTCAGATAGGTATCAGACTGGTCGACTACCACCATTTTGGCTTCGTGCACTACCTCGTTATTATATATGAAAGCATATAGAAGAGGATAGATAAACGGAACCAGGAAGAAGAAGATCATAACGCCCGAGTCTTTGAATACATTCTTCAGTTCGTCTTTCCAGATAAAAAAGGTATCTTGTATTCCCTCCCTTATTATATATCGTAAACGATGTTCTCTTTTCATTACTTTCTGATTTACGGAATATACTTAAAATACAACAAAGCCTTCTTCAGATTCCTTCCGATCAGGAAAGGTAAGATCAGGAAACCTGCCAACCAGACATATTCAGTCCATGTATAGAATAAATCCCTTCCGTTCAACGCCTGGTCGACATAGATCAGGAAATAATGACGAAGCGGAAACAGATTACTCAGCGCCTGCAAAGTCGGGTCCATCCCCAGGACAGGGAAAGAAAAACCGACAATAGAAAACGCAATCATACCGAACAAACTGGCAAAACTCAAGCCCAGACGCAAAGTTGGCAAAACTCCGATCATAAACACACCGACAGCCTGTGAAGCCAATACCAGCAGAATCATTGCCGATATCATAGGCATCCAGCCGCTGTTTAGCGGGAAGGAGCTAAAACCATACAAAGCGGCACAACACATCATGGCCACCACGATAAATATCACCGTCTGCGGCAGCAACTTACCTAGCAAACTTACAGTCAAAGAGTTTCCTCCGGTCTGCAACCATTGCCGTGAAGTTGAATACTTGATCTCCGTTCCAATACTGAAAACGGTAACCAGAAAGATCATCAGCTGCAATACACCGGGCAAAACCGTATTATTCAGATAAACCGAATAGTTCAGCCAGGGATTACCGATGACATGCGAGTCGATTACGATCGGCTGCAACTGTGCCATGATCTGGTCGGTGGTAAACCCTTTAGCCAGTCCGGTCTGCAATCCGACCGATGCACCGGCCAGTACGGACATCGTCTTCATATCCCTGAAAAGCAATGATGCGGCAATCAGATAGGTTGCATTCGTATAGAATGAAAGCGTAGGCTGTTTACCCGTTGTTGCCTCAACAGAAAAGTCTTTGGGTATATAGAAAATCCCATATACATTTCCCTTTTGCATTTCCCGGCGTGCCTCGTCAAAAGAAGCGGTCTTATAGACAACTTCCGTCTGTGCAAAAGCATCGAGCTGGCGGATCAGATTGCGGGAAGTAGCAGAACCGTCCATATCGACCACTGCAATGGGCAGGTTGGTCGGCAGTCCGTCTTTCATCAACGACAGGAAGAAGATGACACAGAGAGCCGGAGCGATCAGCATGCAGAAGAAGTAGACCGGTTTAGATGTCAACCGCTGTACCTCCCGCTTCGCAACCTTCCAGATACTATGTAAACCCTGCTTCAATGTCATAATATTTCGTTTCCTTTTTTCTTCATTACAACGGACATTCCAGGACGCAGGTCAGCAATCTTTTCCTGCGGACGGGCACGTACTTCGAACGTTTTCGAATCAAACTGACCGGTCGTTTTAGTTGCTTTCCAGGCAGCATACGATCCCATATCCTTCAAATAATAGACTTTCAGCTTAACCGGCTTATTGTCGAGTGCAGGAATAAAAGCATTCAATTCGGAACCGATCTTGATATCTTTCAGTAAATCTTCGCGAACACTGAAAGTAACCCACATATCATTCAAATCAGTGATATTCATAATCGGAGCTCCGGTCCCTACCAGCTCTCCTACCTGCGGAAAACGTTCGGAGACTTCTCCATCGATCGGTGAGACCAAAGCCGACTCTTTCAAATACGATTCAACTTCGGCAACAGCACCACCTGCCTGTTGCACCAATGCTGCTGCAGCCGCTTTATCTTCCGAGCGGGCACCATCCATCGCCATATCGTATTGCGACTTCGCAGCTTTCTCGGTAGCAACCATCGCTTTATAATTAGCTTCGGCCTCATCTCTTTTCTGGGCAGACATTACCCCTTTTTCATATAAATTCTGAACCCGGGTATACGATTTCTTTGCTATTTCAAGGCCGGCCTGTGCCTTCTGCCACATTTCATAAGCTCCGGCTATTTCCTGTACACGAGCTCCTTTAATCGCCTTGGCACTTTGTGCTTCAGCAGCCTTCTGGGCAGCTTCCGCCTGTTGCAACTTAGCTAAAACTTCCGGAGTACTCAAATAGACCAATGTATCACCGGCTTTTACCCGATCACCTTCATCGAATCGATAAGATTCTACACGTCCGGGTACTTTTCCTGAAATTCGAACCTGGTTTGCTTCGGCTTGCCCCATTATAATATCATCGGGAGGAGTCAGCAAAAAGAAACCGGTCAGTGCGACTAATCCGATCACGACTAATACCGTGATAAATGCCAACATCATGTTGCTGATCGAAAACTTTTTATTCTCGTTCATCTCTGTATATTTTTATTGTTATTACTTCTGTTCATTGACAGACAGCTTACCCATCGCCTTGGTCAGGTAAACTTCCGTTAGTTTCATTTCTATCTGAGCATCTATCAGGCTGGAACGCGCGGATACCCAGGCGGTTTGTGCTTCCATCAGGTTCAATGCGGGAATTACGCCTTCTTCAAAGCCCAGGTTGGCATGACGAAGATTTTCTTCTGCATTTTCCATATTACGGGATGAGGCGATGTACTTCTTGTTCGCTTCATTCACCTTATACACAGACTGGTTCACTTGTAACTCCACTTTCTCACGTGCTTCCATCAACTGAAGTTTTTGGATACGTGTTTCCGCACGGGCGGCATTCCTCTTATGAGTACCTTCCCACCAGCCGGACAACGGGACTTTGACCATCACTCCTACATTGAACATTCCGGCAAACTCGTTTTTAAAACCATTGAATGCATTTGGATTAGTCACCAGGTAATTGGCAGACAGGGCTACATTGGGCAACATATCAGCCAACACGATGCGTTCTTTTTTCTGGTAAATCCTGGCAGCCAGTTCCAGACTTCTCAATTCATCACGATTAGCGAACGCTTCATTGACATTGGCCGAAACCTCATTTGATTTTACAGGAAAATCCTCAATTTTCTCATCGGCCAAAGCCATCGGATCATCCAGGGGAAGTCCGCATATCTGGGCAAGAAGCATACGTGAAAGAGCCAATCCGTTATCGACTTTAGTCTGCGCCATTTCTGCTTCATTCAGTTTCACCTTAACCGACAAACCATCGGCTTGTGTAGCTACACCTTCCGTAATCATGGCCGTCACATCACTATCCATTTTCCGTAATAGATTGACATAAGCGTCAGCCAACTTTTTCTTGTTGACAAGCGAAATGACCTGCCAGTAAGTCTCGTCGGTCTTATAAATGACTTCCTGCAACTGCAGGTCATTCATAGATTCTGCCAACTCACGGGCATATTTGGTAATTTGATTGTAAGAGACGATCTTTCCTCCCATAAAAACAGGTTGAACCAATGAAACACCGCCTACCCAGATGTTCTGAACATCCAAATGCTGCATCTCATCGATACCTCCCATTAATTGTCCGAACACAGGCAGTTGAGCGATTGGTCCCAAAGCCGAACCGAGCTTAGCACTCAAAGCATCCATATCCAACAAATTGATATCTTTCTGATTCCACATATATCCCCCCATGGCTGAGAGTTGTGGAAAGTATTTGGTAAAAGCGGCTTTCCGCTCTTCGTCGGCGGCTTTCACTTTTTGCCCGGAAATCTGTAACTCCTTATTATTCTGGATAGCCAGATTCCGGCATTCTTCCAATGTCAACGTCTGTTGGGAACTTGCATAACCAGACCAGACCAATAACCCTACTAATACGATAATCCGTTTCATCTTTTTATTGTTTTTTCATCCGGAGATTTTATATTATAAAACAATTTATCACCCTTATTCCTAAATAAAAAACAACAGGTTATCACCGATTGTTTACACATAAACAGATATACATTCACCGTTCTCAGACAAATGTACGATTTATCGATGCAAAAGTACTGGTTTACTTTAAATATAAAATTGAATTAATTCAATTAAAGATGCGCTTTTTCAGCTTACAATACCACGCATTGCTGATTCCCATATATTGAGCAATATATTTATCGGGAACACGCTGCATGATCCACATGTAATGATTATAAAGATATTTGATAAATTCTTCGGCGGTACACGACTGCCGGATAGCAAACATAGAATAAAGTTTTGATATGATAGTAAGCATCGCATTCTGATAATAGGATGCAAATAACGGATAACGCAAAGATAGTTCCTCTATATGTACGCGCGAAAAACGGAGCAGTTCGCCCGACTCCAACGCTTTGATTTCGAATTCGGATGGTGCCTGCGTAAAATATCCGATGGCAGACAGAAAAGGATATAAATAATCAGAGGAGAAACCTGTTACACATTCATCTCCCTTTTCACTTACATATAAATTAATGAATAAGCCTTTATTGATAAAATAGGCATCCTGGCATAGTTCACCTGTACGGAGCAGATAATCTCCCTTATCGACAGATACCACCTGTGAGATATTCTTCAATTCATTTACAAAAACGTCATCGCGTGCCAGGGATTCCGGGAGATCCGCTAAAAGTTTTGCAAAATGGTTATCTGTCTCCATTATTAATCTTCCAGAACGAAGTTTCTCTTTCCGATCATATTTCCATCGATAAAAATATCTACACGATAGGAACCCGGAGAAAGGAATTCTTCGATATCCCAATACATCGTAACCGGATATTCTTCTCCATCGTACTCGATCAGTTTCTTCATAGAATAATTAATATCTTTTCCTTCGAAGGGGAAAACATCTGCACGGCTCTTTACAAGCACATCGTCGTCAGGTTTCAGAATACGTACATATACAGTTTTTTCTCCAACCGGAGCAGTTATATTTTTTGCAATACGGAAATCGACTACGAAACGTTCCATCTTTTTGATTTTCTTCGCCAGCTTTCCACGGGAATTGACCGGAGTGACTGTGATACCCGTTGCATCCAGGCGGCTTGCCAGTGTAACACGTTCGGACAACTTTTCTTTTTCTTTCTTCAATGTCGCAGCCTGCGAAGTGGCACGCTGATATTTCTGAACTGCTTCTTTTTTCTCTACCTGCAATTGCTCGTTCGCTCTATTCAAAGAGTCGATCTGAACAACATAATTACGCATAATCTTACGAAGCGTTTCCAACTCTTTCTTCAAGCGGGCTATTTCTTTGGTATTAGTCGCCTTCACTGTACGAAGCTCTTCCATCAGGCGCTGCACTTTTGCCTGTTCCGTAGACAAAAGATTCATTAAAGAATCATTACCGACATTGAACTGATATCCCTCATATTGCATAGACAACTCATTAAACTCGTCTTCCAATGTCTGTTTATCCAAATCATAAGCCTGGACCAAGTCGGTCATCTGCTGTTTCTGCTGATAAATATAATACCCGGCACCACCGATAATCAGTAATAACACGATGATCGCCATGATTAATAATGAGAGCTTATTTATTTCCTTTGTTTCTTTCTTTTCTGTATCCATACGGTTCCTGATAAAATGAACGTACAAAGGTAATGTTTAATCGGATGTATTAAAACACATACTGCCTATTTATACACTTTTTAAGAAAGAGGGATATCATTCAACATTTGCATAGTCAGATATGGGAGACGCGTTACAATATTTTAGAAATAAAATTACTACCTTTGCCCCACTCAATTAAATAATAACACTGCATGCACGAGAAACTTATTATTCTTGATTTCGGCTCGCAAACAACTCAATTGATTGGCCGCAGGGTCAGAGAGTTGAACATGTATTGCGAGATTATCCCCTACAACAAATTTCCGCATGACGCAACCGACGTAAAAGGAGTGATTCTTTCCGGTAGCCCGTATTCTGTTTACGACACCGATGCTTTTAAAGCTGATCTAAGCGAAATTCGCGGAAAATATCCGGTACTCGGCATTTGCTACGGGGCACAGTATCTGGCTTACACATCTGGTGGTAATGTCGAATCTGCAAACTCACGGGAATATGGACGTGCCAACCTGTCGTACGTTAACAACGAAGATCCACTATTGAAAGGGATCAACACAGGTTCTCAGATTTGGATGTCGCATGGCGATACAATAACCCTGCTTCCTGACAACTTTAAAGTAATCGCCAGCACAGATGATGTAAAGGCGGCTGCATATCATGTTGAAGGCGAACAAACCTGGGGTGTACAGTTCCACCCGGAAGTATTCCACTCCACCGACGGAACAAAATTACTCGATAACTTCCTGAATATTTGCGGATGTGCCAAAGACTGGACCCCTGCTTCATTTATCGAATCGACTGTAACCGAACTAAAAGAGCAACTGGGTGATGACAAAGTGATCCTGGCGTTATCGGGAGGTGTCGATTCTTCTGTTACAGCTGTTCTTCTAAACAAAGCTATCGGTAAAAACCTTACCTGTATCTTTGTAGACCACGGATTGCTTCGTAAGAATGAATTCGAAAACGTAATGAAAGATTACGAACATCTGGGACTGAATGTGATCGGGGTAAATGCAAAAGATAAATTTTACAGTGAACTGGCAGGTGTTTCCGATCCGGAACAGAAACGCAAGATTATCGGTAAAGGCTTTATCGATGTATTCGACCAGGAAGCGCACAAACTGAAAGATATCAAATGGCTGGGACAAGGAACTATCTATCCGGATGTGATCGAGTCTCTGTCTATCACCGGTACAGTAATTAAAAGTCACCATAACGTAGGAGGTCTTCCCGATACCATGAAGCTGAAGCTGGTTGAACCGCTTCGCCTTCTTTTCAAAGACGAGGTTCGCCGCGTCGGTATGGAAATGGGAATGCAGCCGCATCTGATCAAACGTCATCCGTTCCCGGGTCCGGGTTTGGGTATCCGCATTTTAGGCGATATTACACCGGAAAAAGTTCGTATCCTGCAGGATGCCGACGAGATCTATATGTCGCTGATGCGCGAATGGGGATTGTATGACAAAATCTGGCAAGCCGGAGTGATCCTGCTTCCGATCCAGTCTGTCGGTGTAATGGGTGATGAACGTACCTACGAAAACACGGTTGCCTTACGTGCCGTAACTTCGACCGATGCAATGACTGCCGACTGGGCACAGCTGCCTTACGAATTCCTGGCAAAAGTATCCAACGAGATCATCAATAAGGTAAAAGGGGTGAACCGCGTCGTGTACGATATCAGTTCCAAACCGCCTGCAACAATCGAGTGGGAATAAGAATACAAGAAGGATAATCTAATTAACTTAATAATTTTAGGAGGAATACGATGAAACAGGATATGATCGTTATTTTAGACCTGGGAAGTCATGAAAATACGGTATTGGCTAGAGCAATCCGTGCATTGGGTGTATACAGTGAAATTTATCCACACGACATTACCGTTGCGGAATTAAAAGCGTTGCCTAATGTAAAAGGTATTATTATTAACGGTGGACCGAACAATGTTATCGATGGTGTTGCAATCGACGTCGATCCGGCCATCTATACTGCAGGTTTTCCTGTTATGGCTGCCGGTCATGATAAAGCGCAATGTGAAGTAAAACTCGCTGAATTCACCAATGACGTTGAAGCTATTAAAGATGCTGTCAAATCATTCGTTTTCGATACCTGCAAAGCAGAAACAAACTGGAACATGACAAACTTCGTCAACGACCAGATCGAACTTATCAGACGTCAGGTTGGAGACAAGAAAGTCTTACTGGCTCTATCGGGAGGCGTCGACAGTTCGGTTGTTGCTGCATTACTTTTGAAAGCGATTGGCGACAAATTGGTTTGCGTTCATGTAAACCATGGTCTGATGCGCAAAGGTGAGTCGGAAGATGTGGTCGAAGTATTCAAAAACCAGCTTAAAGCCAACCTGATCTATAAAGATGTAACCGATCGTTTCCTGGATAAATTGGCTGGTGTTGCCGATCCCGAAGAAAAACGTAAAATCATCGGTGGTGAATTCATTCGCGTATTCGAAGAAGAGGCCCGCAAGCTGGACGGTATAGATTACCTGGCTCAAGGTACTATTTATCCGGATATCGTAGAAAGCGGAACAAAGACAGCCAAGATGGTAAAGTCTCACCACAATGTAGGTGGTCTACCTGAAGATTTACAATTCGAACTGGTAGAGCCTTTGCGCCAATTATTCAAGGACGAAGTTCGTGCTTGTGGCTTGGAGCTCGGTTTACCTTATGAGATGGTTTTCCGTCAACCGTTCCCTGGTCCTGGCCTGGGTGTACGTTGTCTGGGTGCTATCACCCGCGACAGACTGGAAGCTGTTCGTGAAGCTGATGCTATTCTACGCGAAGAATTCCAGAAAGCCGGACTGGATAAGAAAGTATGGCAATATTTTACTGTTGTACCTGATTTCAAATCAGTCGGTGTAAGGGACAATGCCCGCTCTTTCGACTGGCCTGTTATCATCCGTGCCGTCAACACAGTAGATGCCATGACTGCTACAATCGAACCGGTAGACTGGCCTATCCTCATGAAGATCACAGATCGTATCCTGAAAGAAGTCAAAAACGTAAACCGCGTTTGCTACGATATGTCTCCGAAACCCAATGCTACTATTGAATGGGAATAAGTTATCATATATTCAAAGAAGAGGTTGTGTCAAAATGCTGGCACAACCTTTTTTATGTTTTACAGTTCTGCTATATTTTCTTTTGCCTATGCTGCTTTTTTCTCATTCATTTGGTAACATAACAAGTTGCTATCTTCCACTTGTAGCGGTTTATAAATAGCCCAATAAACATAGATTTAACAAGTATAATGAGTCCCTTTCCTGCTTTTCTACAATCATCGGATGACACGTATAATGCAAGAATTACATAATTTAGGTCGTTGTTTAACTTTGAAATTAGCTTTCATATTTACCAGAGCTGTCTCAAAGCTCCCTTTTTAACGAAATCACCCTTGCTACAAAAGGGGAGGTAATTTACTAAAAAACAGGTTGGGAACTATGGGATATTCAAATTATGTGCCTTCACACTTCCCAGAACTTTTAAACCTGAAACAAACTTGGCGCATTTAACTGCATCAGTAGAGACCAATGGATGAGCTATTTCATCTTGATTAGCGAAAGTAGTCGTTAAACTCCGTGGAGTAGTCCTATGGGTAGAATTATATGAAATCGTAGCCTGATCCGGCATCTTTGTGATGGCATTACCTATATCATTGTTCACACGTGTAGCTACACGTGTCTTAAAATCTGCATCTTTGGCTATAATATCTGTTGGTAATAAAGCCGGAGCGACTTTTCCTCCACCCATTGGCACAGGAGTCCAATTGGTTAGCTTATGGATTTCCGATGCGGCAGTATCATAAATCTCCTCACCGAGAGTTTGGGCAGACCAAGTCTCCGGCATATTCACGTTGGTGGTGACTGTTCCTGTTTCATTGGCTTCCGGAAGGGTGGTCAAATCACCATTTCTAATTTCATTTTCCTTCTCTCCCCAATGGTCTTCCATAGTCTCATTCCATGCGGCTATATTATCTGCAGCATTTGCTCCACCAAAAGTGGCGGCCATCATATGTGCATTCTGGTAAGGAGTATCAGACATATCTTTAATCACTTCATGATAGGTATTGAGTGTATTTACCACTTTTGGCGGGTTTGTCTGACCTCGTGATATATGCTTTCCGGTGGCATCGAATGTCTGGGTTTCTGACTGAACGATGGCAGCTCGCTGAAGTAGCGGTCGGATTGCATCGAGAGTATGAATCATAGGACGATTGTCAATCATCTTTGCCAAACCGCCATTCTTACGCTGCGGTTGAATGGTATGGGATATTTTTTGTTGAAGTACTTTCTCAGCTTTTATCATTCCATCTCAGATAATTAGGATAATCATAACTCACCATGATTCTACGATAATTGATGGTTAAGATAATCTTTTTTTCATAATTAGCCCTCTTTTTTCATACGTATTAACCCTTGTTAACTAAACTAACCAACACAAAGTTTTCCGGCTCCCCCTTTTCTTCATAATATTTATGATTATATTTACTTGTATTAAAATCAAAACATTATATTTGTAAACAAATAGATCACTGATAATAATTGGATTATGAAAAGTCTTCAGGAAATTATAGAAATTCTTCATGCATATAAGCAAGAGGCTTCTGCCAAATATGGAATAAAGAAGTTAGGAATTTTTGGTTCCGTAGCACGTGGAGAACAGACTCCGACCAGTGATTTGGATGTTTTTATTGATATACAAATTCCCAACCCCTATATCTTGGGAGACATTCATGACGACCTGGAAGAACGGACCGGATATAAAATCGATTTATTAAGATTACGTGATAACCTAAATTCTCTACTTTACAAAAACATTCAAAAAGATGGTATACTTGTATAAAGAAGAGATCGTTCTTTTGCTTCGAAGAGTACTACAAACAATACAAACTATTGAGCAAAGAAATCAATCAATCCATTCTGTTCAAGATTATCTTTTGACAGAGAACGGAATGGAGAAGCTGGATGCAGCATGCATGCTTATACAAACTATTGGTGAAAACATCAAAACCATCGATGAAAGATCAAAAGGAAAACTATTGGCTCAATATCCAGAAATTCCCTGGAAAAGAGTAATCCGAATGAGAGATTACATATCTCACCATTATGACGGAGTGGATGCTGATGTTGTTTTCGAAACAATCAAAAACAACCTGCCTCCTCTATTTGATACAGTCAAACGAATATTAGCAGATATTCAATAATTACTTTATTTCTTTTATTACCCGACAAGGATTACCTACTGCCAATACATTCGATGGTATATCTTTTGTAACTACACTGCCGGCACCGATCACTGTATTGTCGCCAATGGTTACACCCGGAAGAATACATACGCCTGCACCTATCCATACATTATTGCCGATAGTTACAGGGCGGGCATATTCCAATCCTCGATTTCGCTGTTCGGCATCCAAAGGATGACCGGCTGTGTAGATACCGACATTAGGCGCAATAAATGCATTTGCACCGATACTAACCTTGGCACCATCCAGTATTACCAGGTTTACATTGGCATAGAAATTCTCTCCTATCTCTATATTATATCCATAATCGCAGGCAAAAGGAGGTTCGATAATCAGATTTTCGCCGGTCTTACCCAAAAAAGACTTCAATAACTGTGTTTTTTCTTTCTGTTGGGAAGGGCGCAAACGATTATAATCATAAAGTAATTCTTTTGCCTTCTCACGATCCAGTAGCAATTCTCTATCATAATTAGCATCATACAATAGACCCAGATGGCATTTTTCTTTTTCTGTCATATTCGTTTTATTAGTGGTTATCACTTTGATAGAAATCTTTTAAAACTCACTGATTCAGTACATGTATCGTATGACAAGCGACCAGTGCAGCCGTCTCCGTACGCAGTCGGCTCTCACCTAATGAGATAGGTTCAAATCCCTGCTGTAAGGCCAGTTCTATTTCGTCAGGACTGAAATCCCCTTCAGGGCCAATCATTACTAAAGCATTCTCGCCCGGATGATACGTCTGTTTCAGTAATGATTTATCCCCATCCTCACAATGGGCAATAAACTTACGGCCATCAAACGGTTGGCTTACAAATGCTTTGAAATCTGTCATTCCGGCCAATTGAGGCAAGGTCGCTTTCTGCGATTGTTTCATCGCACTGACCAGTATCTTTTCCAGGCGGGCCGGTTTTATTTCCCGGCGTTCCGAGAAACGGCAGTTCAGACAAGTTATGATATCAATACCTATCTCTGTTGCCTTTTCAGCAAACCACTCCATCCGATCCATATTCTTTGTAGGAGCAACTGCTATATGAAGACGGAAGTTCCACAAAGCCGGCTGTTCCCAGCTTTCCAGGATAGACACCTCACAATGTTTATGATGAGCACGGCTGATAGCCGCTTTATAAAAAGAACCTTTACCATCAGTCAGTAAAATTTCATCGCCCTCAGTCAGGCGAAGTACACGGATGCAATGACCTGCTTCCTCTTCCGGTAATTCCGGATTTACAGCTATATCCGGAGTATAAAATATCTGCACAATTATTTAATTTTCGATTATCAATATTCAATTATCCAAGTATCATACCAATGATGGTTGCCGATAGAACAGAAACTAATGCTCCTGCTATCATGGCCGGAAATCCGAAACGGGTAATCATTTCTTTCTTCTCCGGGGCCAACACACCCATTCCACCCAATAAAATCCCGATGGAAGAGATATTAGCAAAACCACATAAAATATAAGTAGACATCAATATAGATTTCTGGTACATAAACATACCGGCATCTTTCCATTCCTGCAACTGAAAATAAGCGACAAACTCATTCAGTATCGTCTTTTGTCCCAGTAACGAACCAACCAACATAATATCGGAAGAAGGAATCCCTATCAGCCACATGAACGGGGCAAGGATCACACCTAGTATAAACTGGAATGTCAATCCGTGTGCTTTTCCGTCTGTTACCGAAACAATCCAGTCGTTCAAGCCGGTATATCGTCCGATCAATCCTTCCAACAAATAGTTTGCCAAAGCAACCAATGCAATAAACACCAATAGCATAGCTGCAATATTTACCATCAAACGGATACCCGTCGAAGTCCCGGCCGCTAATGCATCCAAGGCTGTCGGATGAGCACTTTTCTTTTCCAGGCAGGCAGCATGATCGACTGTAACTTCTGTTTGCGGACAGAGCATTTTAGCCAGGACGATCGACCCGGGAGCAGCCATTAAAGATGCTGATATCAAGTGCTTGGCAAACAGAACTCTCGCTACCGGATCACCACCGGAAAGCATACCTATATAAGTGGCCATTACTGTTCCGGCAATAGTACCCATTCCCGAAACCATTACCAGGAATATTTCGGAACGGTTCATAGCCGGCAGATAATTCTTGATCAATACCGGTGACTCGGTCATACCCATAAATATATTACCGGAAGTAACCAATCCTTCAGCACCTGAAATATTCATGAATTTTCGTAATAGCCAGGAAAAAGCACCTACTACACGCTGGATAATTCCCCAATGATAAAAAAGAGAGACTAAAGCCGAAAAGAAAATAACGACCGGCAGAGAATGGATCAGAAATATAAACCCCTTGCTTTTCGTTGCATACGGACCAAGAAGAAAACCCACTCCGGCCTGAGTAAAGTCCATCAGTTTAATGAAAGCTTTGCCCACCAACTCGAGTGCCGTTCCGACAAAAGGAACATAAAGAACAGCCAAGGCAAATACAAACTGCATAAAAAGACCTCCACCTATCAACTTCCAGTCGATCCGCTTCCGGTCATAGCTCAAGGCATAAGCCACAGCCAAAACCGATACAACACCCAATATTCCACGTAAAAGCGATTCAAGGCTAATCCCGCTCTGTTGTTCTATCATTCTGTTTCGTCCTCCTCCTCACGCCGACGGATCTCGTCTTTATACATCTTCGCATATTCATAATTCTCATCAGAGACAGCTTCATCCAGCCGTTCGGTCAACTCTTCTTCATCCAGAAGAGAAAGCCATTTCTTCAACTCTTCCTCGTCTTCGATATCTTCCGGTTCCTTGTCCAATAAAGAATATTCATCATCATCCTTATCACGCATAGAAGATGCTTCTTCCAAAACGACACCGCATTCGGTAACGATCTGGTCGGTTGTATAAATATCGCATTTTACACGTAAAGCGATAGCTATCGCATCCGAGGTTCGCGAGTCAAGACGCACCTGGGTAATTCCGTCATCGAATAATAATTCGGAATAGAATACCCCGTCTTCAAACTTATAAATAAAAACTTCACGTAACTGAATGCCGAAAGCCTGCGCAAAAGTTACAAACAAGTCGTGAGTAAGAGGTCTGGGAGGCGTAATATGTTCCAATGCAATAGCAATAGATTGTGCCTCTGATGTTCCTACTATAATAGGTATACGACGAGCCCCGTCTTCCTCAGCCAGTATCAATGCATACGCACCCGACTGGATCTGACTATTAGTCAGCCCCTGAACCCGTAATTTTATTTTTGTATCCACACCATATAAATTTATAGTAACTATACAAAAGTAATATTATTTCGGAATTAAAAGAGGGAAAGTTTGAAAATGATTAGTTAGGTGTATAAAAAAGAAAAGGTTGTCTCCCGACAACCAATCTTCATTGCTAACCTTAAATCTAATACCATGAAAAACACAGTGCAAATATAAACACTTTATGTTATTTAGCATAGTTTTTCAGCATAAAAGCAATCATTTTAGTAATATTTCAATAAAACATTCCTCTTATTAAAGAATGCTAACACTTAATTCTTATTTTTCTCATATGCCTCAGCTTTCTCCTTCATCCGTTGGACACGTTTAGCTGTCTCAGGATGACTTGAAAACATCTGGCGAAATTTAGATGACTTGGGGGCTTCCTCACTCAGGTTCATCAATTTATTCAATGAATTATGCATGCTGTACGGATCGAGACCATTTGCCACACTGAATTCAAAGCCATAATCATCTGCTTCATTCTCCTGCTTTTGCGAATACTGGGCACCGGCCAAGGCTGTAGCCAGATCGCCTAACTGAGAATCAGACAGCTTAGCAACAACATCGCTGGTTGCCCCTGCCGCATTCTTGGCTGCCGAAGTCAAATAGGCATTCTTCATCGCATCTTTCGAATCAGAGTGAAGTACATGACCGATTTCATGGCCAATAACAGCCATTACTTCATTGTCGTCCATAATCTCCATCAAACCGCCACAAACACGTACACTTCCGTCGCCACAAGCAAACGCATTTACGTCAATTACATTGTATACTTTAAAGTTCAAGTTCAGGCCATCCACCTTTATATCTTTTGTCAGGTTCTCCAGACGCTGTCCCATTTCGGTATCGGGACCTGCCACTTCATTGTGGGTATCCATCCACTCGATATACTCGCGACTCATAGTTACAATATCCGCATCACTCAAAGTGACCGCCTTAGCTACGTCGGTTGCTGCACTTACAACTTTCTTGGTGTTAATGGTTTTCCCTCCGATTTTTAACTGTGCGGATGCTGTTAAGCCGACACCCGCCAGAAAAGCTAAAGATAATAACGTTGTTCTCATACTCAATTTGTTAATGTACATACTTAGTTAGTTTGTATTTGTAAAAATTCTTCCAGCTGGTTAAATGTGACATCTTTCAAAATGACCTTCTTGTCCTTATCCAATAAATAAAGTGTGGGTATGGCTTTCAGATCATATATTTCATCGTTCTTTAAAGAGACTGATTCGTCATAGGAGTTTATCCAGCTTGCCGGAACATCCGGTATATGCTTTTTCCAGGCTTCCAGATCTTCGTCGGGATAAACTGCAAGTATCTTCAATATCTTATCTTTTTGCAACTTTCCTATCAATGGAGAGTCCTGTATCTGTCCGGTTATTTCTTTGCAGGCATGACAATCCGGATTATAGAAAAACAATAAAAGATAAGGGGCTTTTACATTATATAATGTACCCGTTTTCCCATCGGCAAGTGTATAAGTGAAATCCGTTGCCGGTTCCCCTACCCTGTTCTTCAAGGCCAGGTCCAGTAAATGGGCAGGACGGATCTTATTCGCGCCATCAAAAACAGAAGCTGACAGGATCGATTCCAATACATTAATATATAAAGATTCATCACGCATCGGGGAATTAGGATCGTACAGATATTTTTCATACAGGTCGGCCATATAAGCAAAGACAGTACTATCAGTTTCCGCTTTATGCATCATACTTTTAATAGAAGATGAAGCAACCTCCGGAGTTACATATTTCATCAGGTCGATATAATTGGAAACAGCCTGCTCCGTTATCTCCGGCAGATGTACATAAGCTGTATCCGTAAAATCAAACTTATCCCAATAATGTTCGACTAAATATTTGGCACGTTCTCCCGGATCTGTTATCATACTGGGGACAGATACCATTTCAAACGTTCGCGGTGTTATATCCGTATTTTCTGTTTTTGTCGCTTGCTGACCGTGACATGAGTTTAAAATCAAAGGAAATGCCAGCAAGCAAAGCATTTTGACTATCATAGTATTACGTTTTTATAATACAAAGATATAATATTATCGAAGATAAGAGAGAAATATTACGTCCATTTCTTAAAAACCATACGAACAAAGCAAAAAACAGACCCGACAAACCTGGCTGCCGATAATTATAAACAAGTCTGTCGACAATTGTCGGCAAGCCTGTTCATAATCATCAACAGGCTTGCTCACAATTGTCGACAGACAAATGATAACTAATCGAAGAATAAAATCGTAAGCCAGAAATTAAAATCTGACGGATAAATTACGGGAAAACTACTTGATACGCCCTGTGCCATCCAGGAAATTCAGATAAGCCTTCTGGCCGGCAGAGACGTTGACAGCTTCCTGATCTCCTCCATTTTTCCGGTATTCAATCTTATTGTTCAGAATGGTAAACTCGGAGCGCCACCAATCGGTCGACGGCAACTTGATACACATACGCAAGGCACCGGAAGCCACAAAAGCAGGTGAAACAAACTCACCTTCTCCATTCGGAACGATAAACTTACGTGCCTCATCAAATGTATCCCAACCGCCGGAAGGATCACCGGTCAGATAGATATCGGGAGAAAGGAATTCGAGGGTATAACTCAAAGCTTTTCCATCCAGGGCAGAAGTAACGACCATGATATACCAGCCGGCATTCTTCACTCCGATATTCTGTCCGCCACTGCCATCATCCACACCGGATACACCGGCATAAGAGGCAGATGTGTCAGGAACAAGACCTTCCGAATAAGCTACCTGGTTACCATCCCATGCGGGTTGGGCATTGAACTTCATCACATTATTACCTCCGAAATACTGTACGGACCAGAATTTGCCCGGAGTATCCGTTACCGGAATCATTTCTACCCATTTGCCCCAGCTACTTCCGGATGCAAAGTCACCTACCAGAAACATTTGAGCAGGTAAAGATACGGGAGGTTCTACGTTATACCCCAAGACCTTCGGCAGTTCGATTACATTGGAAGTAATCTGTCCCATTCCGTTGTTCGACAAAGCGGCATTCAAACGGATATAAACCGGCATCGGTGTTTCCGGCAACTCTGTACTCCCGTTCGATACTTTCCATAAGTCCAATAAAGCCATAGCAAACTCCATGGCATCCACTTTCAGGTCGGGTAGGATGTAAGTGGAGGACAGCGTGGCATAATTGGCTTTTGTTCCCGCTGCTTCGTCGGCATCCTTGAAGGTATTTTCCAAAGAGAGCTGTACCTTATAATCAGTCGAAGCCACATAACCATAGTTGGGCTGCGAACAAGTCAGTTCGATCGTAGAAAGATTCTTCAGGTCATATACATCGGAAGCCTGGACCGGAGTGTTCAGGTTAAACTCTGTCGGTTCCTGGAATACCGGATTATCATCTCTGTCGTCTCCGCAACCGGTCCATAATAATGAACCGGAGAGGAAAAGAATAAATATATTAAGTTTCTTCATTTGTTTACAGATTTAGATGTTATTACTTCAATGATTCGTAACCCGGGTTCTGAACCAGATTCGGATTGGCTGTCAGGTCGCGGTCGCTGATCGGATAGATGTTGAAACGACTATCGATGTTTGCTACGCCTTCCAGCGTTCCGCCTTTATAAGCCCAGGCATACTCTTTGGTGAATTTACCGAAGCGGACAAGGTCGGAACGACGCTGGCCTTCCCAGTATAATTCGCGAGCACGTTCGTCGAGGATGAAATCCAGGGAGAGGTCGGAAGAAGTGATGTTGGCACTCTTATCGCCATTCGCACGTTCGCGTAGTAGATTCACATACTCAACGGCTTGCGCCTTATTGGTTCCGGAGGCATTGCGAACTGCACATTCTGCATAGATCAGATAGATATCTGCCAGACGGAACAGCGGGAAATCGGTATTCGGATCAGGTGTCGGCGTTACAGCAGCTCCATCCCAGCCCAAATTGGTGAACTTATAGCAGAGGTAACCGGTGTTCCAGTCTTGCATTTTCGACTCCGGAGTACGTGTACCGGCACCATCGAAGAAAGCATATCGCTTATCTTTCTTTACAAGACTGCCGTGACTATCGGTTCCGGCATCCGGGCTTTCACTGAAAAATTCAATCATTTGCTTCGTCGGCTTCAGGCAAGTCCATGAAGAAGACATTCCGAACCACGTTTGATCCATATCGCCACCATAAGCGGCAGTAGTCAGCATGATCGTACTACCGAAGCTCTTGGCGTTTACATTGTCGAAAGGTATTGCATAGATGATCTCGTTCTTATGCATACCGGTCAGGTGGTTTTCTCCACAGAACAGGTTGGCATAATTATCTTCCAGACCGAAACCGGCATCGATCACCTTCTTAGCATAAACGGCAGCTTTGTCGTACATCGGTGTACCGACATACACTTCCGCATTCAGGTACATTTTGGCAAGGAGCGTATTAACGACCGGTTTGGTCACACGACCGTATGTTGCCATAGAAGGTGTTTCGTCCAGATTACCGTTCTCGGAAAGATCGACCAGTTCGGCAACGATTTTATCAAAGAGAGCCTGTGTCCCTATTTGTGACGGTTTCCATGATTTATCGTCCGTCGGGCTATCGTCCCATACAAGCCCCGGATTACGGTAAAGGTCGATCAGGTAGTAATAGTTCATGGCACGCAAGCCACGTACCTGATCCCGGTATTTCCGGATATCAGGGATATTGCTATCCTCGGAATACACATCCAGGAACTCTTTACAATAACGGATATTCAGCATTGCACGCTGGTAGAAAGAATAAGCATAAGGCAACGTATAATCCCAGTCGATCTGGCATAATTCAACGATACCTTCGTCCGCCCAGTTCCAGATAGCCTCATCGGAAGGGAACAACTGCAAGGAGAGCAGCCCGCGGAGAAATACCAGCGAACCCTGGTCTCCCCCCTGTAAATCAGGTTCGACACTTGCGTCAGACGAGTTGCCCGACAATCCGAAGCCGGAATATATCTTTGCCAGAAACGACTGGCAATCGGCTTCGTTGTGAATAGAATTGCTGGATTTATCCAGGATAGGCTCCTGGTCGAGGTCTCCCAGGCAGGAAGTAGCCCAGACGCAACATAAAGAAGCAATGCCTAACGATATATATTTTTTCAGTTTCATGATCGATACGTTTTAGAAATTAATGTTAACTCCGAATAATACAGTCAGCGGACGCGGATAGACATTGTTATCCATACCATCGTTTACTTCAGGATCCAAACCGTCATATTTGGTGATGATGATCGGATTCTGTACGGTTGCATAGAAGCGGGCATTCCAGCTACTTTTGATAAACTTGTCGACATTATATCCTAACGTAATATTGTCGATCTTCAGGAATGAGGCATTCTGGATGAAGTAATCCGACAGACGCTGACGTGACTGGAAACCAGTCTTCAACGCTGATACAGGTTTATTGCTCAACGCATTGTTACCAAACAATTCGTTGACGCCCAATGCTGCATTGGCAGCCGTTGCGTTAAAGTTGTAATTACCCAAGCTGATACGTCCGTTGAAACCGAAGTCCCAACTCTTGTAAGTAAATTTCGAATTGAAGCCCATCAGGACATCTGCCACCGGGTTCTTATAGTGATACAGGTCATTGTCGGTTATCACACCGTCACCGTTACGGTCTACGTATTCTCCTTCGATCGGATTTCCATCGGCATCATATACCTGCTGGAATACATAAAATGAGCCCGGAGCATATCCGACGCTATGAATTTTGAGGCGTAAACCTCCATCACCACCTGTCGACTCGTAACGTTTACCCGGAGAGTCCGAATTGTCATTATAGGTCAGTTCCGTGATCTTCGTTTTGTTGTAAGCTACATTAAATCCCAGATCCCAGCTGAAATCACGGCTTACGATCGGTCGTGTATTGATAGAGAACTCAACTCCCTTATTCTCCAGTGAACCGATATTTGAAACCACATACTCAGCAAAGTCCGTTCCCGCCGGAACATTTACCTCCGCATTGATCAGGTCTTTCGTCTTCCGATAATAACCATCGACAGAACCGGTGATCCGGCCGTTGAGGAAACCATAGTCGAAACCGACGTTGTAAGTAGTCGTTGTTTCCCATTTTAAATTCGGATTGGCAGCAGTCGGAGCCATTACATTTACCCAGGTAACATTTCCTGCGGCATCATACGTCGGATACATCGCTCCTCCTTTTCCATCCCTGTAGAAAGAGAGATACGGATAGTCTCCCTGATTGATGTCCTGTTGTCCGGTGACACCCCAGCCTAAACGCAGCTTCAGTTCGTCCAAGTTGCTGAAATCTTTCATAAAACCTTCTTCATTAATCTTCCAGCCCAAAGCCAGTGAAGGGAATAACCCCCAGCGTTTGTCTTTGGCAAAACGGGAAGAGGCATCATCACGCAGAGTGAAAGTCAATAGATATTTCTCCATCAGCGTATAGTTCATACGTCCATAGAAAGAAGCAAGTACATATTTAGTATCTGTTTCCTTAAATTCGTTACTTACCGTTGTGTTCTGTCCGAATGTTTCAGGCTTGCGGGACAGGTAGTAAGTTACATTATCCGTTTTAGTCTGATAACTTTGGTAAGAATATCCAGCCATGATATCGAAGCGGCTGGCAAGCGTCGGTAACTCTTTCGCGTACTGCGCATAGAAGTCAAACAGTTTGTTGGTATGCGAACTACCATAAATACGGTTACTTCCGGTTGCATCATCATCCGGCTGGTAAGAACCGGGAGCGTTCGGATCGACATAATTCGTACCATCCACAGTTGCATAATCGATACCCATATTCATATTGAAACGCAGTTCGGGCAGGAAGTGCAGTTTGTAATCGAACTGTGCATTACCGATAAACGACTTGGCTGTCGAACGATCGTCTTTCATTTCCAACATAGAGACCGGATTGACGCCGGCAGAAGTCGATCTAGTTCCGTCAGGCGTATAATCACCTGTCCAGGTGAAGTAACCACCATACTTACTATTATTATATACCGGCTTGGTCGGGTCGAAAGAAACGGCACTGCCCAAAGCGCCGGTATCGGCAAAACGGTTCTTGATATAAACACCTTTACCGTTCAGATTTACATGCAGATGGTCATTGAAGAAAGTCGGAGTCAGCGAAACACTTCCCGTATAACGCTGGAAATTGGACGTTTTCAGAATACCGTTCTGGTCGGTATATCCGAAAGAAACACGATAGGGCATAAATTCCTTCACAGAGCCATAGGCGCTGATATTATGATCGGTTGAAACAGCCGTGCGCAACACTTCATCCTGCCAATCTGTACTGACACCCGGGTGGAGATTCAACGCAGTCAGCATACCTTCCGTCGTATTCGGTGAATTAGTAATATAATCGCGGAATTCGTCGGCACTCATCACATCCATTTTATTACGTTTGGTGCTGATCGATACATTTCCGCTATAATTAATCTTCACACTGCCGCTCTTTCCTTTCTTTGTCGTGATGATGATAACCCCATTCGATGCACGGGAGCCATAGATCGCCGTAGCCGAAGCATCTTTCAATACGGTGAAAGACTCGATATCATTCGGGTTGATCGTACTCAACGGATTACTTAATCCGTCGGGAGCACTATTACTCATAATCACCCCGTCGATAACCACCAACGGGTCATTCTTAGCCGATAAGGAAGAACCTCCACGAATACGGATCGTCGACGATGAACCGGGCTGTCCGGTAGAAGAAGCAACCGATACACCTGCCACTTTACCCATCAACATATCTTGCGGGCTCACCTGCAATCCCCGGTTTTTCTCGTCCGGTTTGATAGCTGTTACAGATCCGGTGGCATCATTCTTCTTCACCGTACCGTAACCGATCACAACTACGTCTTCCAGCATTTGGGAATCCTCTTCCAAGAGAATATTCATATTAGCCGCAGCCGGTAGTTCCACTGCCTGATATCCTATAAACGATACGGAAAGGATTTGACCTTTGGATGCAGACAACACGAACTTACCGTCTACATCCGTGACAGTACCGTTCGTTGTCCCTTTTATAATGACATTCGCCCCGATAACCGGTTCTCCTGTAGGATCTTTCACAACTCCATTCACTGTTATTTGCTGGGCAAACACAGAGATGGACATACACAAGCCTGCGATGAGTATCAACAAAGCTTTAAACCTTAAACGTTTCATGTGCTTAAATTTAAGTTCTTTACAAGTTTACTTAATAACCTTAACAATCCTTTTACCTTATAGATTTTTTAACCCTTTTATATCTTTCAGGTCTTTCACCTCGAAGATACTGATAGCGTAGCCACCACCGCAGACAGCCTTCAAATTCAATTTGCTCTTGTTTGTCAACAGTCCTTTCTTAATAGTATAGGCCTGCGGATTATTTTTCCAATCGGCATCTTTTGCATCTGCATATACTGTTGCAATGTATTTCTTACCCGGTTCGAGGAAGTCGAAAGAGAGACGTGAATCATGTCCGTCCTCGTCTGCCGTACAACCGACAAACCAGTCACCTGTACCCTTTGCCTTGCGTGCAATCGTGATATAATCGCCCGGCTCAGCTTCCAGATAAAGGGATTTGTCCCAATCGAGAGCAACATCCTTGATAAACTGAAAGGCATCGGCATATTGTTCGTAATGTTCGGGAATGTCGGCAGCCATCTGAAGCGGACTGTACATCGTTACGTAAAGAGCCAATTGGCGTGCCAGCGTAGAACGTACCTGTGAGGTGTTCGACGGATTCATCGCACTACAATGCGTTTCGAAAATGCCCGGCGTATAATCCATCGGTCCGCCGATCAGACGGGTGAATGGGAGGATCGTGGTATGGTCAACGTTATTACCTCCGAACGATTCATACTCGGTTCCACGAGCCGATTCGTTTCCGATCAGGTTCGGGTACGTACGGCACAGGCCGGTCGGACGAGTCGCTTCATGGGCGTTTACCATAATCTTATAATCGGCAGCTTTCTTTACGGCATACAGATAATGGTTACACATCCACTGTCCGTAATGATGTTCGCCGCGAGGGATAATATCACCTACATAACCGCTTTTCACACTGTTGTATCCATTGTCTACCATGAACTGATAGGCTTTGTCCATATGACGTTCATAATTACGTACGGAAGCTGAAGTTTCATGGTGCATCATCATCTTGATACCTTTGCTTGCCGCATAACGATGGATTTCCTGTACATCGAAATCAGGATAAGGAGTTACGAAGTCGAATACATAGTCTTTGCTCTTTCCGAACCAGTCTTCCCAACCTTCATTCCATCCTTCTACCAGGACGGCGTCGAAACCATTGGCAGCTGCAAAGTCGATATAACGCTTCACATTAGCAGTATTGGCTGAATGGCGACCGTTCGGTTTTACCTTTGTGTAATCCGTTTCGCCCAATTTGACACTGCTCAACTCATCCGTATAGGCCCATGTTCCTTTATTGGTGATCATATCCCACCAGATACCGATATATTTAACCGGCTTGATCCAGGAAACATCTTCCAGTTTACAAGGTTCGTTCAGATTCAGGGTAATGCGTGAAGCCAGGATGTCACGCGCATCGTCACTTACGATAACTGTTCTCCACGGAGACTGGCACGGGGTTTGCAAATACCCTTTATCCCCTTTGGCATCCGGAGTAAGCCATGATTCAAAGACCATATTCTTGTCATCCAGATTGAGGTGCATACAGGAATAATCCACTAAAGCAGCCTCATGCAGGTTGATATACAAACCATCCTCCGACTTCATCATCAACGGTGTCTGAACGCCGGTCTGGGAGAAGGGAGTTTGTGAAGAGTTAGGCGTAACGGCTTCTTTCATTAACCCGCGGATCTCGCTCAGGCGGGAAGTCATCGTGCTGTACTCCTGTGTGTCGTAATCGCCCGGCAGCCAGAACGCTTTATGGTCGCCTGCCATGGCAAACTGCGACTTTTCTTCCTTGATCACGAAATAATTCAGCTCCTTCTGCTGCGGAAATTCATAACGGAACCCCAACCCGTCGTTGAACAGGCGGAAACGGATAACGATAGAACGGTCGTTTGCCGGTTGATCCAACGTAACAGCCAGTTCGTTATACTGATTACGAATCTCTTTTTCTTCTCCCCATACCGGTTGCCAAGTTTCATCGAAAGCAGCCGTGCGGGTATCCGTTATTTTGAATCCGTCATACAGGTTCGTCTTTTTATCCAACGCTGCGACATCTTTGCGTTGTTTGAACTCGAAGTCGACAGCGGCATCCGCATCTTCCTTCTTCAACTCCAGTCCTAATTTACTGGGTTTGATCACTTCTTTCTGTTTATAACTCAGGTCATAAACCGGTGCGCCCTTTTCATCCAGCTTGAAAGTCATTTTCAGATTTCCATCCGGTGAGAGTAATTGTTGGGCGTATGACACCGCACAGCAGCCGAACAATGCGGCCAAAAACAAAATACTACGTTTCATGGTGTTATATGATTTATATTAACATTAAAATTCAAGGATCATAACATCTCTTGCGGAAAGAGACAGGGAGGAATCCAACCGGATACTCTTGCCACTCAACAACTCATTAGCCGAAGAGGCAGGAAGTACTTCCCGGTAGGGAGCAAGGTCTAGCATTTTCTTTTCATCCGTACCGTTCAGGAGAACGACAATGGAACGGTTACCCAATCGTCTTTCGTAGACATAAACACCGTTGCGCGGAATGAAATGTTTATAGGAACCTTTGGCGACCACCTCATTCCCGGCACGCCACCGAAGGAGTTTCTGCATATAGGTGAAGGCTTCCGTCTGTAACGAATCGCGTCCTGTCGGAATGAATGCATTGATTTTATCTCCTTTCCATCCTCCGGGAAAGTCGTTACGCAAAACACCGTCGCCGTTCGCTTTATCACCGGCCATCAATATTTCCGTTCCGTAATAGATCTGGGGGATTCCACGGACAGTCAACAGGAAAGCCAGCGCCTGTTTGTAACGGTTCAGGTCGGAAGACGGTTTCGTTTTATAGAAACGTGAGGTATCGTGGTTATCCAGGAATACCAAAAGGTTCATCGGATTGGCATACACAATATCCTGTGACAGATAATCGTAAATCTTCGCCAGTCCCCTGTCCCATTCGTTCGTTTCTTCATCGAACACGTATGACATCAGACCGGTCAACGGGAAATCCATCACGGTAGGCAAATAAGAATTACGGGGATAAGCTACCTTACTATCTTCCTGCCAGAAAGAAACACCGACATTGCTGCCGAGCCAAGTTTCGCCGACAATATTGAAATCAGGATATTCCGCTTTGACTGCCCGGCACCAGCGTGCCATCATCTCAAAGTCTGCATACGGATGTGTGTCCTGACGAATACCGTCTATCCCGGCATATTCGATCCACCAGATACTATTCTGTATCAGATAGGTAGCCACATGACGATTCCGTTGGTTCAGGTCAGGCATGGATTCGGTGAACCAGCCGTCCACACTTTTCGTCTTGTCATAATCCGAACGGTGTATATCCATCTGCGGCATGGTCTGGTAAGAGGTCTGTGTAAAATTATTCTGGAAGTTGAACCAGTTATCGGACGGTTTATCTTTAAAGAAGAAATGTTCACTACCGCAATGATTGAAGATCATATCCATCACAATCTTCAAACCCTTATTATGAGCAGTTTCTACCATCCGGCAGAAATCCTGGTTGTTACCCAGACGCGGGTCGACGGCATAATAATCGGTGATTGCATAGCCGTGGTAAGAACCTTCCCGCATATTGTTTTCAAGAATGGGGTTCAACCAGATAGCCGTCACGCCCAGATCGGTAAAGTAATCCAGGTGATTTTCTATTCCTTGAATATCACCGCCATGACGGGCAAAAGAATCAGAACGGTCTACCTTGTTTTCCAACATTCCCGCAACACGGTCGTTATCGGGGTTACCATTCGCGAAGCGGTCGGGCATGATCAGATATAAGACATCGGAGGCATCAAATCCTTTTGCACCGGCAGGGCTGTCTTTACGATCTTTGATCTGATAAGGGATAACAGCCTGTTCACCGTTCTTCTTCAGAATGATATCGAATTGTTGCGGAGCCGTCTCCGTCAAATCCAGATATACTAATAAGTAATTGGGATTTTCCAACCGGACAATTTCTTTGATACGGATATCCGATGCCGACAGAGAGACATTATCTGTGGAAATATCGTTACCGTATAATAAAATCTGTAATTCGGTATTCTGCATGCCGGACCACCAGAATGCCGGTTCTGTTTTCTGCACATTCAAAGCCGATATTCCGGGCAGATTGAAGGTCAGACATAATACAATCGTAATAATAATTTGTTTCATGGATGATTTGTTTGTTAACGGAAGCAAATGTAGAGGGTTAGTCAACCGAAAACTTTCACTAGAAAAAAAATCAAAACGCATAAAAGACACTTACAACTGATTTACAGATACATAAACACAAACAGACAAGACAAAAATCAAAACGCATTAGAAAGAAAATAGTGACTATGTTTTCTTTGACAAACAATAATTATTCTTGAAAAGAGAATGAAACGGTAATTTATTATCTTTGTCACGAATGAAATGAAAAACACTCCTATGACTAAAACGATATCAGCCATTCTCCTATTTCTGTTCTGCTTTCAGCTGTCTTATGCTTCTGAAAAAGACAAAACGAATCTATCCCTATTAAAAGAACTGGATCGCACGATTGCGCAGAAACCTTTCTTTCAGCAGCAGAGAAAGCAGGAAGCCGATAGCATTAAAAGTCTGTTGAAAACGACCTCTTCACAAGAAAGCAAATATGAACTTTACGGAACTTTGTTCGGTATCTATCTGCATTTTCAGGCAGACTCGGCTCTGCGTTGTCTGGAAAGAAGAGAGACTTTGATCGACTCGCTCCGTAATTCATCCTATAAGAACGACCTGCGGATAGCCCGGGCGGAGGTTCTCGGCATCATGGGACTTTATAACGAAGTTCCCGAACAACTGGAACAAATACAAAAAGAAGATTTAAGCGAAAGGTCATTACTTTATTATTACTATACCTGTCGTACCTTTTATGGCTGGATAGCCGACTACACCCGTACGAACGACCGTCATAAATATATCGCCCAGACAAACGCTTACCGCGACTCGATCCTGGCGGTCACCCCGGACGGTACCGACCATAATATCGTTCTGGCAGACCGGCTGATCGTAAACGGCAATCCCGACGAAGCCATCCGTCTGATGAACGAAGAACTGGAAAAGGCCCAAGGTACAGAATCCGTCATATACATATTATATAACCTGTCACAGGCATACGCCCAAAAAGGAGATACGGAAAAACAAATCTATTACCTGGCACAAACAGCGATCGGTGACCTGAAAGCAGCCAAACGTGAATACATATCCCTGCAAAAACTGGCATTACTGATGTTTGAAAAAGGGGATATCGAACGTGCATACAAATACCTGAGCTGTTCGATGGAAGATGCAGTTGCCTGCAACGCCCGTCTCCGTTCGGTGGAAGTGACCGAGTTTTTCCCGATTGTGGATAAAGTATATAAACTGAAAATACAGAAAGAGAAACAGATCACCCGTACCCTGCTTATCAGTATCAGCCTGATGGCATTCCTCTTGTTGATCACTATCTTCTACCTCTACCACCAGATGAAAAAGCTGTCGCTTATGCGTAAGAAAGTAAGTGCTGCCAACGAGCAGCTGCAGGAAATCAACAAGGAACTGAGCCAGGCCAGCAAAATAAAAGAGGAATACATCGCACTCTACCTGAACCAATGTGTCATCTATCTGGATAAACTGGATACGTATCGCCGTTCGCTCGCCAAGCTGGCAATGGCCTCCAAGCTGGATGATTTGTTCAAGACGATCAAGTCCGAACAGTTCATACGCGACGAGCGGAAAAATTTCTACAACGAGTTTGACAAATCATTCCTGCGGCTCTTCCCCCGCTTCACCGAATCTTTCAACGGTTTGATGACGGAAGAGGGAAAACTATATCCTAAATCCGGTGAGATCCTGTCGACCGAACTGCGTATCTTCGCCCTCATCCGGCTCGGAATAAACGACAGTAGCAATATCGCCCATTTCCTGGGATATTCGCTGGCTACGGTTTATTCCTACCGAAGCAAGGTCAGAAGCAAAGCTCTCAATAAAGAACAATTTGAAGAACTGGTAGCATTGCTTTAACTACCTAAAACCGATACCCTACCGACAGATTCATCCCTTGCAGCGTAAAGCTGTTAAGGGGATAGGTTGCCAGCTTCTTGTTAGCGCTGCCGGGTATGAGTTCATAGTCATAAAGATAAAAATTCCCGCGCAGCTAGTCGTCACCGGTCGCGCAGGAAATAAAAACCAGTCGTACAGGAAATTACGACTACCTGTACGGCTAGTGGCTACTATAAACAGAAGCTTCACCTTTCTTGGTTTATGTCTTTAATAAGGCACAGTTTTTATAAGAAGTGAGTGTTTTATAGATCCAGACTTTCTGAATATCAAAATGATATATCAAGTGGCATCAGAAGGAGCTATATAAGACTTATGACAGAGAGGTCATTTTTTACACAAACGTCGAAGGGTTCGGTAATATCAAATTAATCTCAATAGCAATAATATCATATCATAATAGAGGAGTTAAATAAAATATCAGAAGTTTTTATCTGAAATAAAAGACAATTATTGAAAATAATGATATTTCAACTATGTACTATTTTTAGATCACTCTGGAAAAACAAACTGCTAAAAAACATAAGATTATGAGCAATAAAAGTCTCTTGAAAGCCCCTTATTAACTTATATTCACACCGATTTTCAGTTAAAACAAACTACTATCTCGTTTAAAACGAAAAAAAATTCGTTTTAAACGAGATGAAATTTGCTTGTAGTTGAACTGAAAATGGCATAGGAAGAAATAGTATTGTTAATTATTGTAATATATATTTATCTAAAAGACTACTTTTGCAGGAGATATGCGTTACATAAAAACTTATTATCTAATCATTTTGATATATTACTATACTAATATAAATCTTTTTGTAAAATTCGGATAAGATGTTTGGATACTGCAGTTTGCTTCACACTTTGACAGATATGAGCTATCATTGAAGCTATCCCCTTATCAAAGAGACTCCGCCA
>OGPA01000081.1_pt1 | contig 105699 bp, 89 predicted proteins | sample 1552841 | NCBI WGS metagenome assembly OGPA01 (sample SAMEA2579916, study PRJEB22360) | human gut metagenome
GCAAAGGGTGGGCAAACCCCACCCCTACAAAACCTGTCATTTGGGTTCACCTTTTCCTAAAGTAGAATCAAATAATAAATTCAAAACAATTTCTAATCAAAAAGATAAACATTCTTCAGTTTTGCGAATAACGGTAATCGCTGGGTGCAACACCCGTTATTTTCTTGAATATAAGACTGAAATACTGCACATTCGGATAACCCAGTTGACGGGCTATGCTGGCAGGTGTGGCATCGGATTTCAGTAACATCCGTTTAGCAACTTCCAGCCGTTTGAATTCGAAATACTGTTCCAGCGTCTTGCCCGTTTCAAATTTCAGCAGGTCATTGAAATAGGATGCGGAAAGATTGAGTCTCTTCGCAAGATAGTCGGGTGCGGGCAGTTTACCGTTTTGTAATTTGCCGGAGCTTATATAGTCATCGAGCAACCGCTCCATTTTTTCCAGTATAGTCTTATTCTTGTTCTCACGGGTGATAAACTGACGTTCGTAGTAACGGGTACAATAGTCCAGCAACAATTCAATGTGCCGGGAAAGGATAGTACTGCTATGCATATCGATCGAGTGATGCAGTTCTTCTTCTATATTCCACAGACAGCAAGTGACTTTTTCCGTTTCACGCTGCGACAGATGCAATGCTTCTTCCTTGCGATAGTGGAAGAAAGTGTAATTCCCTATGTGATTCTTCAGTGTGGTCTGAAACAGCAAGTCCGGGTGAAAAACCAATAGGTAACCTTTGCCGGGCAGGGTTTTCTCCTCACTCATACGGAATATTTCACCGGGGGTAAGAAATACCATTGTTGCATTGGAATAATCATAGTATTTCCGTCCGCAACATGAACAATCGTCAGGGCAATTCTCTATCAGAAGGATAGCATAAAACTCAAACTTGACGGTATCCTGTTCCAGCGACGGGTTCTCCAGATTGATAAGACTCACCTGCGGATGCAGCGTTTTGCAATCCAGGCAACAGTTACAATCATATACGGTCTTGAAATCCAATGTATTTTCCTTTTCCATATCCAACTTACAGATTATTCTGTATACAGTATTCGTATATCGATTACAAAAATACGGGATACTTCTATCACTTTTACAACCCAAATTACAGATTGTATAACCTTGTTTACTGATACGATATGGGACGAAATGTAGCTGTGACATTTGAACACGGGTAGCAATTACAGTTGTTACTCCGCATTAGAAACTAATCGAGAACAACATCTCTGCCTGGAATTTGCCATAGTTAATTGGCTGTATCAGACGCACACCCGTAGTCAAAGGGAAAGTCATACGAAGGAGATTCCAGTCGAATATCAGGTCGGTACCATATGAGCTTTGGGTAGCCCATCCCCCGGCTTTACGGGCCTGGTTACGAGTCAGGTCATAAAAGAGATTCGCCCTCAAACGACGGATATAAACGAATTGTCCCAGACTCAAATCGGGTGAAAAGATCGAAAAGGCATAATCAGCTTTGAGCGCCCATTGCTGGCGGGTCTGATACAAATAATTATACCCTCGGGTTTCATCCAATAAACGTTTGGGAAGATACAACGACTTTCCATCCAATGTCTGATATTGATAACCGAAACGAAGCATCAAACCATGATTGCGAATAATTCCCGGCCAATAAGTCGTCAGACGTGCTGCATACAAATCCCCATAATTCTCCGTATTGAAAGGAGAATGCAGATACTGCAAACGAACCTGATATCCCCAGCGAGGCAAAATATCACGTTGTGCCAGCTGCCGGTAATTATAAAACCGTAACTCCGGTAAGATATACTGGAAATTTCTGAACTTCCTGCTCTCGAACTGCTGGTATTTATTATTGGTATAATAATAGGTAAGAGAAGGCTGGATACCACGTGTATAGTGATTCCTTGTCAGGTTAAAAGGCAGATAAACGCGGACATCGGCTTCCAACTGGTTACGATGGGTGTATTGCAATTGGGTCACCTCTTTCCCTTCCTCATTCTTAGTCCAGCTCATATCGAATGCTTTCTCTCCATAATCGAGAGCCAGGTCGAACACAGGAAACCAACCTTTATAGGTAAAAGCCATCCTACCGTGATGATACCCTTTTTTATAATACCAACCGGCCTGCATGATAGCCGTATTCAACGAATTCTGCGATAATACCATGACACCGGGCTTTACGATGGTAGCCAGATCATCGGCTCCACTATTCATCGCCTCGGCCACATCATAATAGAACGGAGCCCAGCTATGTATTTTAAACGTATGCAATCCTTTCCGGTAAGGTACAGGATTGAAGTCGATCGAATCCAACCGGGCCGAATCCAGATTGAACTGTTCCTGTTCAACCAATGTCTCTGCTAAAGGGAAACGATACGGCTGGCCTAAATCCGTGGCCTCTGCCAATAAACTATCTGTCGACAGGGAAGCCACCCGGTATCCCTTTGCCTGATAATCCGAAAAGAATAAACGGTCCCCTTGCGGATTGAAAGCCGGGTCGAAAGCACCGAACCGGGAAGAGGTCAAACGATAAGCCAGACTGTCCGAAGGATTCAGGCTATAAATATTATTCGTACCGGAAACACCGGATTCAAAGAACAAACGTCCTTTATTCCAGACCGGAGCAGTAATATTGGCAGAAGTAGTCTCTATCAATTCAGTCCAATCACCAGTTTGAGTATTCAATTGTAGAATCCCCATTCCGGCATCGCTGACAGCTATGGCGATCACATTCCCATCTTCTCCGAACGTCAACTCTTTGATAAAAGCATTGTCGGGTACATCGAAACAGACCCGTTCTTTTCCATTTTCCAGATCGACCAGTACAAGTTCACTCTTCCCGGCCATAGTAAAACGGGAAACGGCAGCCGTCTTTCCTGCTTCATCGATAGCAGGAGCCAGATAACGTTGACGCGGAGTGAGAGTCGTAATGCGTCCGGTTGCCGGATCATAACGTTTCAATACCGAATAATTCTCATGTGTCCAGCGAAGCCCCGGTACAATCTCAGTCCAGAAAACCTGTCCGTTACGAAGGTTAAGACGACTGTTGATACGTCCGATATAGCTCAGACGTTTTTCTTTTCCATTTGTCAGTAAGACCAAAGAGTTCAGATCCTCCAAACCGGATTTGACTGCAATAACAGAAGAGTCGTTCAATAACTGGGGATACCGGTAAGAGGTATATTTATCTTTTGCCGGAGAAAGATAAGAGGGAACAAGTACAGCCGTATCCTGCTTCTTCCATTCATCCCGCAGGTAATCGAATGTCTCCTTATAATGCCTATCTATACTGATCCCCGTATGATGTTTGAAGGCACTCGAAAAAAGAAACGGAACAGAGACATAGCGACTCGTCGTCTTATCCCAGATATCACTGCCATAACGGTAACGGGCATAAGAGGTCAGATCGTACCCCAACGCATAATAATCGCCGGTATAATCTTTATAAGAACCGAGTAGAAACTTGTCAAACGAAAACAATTTGCCATCTCCCAGCATCTGGGCACGATAGGTCATATTAAATTCCGGCAACCGTCCCCGCCCGGCATTCGACATGGCCGTTTCGGTACTTACCGCATCCCCTTCCAGAAACCAGGTCGGTAAAAAGAAGGCGGCCACACCTGCCGCCTGCTCTCCTATTATATAATACAATGGCCGGAAGATACCATGCATCAGCTTTCCCATCTGGATCACATGGCGCGATTCATGCAACACCAGATGCTTGTCCCAGCTTTGCGCATCCAGTTTCGACGAAGGAGTCGTAATCAACTCCATACGGCGCGGCGCCCACGAAACCAATCCGTTCGACGACATACTGCCGGGATGGAGAATAACCGGAAATTTGATCTTCATCGGTTCCCCTATCGTCTTCTTAACGCGCGGATATACATTTTCAAGATACAAAGCATACCGGTAAGCCATCGAATCGTTACCCTGGGGATAAATAAGATTGTAGTGCGGCAACTTCGCCACATTCCATTTAAACCGGGCCGGATCCGCACCATAATCCAGAAACTGAGCTTGTAATTCAGAAGTGATCAGCGAACAGGCTGACAATATGAAAAGGTATCTTAATATCGACATCTGGCTATCTTATAGGAAATAAGGCGCAAAGCTATAAAATAAAATGGACTTTTTGGAATAAACGATATTTGTTATATTCCCTAAAAGTGTTATTTAGTCTTACCGTAATCCCAAACTCCCAAACATATCCATTATTTTTGTCTGAAAGATCAGGAACAATATATGAAAACTAAATTAAGTTTCAAAATCATAGCCACTTTGATAAGTTTATCGCTGGCGGCGTTATTGTTTTCACAGGGGTATTGGTTGAAAGGGCTCTACGATTCCACCTGGGAGCAAGTAAACGGGAATATACAGGATGCCATGCGTATGGCCGATTATAAGGAACTTTTCATCCGAATGGATTCGCTGACAGAGAATAAAAGCCCAGGAACCATCACTTCAAAGTTCAAAATTTCAAAAGACAGCACAGAAGAAATTTCCCGAAACGGATTAATGGATACCTTCTCTGTAAAAGCAGATAAGAACCCATTCAAATATGACGAAACCGCAGAATCGCTCAACGAATACCTGGCCCTGTTGACCTCGATGGAAGGTCAGATACAGGGAGCCTTACATGAGAAGCTCGATTCACTGAAACCGATCGACTATGCTTTATTCGACAGTCTGCTGGTTCAGGAACTCAAACAGCACGATATTTCCGTCCCTTATAAACTGGAAGTGGTTCAGGTAAAGGACAGCCTGCCGGAGACTGTTATAACATTCCGGTCGGCCGACACGCTCAGTACCAAAGGCTTAGAATTCACCTATCCGATCAAAGGTACACAGCCGGAAGTATATTACCGACTAACATTAAAAACACCTTTCCAGTTGGTCTTCAAACAAATGTCAGGAATACTTATTTCATCTTTCTTATTGGTCATCCTGATCCTGATTGCATTTGTTTACCTGATTTATACCATCCTTCGCCAGAAAACGGTGGAAGAACTAAAGACGGACTTCACCAACAATATGACACACGAGTTGAAAACACCGATCTCCGTTGCTTACGCGGCCAACGACGTTCTGCTCAATTACGACACCAACGTCAGCGAAAAACAAAAGAAATACCTGAGTATCGTCCGCGAGCAGCTCACACAGTTGACCGGCCTCGTAGAACAAATACTCACTCTTTCCGTGGAAAATCGCAATACCTTCCGCCTGAAACAGGAATCGATCCTTATCTCCGAGTTAATCGTTCCGCTCATTGAACAGCATAAACTGAAAGCCGGTAAACCTGTCAACATAACGACAAATATACCGGAGGCAATTGCTGTATTTGCCGACCGGACTCATTTCTATAATATACTGGGCAACCTGATCGACAATGCTGTAAAATACTCCGGAGATAATCCGGCTGAAATTTTCATCAGCGCTGAAATGCTGTCGAATGAGATCCGTGTATCCGTTACGGACAACGGCATCGGTATCAGCGAGGCAAACCAGCAACAAATATTCGACAAGTTTTACCGCGTACCCAGTGGCAACCTGCATAACGTAAAAGGGTTCGGACTGGGATTATATTATGTAAAAGATATGATGTCGAAACATGGAGGATCGGTCACCGTAAAAAGCCAACCGGACAAAGGAACCACATTCACTCTTCATTTCAAAAACTAAAAGAAAAGACAATGGCAAAGATAAAAGTTTTATTAGTAGAAGACGAGCCGACACTGGCAATGATCATCAAGGATACGCTGGACGGTGAAGAATTCGATATCGTATTGGCAGCCAACGGTGAAGAAGGACTGGCGCTTTACAAAGAGATCAAACCGGATATTATCGTGACCGACATCATGATGCCTAAAATAGACGGCTTCACCCTGATACGGCATATCCGTAAAACAGACAGCCAGATACCGGTCCTTTTCCTTTCTGCCCGTTCCTCTGCCAATGATGTAGTCGAAGGTTTCGAGCTGGGTGGCAACGATTACCTGAAAAAGCCTTTCGGTATGGCGGAGCTGATCGTCCGTATCAAAGCCCTGTTGAACAAGATCACTGTCCGGAAGGAAGAAAAATCGACCTTTAATCTCGGACAATATACCTTCGATGCGATCACGCAAACGCTCCTCTATTGCGGAGAGAAACAGCTCCTGAGCAACCGTGAATCGGAAATACTCAAACGGCTTTGCGAAAACAAAGACCACGTATTGCCGATGAAAGACGTACTATTAGACCTTTGGGGCGACGACTCATTCTTCAACGCCCGCAGTCTGCACGTCTTTATTACGAAACTGCGGCACAAACTATCGAAAGACGAATCGATAAAGATACTGAACGTCCGGGGAATCGGATACAAGCTGATTATTGATTGATTTTCTTTAAGGCCTGTGCCAACTGATCCGGACAGGAGGTACCCCGTTCGCGGCAGTCGATACCTTCCAGCCGTCGGATGGCATCCTGTACTCCCATACCGATCAAGAGTTTACTCAATCCCTGCGTATTACCCTGGCAACCGCCTACAATCTGCACGCCGGTAATAATGTTATCTTCCGCATCCACAATCATCATTTTAGAACATACTCCACCGCTCGGAGTATAAGCTACACGTTGTTTATTCATCTCCTTTCTACTCTTATTTTTATATTAACAGGGTGCAAAGGTATAAATAAAATTAACTACTTTTGCCAATTATAAAAACGAACAGCATGACTTACGAAGAAACGCTTCACTATCTATATACAAGCATTCCGGTATTTCAGCACAGCGGAGCTTCCGCTTACAAGCCGGGATTAGACACCAGTATCGCACTGGACAACTATCTGGGTAATCCGCATAAAACCTATAAAACGATTCACGTAGCGGGGACAAACGGTAAAGGTTCCGTCAGCCACTTATTGGCCGCGATTCTCCGGCAGGCCGGATATAAAGTAGGACTTTTCACCTCTCCCCACCTGATTGATTTCCGCGAACGTATCCGCGTCAACGGAAAAATGATTCCACAGGAATATGTTGTAGATTTTGTTGAACGCCACCGTAGCACCTTCGAGCCTCTTCATCCCTCCTTCTTTGAACTGACTTCTACCATGGCTTTCGATTATTTCCGTGCCGAGAAGGTAGACTTCGCCGTTATTGAAGTCGGTATGGGCGGACGCCTGGACAGTACGAACATCATTACTCCGATTCTGAGCATCATAACGAACATCAGTCTCGACCATACCCAGTTTCTGGGCGACACGGTCGAGAAGATCGCTTTCGAAAAAGCGGGAATCATCAAACCGAATGTACCTGCATTGGTCGGAGAAGTGTATACTCACAGCGTGGCCAAAGTATTTTCCGAAGCAGCTGTCAAAAACGAGACACTGGTGTATTTTGCTTCTGAAGAGGATTTGCTCGGAGAGTCTTACCTGATGGATACCGGCGAATGGTACCTCGATTCTGTTGAATACGGACAATTGTTCGGAGAACTGGGCGGTGTAGTACAGGTAAGGAATGCAAAAACCGTATTGGCAGCCCTCAACCTGCTCGAAAGTGTGGGAGTCAATATTCCACAGGAAGCGGTGCGGGAAGGTTTCGAACGTGTGGTAGAACTGACCGGATTAATGGGACGTTGGCAGACCTTACAGGAAAAACCGAAGGTGATATGCGACACAGGCCATAACATAGGTGGCTGGGAATACCTGAATATACAACTGAATGAAGTAATAAAACATTCACGACAAACTCACATGATCGTCGGAATGGTAAACGACAAGGATATTAACGGCGTACTGGAACTGATGCCCAAAGACGCCTTCTATTATTTCACCCAGGCATCGGTTGCACGAGCCATGTCTGCCACCGATTTTGCAGCGATGGCGGTTGGACACGGACTTAGCGGAGTTATCTGTGACAGCGTAGCCGATGCCGTTGCACGGGCTTTGGAACGGGCTCATGAAGAGGATACGATCTTTATCGGAGGAAGTACATTTATCGTAGCCGATGCACTCCCCCTCTTTAAGAAAGAAGACAAGTAATATAACTTAATTAAAACAAATATCATGATTGAACAAATTCACCAGAAACTGAGCGACTCAAAAGTCGCTCGATGGAGCGTACTCGCGCTCGTCGCATTTACCATGCTTTGCGGATATTTCCTCACCGATGTGATGGCCCCGCTTAAACCGATGCTGGAAGAACAACTTTCCTGGAGCAGTACAGAATACGGCTTCTTCACAAGCGCCTATGGTTGGTTCAACGTTTTTCTTTTCATGTTGATCATCGGAGGGATCGTACTGGATAAGATGGGTGTCCGTTTTACCGGAGTCGGTGCCTGTGTATTAATGATCGTCGGTTGTTCACTTAAATATTATGCAATCTCCGACTTCTTCACAATGGATGGTGAATTGTTCGGCTGGAAAGCCCAGGTAATGGTGGCTGCCCTCGGTTATGCAATCTTCGGTGTGGGTGTGGAAACAGCCGGAATCACTGTTTCCAAGATCATCGTACGATGGTTCAAAGGAAAAGAAATGGCATTGGCTATGGGGCTGGAAATGGCTACGGCACGTCTGGGTACAGCATTGGCATTATCGATCACCGTTCCGGCAGCGAAGTTCTTCGGTAGCATCTCCGCTCCTATCCTGCTTTGCCTTTGTATGTTGTGTATCGGTCTGATCGCATTCCTTGTATTCTGTGTGATGGACCGCAAACTCGATAGTTCAATGGATGCAATGGAACAGGCTGAAGAGGAAGAACCGTTCCGTCTGAAAGATATCGTATTGATCGTTACCAACAAAGGTTTCTGGTTAGTCGCCCTGCTTTGCGTACTGTTCTATTCAGCCGTATTCCCCTTCCTGAAATATGCGACAGACCTAATGGTCAATAAATACAATGTAAGCCCCGATCTGGCGGGTAACATTCCTGCCATCCTGCCTTTCGGTACGATCCTGTTGACACCGTTCTTCGGAAACCTGTACGACCGTAAAGGAAAAGGAGCTACTATCATGATCTACGGTGCATTAATGCTGATAGGTGTTCATTTGCTGTTCACTTTGCCGATCCTCAACGAATGGTGGTTTGCTACCATCGTTATGGTCGTATTGGGTATTGCTTTCTCCCTGGTTCCGTCAGCCATGTGGCCTTCCGTTCCGAAGATCATCCCGGAAAAGCAGTTGGGTACGGCTTATGCCCTGATCTTCTGGGTTCAGAATATCGGATTAAGTATGGTTCCACTTCTGATCGGATGGGTATTGGATACCTATTGCAAGATCGACAACGGTACGGGAAAGCCGGCCTACGATTATACGCTGCCAATGGCAATCTTTACCTGTTTCGGTGTGTTGGCATTGATCATCGCTTTACTGTTAAAGCGTGAAGATAAGATCAAACATTACGGTCTGGAACAACCCAATATCCAGAGCGATGCCGATAAAGCACGTATCCTCGCAGAAGAAACGATTGCAGAGCCTTAATGAACTAAGGTAATCATAAAAAAGTCCCGGTATTTTCTTCTGCGAGTAAAATACCGGGACTTTTTTTTATACTAAAACACTTCCATTATCTTAATCTCCGATTATCCATTTACTACCGGGTAAGAACGAAAGAATCTTTGTCGTTACATAACAGCTGACGAAAGTACTCACAGCAATGCTGGGTATGGCGGCAACAGTCGGCAATGCCAAAGTTTGCTTGAACACCGTTACCCATAATCCGAGCCAGAATATATGCATAAGGTACATACCATAGCTGAGTTTCGACATTTCTGTTATCAGCTTTGGAGCCTTCAGACGGTCTATACATGTGAACATAAGGAATGTACCCGCGGTAAGAAGCACACAGTTGATCGTACAGAAAGCCCATCCTATTTCTATTACGGGAGTAATATGAAGTTCTCCGGGTATAGCCTGGATATAGAACGAATAGATGGTCAATGCAGCCCCTACGACCATCAGGATGAATCCTATGGCAAGACGTTTGGAGCGATCCCAGGTAAGATGAACACGTATGTAATGTGCCAGAACAAGATATCCCAGATAACCGGAGAAGTACCACAACATATGGTATTCGTTCCAGAAACACTGCCCCCACACTTCACCGCACCAGCGGTTGAGATACGGTATACATGTCGTTAACAGGAACAGTCCGATAAAGAAGCGTTCTTCCTTCGCCGTAGCTTTACTCAGCCAGGGTGATATGATAGGTATAAAGAGATAAAGGCTGATCAGAGGATACATAAACCATAAGTGCCCGGCCAACGTAGGGAAATTCAGCAATATTCGCGATAAATCCTTTATTGACGTTTCTCCATCTATCTGCCCCCACAACATAGGCAAAGTACTGTATAATATCATGAATATGAAAAATGGCGGCAGGATACGGATACAACGCTGGCGGTAAAATTGCCACATAGTCTGTCCCTCCTTCATCGGTGCCAGAAGAAAGGCGGAGACAATCATAAACAGGGGAACTGCCATACGTGAGAAACCGTCATACACAGCCACCCACAGCCGGTCTGCCTCATTAGCTAAAAAGGATTGCGGCCCCGCCATGTCTGTGGATCCGGGAGCACCATAAAAATTTTCACTGGCGTGAACGACCATAACAAGGAAGCAGGCAAACACGCGTACATAGTCTAAAAAAACGATTCGTTTCATTTTCTTGAATTTGTCGATTAGAATTAAATTAGCACGCGGCGAAGATAATCAATATTTCGAGAAATCAACGCTTCCTTATTTCCAAAAAAGAATAATAAAGCCATCCCTAACACATCACCTATATGAACGACACAAAACCAAGCAAAACAACTTGCTTATAAAGATTATTTTGTCTACGTTTGTCTACAAAACATAATTAAAAAACTCTATCTATGATTTGTTTTCCTAATGCCAAAATAAACCTGGGTCTAAACGTCGTCAATAAGCGACCGGACGGTTATCATAATATTGAAACTGTATTCTATCCCATACCCGTGAAAGACGCACTTGAAATAGTAAGTGCGAATGAGTTATCTTTCACCCAAACCGGCATACAAGTAGATGCCCCTATGGAAAAGAACCTGGTAATAAAAGCATTGAACCTGCTTAAAACCCAATATGATATTCCGGCTTTGGAAGTCCATTTACTGAAAGCAATCCCTTTCGGTGCCGGGCTAGGCGGAGGATCGGCTGATGCCGCTTTCATGTTGAAACTGTTGAATGACTTCTGTCAGTTGAATATACAACCGGAAGAACTGGAGAAGTTAGCAGCGACCATCGGTGCCGACTGTCCTTTCTTTATCCGTAACACACCTGTCTTTGCTACAGGTACGGGAAATATTTTTGAACCTGTCGAGCTATCGTTGAAAGATTATCATCTCTGTCTGGTAAAACCCGATGTAGCGGTATCCACTCCCGAAGCCTATTCACTGGTCACACCGGCAGCCCCGGCTCAATCTCTTAAGGAGATTATAAACAGGCCCGTTTCCGAATGGAAAAAGTTGATGATAAACGATTTTGAACAAAGCGTATTCACCAAACATCCGGTTATCGGACAAATCAAAGAAACGCTTTACCAGGCGGGGGCCGTATATGCATCTATGTCCGGGTCAGGCTCTTCCGTATTCGGACTGTTTGAAAATCCGATTCACCTGAAAGAGCAGTTTTCCGGTTGCTTTGTCTGGGAGGGGCAATTAACATGAATAAAATAGCCGGTTTCTTCGATGCCCTGGCCGATCGGTGGGACGAACTTTGTTACCATGATCCCGAAAAGATCACTTATATACTGGAACATACCACCTTGCATAAAGGGCTGAAGATATTAGATGTGGGATGCGGAACAGGTATACTGGAACAATATCTGCTTACTTATTCCCCTGCCCATATCACAGGGATAGATATTTCTCCCCGGATGATCGAGCAGGCCCGCTATAAATATGGGGTGGATACGGTCGATTTCCGCTGTATGGATGTGTTGGATCTGAAAGATGAACAGTTCGACTTCATCATAGCCTACAGTGTATTTCCTCATTTTGAACAGCCGGAAAAACTGATCGCCCATCTGGCCGGATTGCTTGTTCCCGGTGGGGAGCTCGTGATCTGCCATAGCGAAGGACGCGAATCGATCAACGGGCACCACAACAAACAAGCCAACCGGATTTCATTCGGTCTGCCTCCCGTACGGGAAGTAGCCGCAATGATGGAACCGTTCTTCCATATACAGGATATGGAAGATACCGACAATCTTTTCCTGGTCAGTGGCATACGCAATCAATAAACACAAGTTATATGAATAAATGTACCTACCTTCTCTCTGCAATGCTTTTCTCCGCCTTTACCTTACAAGCGACAGAAGATATAAAAGTAATGCAGTTCCTGCACGCCGGTCCTATTCCGGTGAACAAACCGATCATGGCCGACAGCCTGAATGTGAACGGTAAACCTTTTGAGATAAAGAATCTGCTCAAATCGACTGTGCCTTTCAACCGGGCCTTGTCGAATGCAACTGTTCTGGATGCCGATACAGCCGGAATGGTCCGTTTCAAAGCTCCGGAAAAGGGATATGCACTTCACCTTTTCTCGTTCTATCTGAACAGTGACCGGTATACTAAAGGGACACTGGAAGTTTCCGGTCCCGGCTCATTCGACGTGTATGTAAACAACAAGCCGGTAAGTGCCACTTCCGAATTAACGATGGAACCCCACCGGTATGAAGTTGTGATCAAATACCTGGCAGCCGAGAACGACACCTGTCCTCCTACCTTAAAAGCGATCTATAAAAGCGGTGAAAAGGCCGAAGTCATTGCATCCCTCAATTCAGAGAAACGTTATACTTCGCGTGACGTTCTGGAAGGAACAAACTTCCGTGGAGCCAGTGTTTCACCCAACGGGAAATATGTATTGGTCAAATACTATACCCGTCTGGAAGGTGGCAAAAGTGAATCTTTCGCCCAATTGCGCGATGCTTCAACCGGACGTATCCTCTTGCAGGATAAAGGATTTATAATGGAAGCCAGCTGGATGCCGACAAGTAATAAGATGTATTTCACACGTACAGGCTCAACAGGAAAAGAGTTGGTTGCCGTCGATCCCGCCACTATGCAGGAAGAAATACTGGCAAACAATTTGCCGGAAGGTAGTTTCAGCTTCACGCCTGACGAAAAAAGCCTCCTTTTCACCATACAGGAAGAAGGTCCGAAGGATGGCCCCGACATGCTCCGTATCCTCGAACCCAACGACCGTCTGCCGGGTTTCCGCAACCGTTACTTCATCTGGCGGTATGACCTGCAATCCGGTTTGTACGAACAGTTGACATTCGGGCACAACAGCACTTACATCAACGATGTAAGTCCGGATAGCCGTTACCTGCTGTTCAGTACCAGCGAACAGGATTACACCTCTTTGCCTTTCTCCAGCAATTCCCTTTATAAACTCGACTTACAGACAATGGCGGTCGACACCATCTGGGAAAAGGCCAAATACGTAAATGGCGGTTCTTTCTCTCCCGATGGGAAACAGTTGTTGGTTAGTGGTTCGGGAAATGCTTTCGGTGGAATCGGATTAAATATTAAGGAAGGGCAAATCTCAAATACATACGACGGACAATTGTTCCTCTATGACCCGGCCACCCGGAAAGCGACGGCCCTGACCAAAGACTTCGATCCGAACGTAACAAATGCCGTCTGGAACAAATACGACGGTCAAATCTATATGCAGACGGAAGATCAGGATTACCTGCGTATTTATACCTGCAATCCTTCAAACGGAAAAATCAAGCAACTGAATACTTCTGAGGATGTAGTCTATAACTATTCATTAGCGGAAACGGCCCCGGTCATGTACTATTACGGACAAAGCGTTTCCAACGCCAATCGACTGTATGCCTTTGATTTGAAAAACGGGAAGAGCCGTCTGATCTATGACCTGTCTGCCGAAAAGCTGAAAGACATCAAATTGGGAGAAGTACACGACTGGAACTTCACCTCTGCCGAAGGTTCAACTATCCAGGGACGGTATTACCTGCCACCGAACTTCGATCCGTCAAAGAAATATCCGATGATCGTTTACTATTACGGTGGCACATCCCCGACAAACCGTGCTTTAGAGTTCAGCTACTCCATGCACATGTACGCAGCATTAGGCTACGTTGTCTACACGCTTAATCCGAGCGGGACAACCGGTTTCGGACAAGAATTTGCCGCCCGCCACGTTAATGCCTGGGGAAAAGTAACAGCCGAAGAAATTATCCGCGGTACGGAATTATTCTGTAAAGAACATTCCTTCGTAAATCCTAAAAAGATTGGTTGTGCAGGAGCCAGTTACGGTGGTTTTATGACACAATATCTACAAACACGTACCGATCTGTTTGCGGCAGCAGTCAGCCATGCCGGTATCAGTGCTCTGAGCAGTTACTGGGGAGAAGGTTATTGGGGATATGGCTATTGCTCGGTTGCCAATACAGGGACTTATCCGTGGAATAATCCGGAGTTCTTTACCAAACAGAGTCCGTTGTTCAATGCCGATAAGATAAAGACTCCTCTCCTGTTACTTCACGGTAATGCGGACACCAATGTCCCTATCGGTGAAAGTATCCAGATGTTCCTGGCATTAAAAATGCTCGGTAAGACAGTCGAATTTATCCAGGTAGACGGTGAAAACCACGGAGTTGTCGACTATAAAAAACGTCTTGAATGGCAGAACACGATCTTCAGTTGGTTCGCCAAATGGCTGAAGGATGAACCGGAATGGTGGGATGCGATGTATCCGGAAAGAAATTTATAATAAATAGAACACCATAAAAAAGAAAGGGAGTGCCGGTAAACCGGTCACTCCTTTCTTCGTATATAATATTAAGAAACTGCTTATTTAATATGTGGGTTTAATGTATGCCACAAATGAATTTCAGGGATAATACCCATACCGATCACTTCGTCACGCAACTTACTCAAGTGTACATAACTTTCCGCCAGTTCTGCATTTTCTTTCGGCGTACCTTCTACTTCTTTATAGAAAATACCGTCTTTGGTAATTTCTGTTTCCATAGCCATCATGATATGATCGAATTTACCGGTATGCACATAAGTTCCGGCAGGCCAACGGAAAGATTCACCACCCATAGCGGCACGGATCATTTCGATTGACAGGTAAGACGGGCTCTGGAACGAAGAGCGGCCACGAAGTTCGATGATGCGTTTTCCTCCTTGTATCACTTTTACCTTCAGGTCTTCCCACTGTTCGTCAGTCAGTTCGGGAGTACCGATCAGATCCAGTAGCGGTTTGCCGTCGACAGTCGCAGTAGATGCAAAAACAGCCATTTGTTCGCCATGTCCTCCATAGGTACGACATCCTTTCACCAGGTTTTGACGAATACCGAAATGTTGTGCCAGTACTGTTTGCAAACGTGTACTGTCCAAAGCAGCCAACGTACTCACCTGTGAAGGTTTCAGGCCGGAATATAACAAGGTAATCAATCCGGTAATATCGGCCGGATTAAAGATCACTACCACATGCTTTACATCCGGGCAATAAGAGCGTATATCTTTACCGAACTGGGCTGCAATTTCGGCATTACCTTTCAGTAAATCTTCGCGGGTCATACCTGCTTTACGGGCTGCACCACCGGATGAAACGACATATTTAGCACCTCTTAATGCCTCGCTGATATCAGAAGTGTAAGTAATATTGGCATATTCAAATCCGGATTGGAACATTTCTTCTGCTACACCTTCCAGAGCCGGAGCAAAAGGATCATAAAGACAAATATTAGAGGTTAACCCCATCATTAAAGCTGTTTGGGCCATGTTAGAACCGATCATACCTGCTGCACCTACAATGGTCAGCTTTTCGTCTGTTAATGCTTTCATACTGTATTGTTTTTAATAATTGTGTTTGCCAGGATAACACATATCTTATTGATAATGTTTGCTGTTTCACTTATATTTTTCTTTTCGGCTACAAAGGTAAAGGATCCTTTTTTTATATACCAATCATTAAATTCTATCCCCTATAAGCTAAAGTTATACCCCAAATGTCTACCTTTGCAACATGAAAACTTTCAGACCTGATGCCTGGTTGCCTACAACTAAAAAAGAAGTTGAAGCACGTGGATGGGATTATATAGATGTAATTCTTTTTAGTGGGGATGCTTACGTGGATCATCCCTCGTTTGGCGCTGCCGTTATCGGACGTACGCTTGAGGCTATGGGGCTTCGTGTCGCGATCGTACCGCAGCCGGACTGGCGTGGAGATTATCGGGATTTCAAAAAGCTGGGAGTTCCACGTCTCTTCTTCGGTGTATCTCCCGGTGCGATGGATTCGATGATTAATCATTACACTGCCAACAAACGGTTGCGCAGTGATGATGCATACACACCGGATCGACGGGCAGGTATGCGACCGGATTACCCTAGCATAGTCTATACCAAAATATTAAAAGAACTCTATCCTGATATACCAGTCGTACTCGGTGGAATCGAGGCTTCTTTACGCAGACTGACTCATTACGACTACTGGCAGGACAAACTTCGGCCCGGTATCCTAATAGACAGTCCGGCCGATTTGCTGATCTATGGAATGGGCGAATTACCTATCAGAGAACTGGTCACCCGCCTGCAGAAAGGAGAATCGTTCGATCAGCTGAGAGATATCCGCCAAACAGTTTACCTGACTGATAAAGAAGAGAAAAAGCCCGATGACATCGTACTTTTCTCACATGAGGAATGTTTGTCCGACAAACTGAAACAGGCCAAAAACTTCCGGCATATCGAAGAAGAATCAAATAAATATAATGCATCCCGTATCCTCCAGCAGGTGGGGAAACAGACAATTGTCGTCAACCCTCCTTTCCCGCCCATGACGGAAGCAGAAGTGGATGCCTCATTCGATTTGCCTTATACCCGCCTGCCACATCCTAAATACAAAGGGAAAACGATACCGGCATTCGAGATGATCAAATTCTCCGTAAATATGCACCGGGGATGTTTTGGTGGTTGTGCCTTCTGTACGATCTCTGCACATCAGGGAAAGTTCATTGCTTCCCGAAGCAAAGAGTCTATTCTGAAAGAAGTAAAAGCAATTACGGAAATGCCCGATTTCAAAGGTAACCTGAGCGACTTGGGAGGTCCTTCGGCTAATATGTACAAGATGAGAGGCAAGGATCAGAGTATCTGTGCCAAATGCAAAAAGCCGTCCTGTATCTCTCCTGTCATATGCAAAAACCTGAATGCAGACCATACCCCACTACTGGATACCTACAAAGCTGTCGACCGTCTGCCCGGTATCAAACGATCGTTTATCGGCAGTGGAGTACGCTACGACCTTCTTTTGCATCGTTATGACGATGAAATCGTGAATAAGTCAATACAGAGTTACACGGAAGAGTTGATCGCCCGGCACGTATCCGGACGTCTGAAGGTAGCTCCCGAACATACGGAAGATAACGTACTGAAAATGATGCGCAAGCCATCTTTCGAACAGTTCGGACAATTTAAAAGGATATTCGACCGCGTCAACAAACAATACGGACTCAACCAACAGTTAATACCGTATTTTATTTCCAGCCATCCGGGATGTACGGATATGGACATGGCCAACCTGGCTATCGAAACAAAAAAGCTGCATTTCCAGCTGGAACAGGTACAGGACTTCACTCCTACCCCCATGACACTGGCTACGGAAATGTATTACACGGGGTATCATCCATACACATTGGAAAAAGTATATACCGCCCGTACAAAGGAACAAAAACTGGCACAACGACAGTTTTTCTTTTGGTATAAACCGGAGTTTCGCCGCCAGATTACCCAGGCATTACAAAAGATGGGAAAGAAGGATTTACTCAACAAATTATTCGGACGGTAAGTGATAATATTCCGTTTATTCTGCTTGTTAATTACGAAAAATTCGTAATATTGCATTTACTTAATTCATACAAATATGGTAAAAGCACTTTTTACAGGCATATCGCTCATTCTGGCGGTGTCTGCACAGGCACAAAACGAGTTTACAATAAAAGGAACGGTAACCGGATTAAAAGACAGTACCGTGATAATGCTCTACCGAAGTGACGGACGGGTCATGAGTTCGATCGCCCAGGATACAGTCCTTAATGAATCTTTCTGCTTCAAGGAGAAAACTGCGGAAGACAAGCCGGAAGCATTAATGATCATGGCGAGGGACAAAGATTTTCCCAGTACCTGGCTGGATGTATGGGTGGCTCCGAACACAGTCAGTACCGTCAGAGGCAATAATAAGTTGCTACGCACCTGGGATGTATCCAGTACTATCAAGGAACAGCAAATATTGAACCGATACAGGCAAGCTACAATCAACGAAACTAATCTGGATCAGGAGTTATCCATCGAAAGGATGAAGAAAATACCTCTTCTGCAATCCGGAAATCTTTCTACAGAGGATAGTGAAAAGCTGAAAAGGGAAATGAGCAAACTCGAAAAGAAACAAGATTCGGTGAGACACATCATCTCCCAAAAAGAGATTGAAATCATGCAGCAAACACCTATAGAAACCATTTGGATGGACAAATTACGGGGATTAAGTATGGAAATGAAATACATGAAAGATTTTCCGTATAAAAAAGAAGTCTTTGCCCTATATGAAAAACTATCGGATGACGAGCAACAATCAGCAATAGGTAAAGAAATTTCCGTCTATTTATATCCCCCCGTTACAGTCAAAGAAGGCGATGAAATGGCAGATGCCGACTTGTACGACCTGGCAGGGAACATCCATCATCTGGCTGATTACAAAGGAAAATATCTCCTGATTGATTTCTGGAGCCGTGGTTGTGGTCCTTGTATGATGGCTTTACCGGAAATGAGAGAGATATTCGAAACCCAAAAGGACAAAGTAACCGTTATTAGTCTGAGTACGGACACAGAAAAAGGCTGGAAAGAAGTCTCCAAGACAAAAGATATGCCGTGGGTAAACCTGAATGACTTTGGAGGAATGAGCGGACTGGCTGCAAAATATAACGTGAGAGGAATACCTCATTATGTCATTATCTCCCCCGAAGGAATTATCCTGCATTCCTGGAACGGATACGGCAAAGGATTGCTCAAACGCAAGCTCAACAAATGGATAAACAAGGCAAAACGTATCATGACTGTAAAAAAGGAAGGGAACACGACGATCGTCGAGTCTCCAATAGAGAAATCCAGCAATACGGAAACGATAGAGATCAACCGAATAGAACTAACCGATACGGAAACAGTCTTTTATATGAAGGCATTCAATGCTCCGGGATATTGGGTAAGCATCAGCAAGGATACGTATCTGAAAACCGAAGACGGCACGCATTTTCCTTTGAAATCTGCAGACGGCATTACACCTGAAGAACGCTTCACCATGCCCGAATCGGGAGAATATTCTTTTAAACTGCATTTTCCTCCCCTGCCCGCTGACACAAAAACAGTCGATTTCATCGAAAGTGACTGCGATTCCTGCTTCAAAGTTTTAGGCTTGCCGCTGACGAAAGAATAGGATAACAGATGCCCGTATAAAAAGTAAGGGACTTTTGAAATGTTAAGACAGGACTTTTAAAAACGAAAGTCCTGACTTTTAACTTGAAAAGTCCCTTGTTTTTTTTGAAGATTGATCATCAAGCCTTTACAGCGATCACTTCGATCTCTACCAAACCTACATTAAATACACCTTTTTTCATTTTAATCATTTCTCTTTTTACAAAATCACTTTAAACAAATCTTTTCCCGAACGAATCAAATATAAACCTTTTGTGGATAAATCCACTTCTTCTATGTTATTACTAATCTTTTTTGATGTAACTAATCGTCCACCGGCATCGAAAATATACACAGAATCTCCTATTTCAAAACCTGATAAACATAAACGTCCAGGAGCAGAACGATAGACATATTTATAAACCTCTATCTTTTCATTTGCTGTAGGATCATCTTTTTTAAACTTAACAGATAAATAAGTATTTTCCATTAGATAAGGAATCACAAACTCATTGTTTTCGTCCAACGTATTAGTTATATCTTTATCATTTAAGACAACAGATTCGATAATATAGTCCTGTTTGGGTCGAATATGAAATTCTATACGAGAAGATTCTGTTCTTTCTATATAACCATAATAATAATATTCCCAATCATCTTCATTTTGTCGTATTCCGACAGTTCCTCCTTCTGACAAAAGCATTTCAACCCTATAATTTGTTGCAATCCCACTCGTACGTATATTTTCAAATTTCCCCCAAACGGCATCTTCTTTATAAAATTGTAAACTATTTACCGGAACAAACAATCTTGCTGATTGATAAACAGAACTACAAAAGCTATTTTCTGAAACTTGTGGAACTTTATCGGACGATAAATATACATAATCAATAGAGGGACTATCTTTAAATGCATATTCATCTATTACCGAAACACTCTCTGTCATATGTACTTTTTGAAGAGAACTACATCCAATAAACAAATTTGAGGGAACTTGTTTGATATTCGGAGGGAATACTATAGATTGCATTTTCAAACAATTCTCAAAACTTGGTAACTCTATTAAACTCAAACATTTGCTAAAATTGAAAGATGTATTTTGACAACCTCTTAATGCATAATTCCCGACATAAGACAATTTATTTGCTTCGTCAAAATAAACACTTTTTATATTCTCGAAAGTATAATCTCCTACTTTTACTAAAGATTCACTCACTGTAATCATAGCTTTTACACAATTCTTAAAAGCACTGCTTTTTATTTTCTGTGTAATAGGTAAAGTTACATAAGTCAAACTCGAACAATTCTCAAAAGAAGCTCTTTCAATAGTAGTTACATAAAAAGGAAAATGTACTAAGTTTTTACAATCCTTAAAAGCTTCTTCTCCTATCTCTCTCAATGATTCTATTTTTTCTCCTTCAAATGAATAGAATGTGGAAATAGTAGAGCCTGAAAAAGATTGCTTTCCTATAACTTCTATTGAATACGGTAAATAGACATACTATAATGTCTGATTATTGTAAAATGCTTTATCCGGAATTGTATTTGCAGAATGAATTATCTGGCTGAAAATAAAGTTTAAACATAGTTCCTTTTTTCAGATCCGATATACAATCAGATTCCGTTATAGTTTTATCTTCTACCTTTATACAGCCTGTTCCTCCTGTCATATTAATATTTAATGTATAAGTTGGTATCTTCTCAAACGTCACAGAAAGTGACATATCTGAAGAAACAGAAGCTATTTTATATACATTATTGACAATCTTATCGGTTATGTCTTGTGAACCAAGCATAACCTTTGCCGTATAATATTGGTCATTTGGTAAAAATTCTAATTTAATTTCCGATACAGGCACTGACACAGAGTTTCCATTTTGTATCGTTAGCCCATTCACTTTAACCTCTCCATTGCCCAAAAGATAAACCTGAAAAGTATAACTTACAGGTTCATCTTTTTCAAAAATAATAGTTATCTCTTGATTGGAAGAAACGGATGAAATTATCAGAATGTTATTATTTATCTGACTAGTAACATCTGCTGTTCCTAACTTTACCTCTTTAAGGTGATACCCATTTTGGAACATTATAGTTACTTTCACATCAGTAGCTGCTGTAACTGTTACTGATTGACCTGAAATGATAGACTGGTCATTCACCTTTGCACTTCCTCCTTCTGAATAAGTAATTTTTACTGTATAAGTTTTCGGTACATCCTCTTCAAACTTAACGTCTATTTCCTGATCGGCTGATATTGATGATATAGTTAGTACATTATTACTTAACCGACTGGTTACATCTGTTGCCCCCTGTTTTATGTACTTAACATGATAATCATTTTGAGGCATTATAGCTATTTTCACATTCGAAGCAGCAACAACTGTTACTGATTGACCCGTAGTGACAAACTGGTCATTGACTCTTACACTTCCACCTTCTGAACAAGTAATTTTCACTGTATAAGTCTTTGGTACATCCTTTTCAAACTTAACATCTATTTCTTGATCGGCTGATATTGATAATATAGTCAATACATTATTATTTACTCGATCAGTCACATCTTCATTTCCTAACTTAACTTGTTGAATATGATAATCTGTATAAGGTATTATTGTTATTTTCACATCAGCATCTGCGGATACTGTGACCGATTGACCGGTATAAGTAATGGATTGATCATCTACTTTTACATTTCCACCATCCAAATAAGTAACCTTTACAGTATAAGTTTCTGGCTTCTTCTCCCAGATAGGTTCTATTTGATAGTTTTTGCCAACGCTTGCAACATAAGATGTGATTTTTCCTTTACTAACTCCATTTATTTTCACATCTTTAAGACGATAACCTTTTTTTGTCCAAAAAGAGTTTGACAAAACAAAAGTTCTTCGAATCATAAAAATATGATTTTAGGTGAACTCAAACCCCACTTATCGAGTAAGCTTCATCTTACTCCTCAAGTAAAGCAAAGGCTACTCCTCAAGTAAGCTCAACCTTACTCGATAAGTAGCCTTTGAGATATTTAGTATAACCCTTCGCAAGCGATACAAAACCTTTTTTCAATTTGTAACCAATTAGTTCACCACAACTATGATGAACATAATTGTATCTAACGGTAATTTTCAGATATAGAAGGAAAGCAGGGTAATGAGGTGGGTAAAAAATGGGATGGTGTGTCAAAAGCTCACATTAAGGAATATAAACAAATACTTTCTTAACACACCATCCAATTATCAAGCCTTTACAGCAATCACTTCAATCTCTACCAAACCATTCTTCGGTAATGTTTTTACGGCTACGGCAGAGCGAGCCGGGAAAGTTCCTTCAAACTGTGAAGCATATACTTCATTCATTGCTACGAAATCACCCATATCGGCAAGGAATACGGTTGTTTTAACAACATCGTCGATATCGTATCCTGCTTCTGTCAGGATAGCTTTCACGTTTTTGAATGCCTGTGCTGTCTGCTCCTTAACAGTACCTTCCACGAAGTTGCCTGTTGCCGGATCGATACCTAACTGTCCGGAAGCAAATAACATATTTCCTACTTGTACTGCCTGGCTGTAAGGGCCTATTGCGGCAGGTGCATTTGTTGTTGCAATAACTTTTTTCATTGTGTTTATCTATTAGTTGTTTTGTTCTTCATTCATACGCTGACGCACTACCTCGTAAATAAGGATAGAACTTGCCACCGACACGTTGAGTGAACCGATCGTTCCGAACTGAGGAATCTTCACCATACTGTCGCAGATACGCAGGTTATCCATCGAGACACCTGTATCTTCCGCTCCCATTACGATAGCAACGGGACCCTCATATTTGATAGCCGTATAGTTCTCGTAGGCTTTCTCGCTCGCAGCATATACTTTCACTCCGCTTGCCTGCAGGAAACGGATCGCTTCCGAAATGCTCTTCTCTTTACAAACGGGTAATACATGCAGGGCTCCGGCAGATGTCTTAATCGCATCAGCATTGACAGTGACGCTTCCTTTTGTCGGAATAACGATAGCATCGACTCCTGCACATTCGCAAGTACGGGCTATCGCTCCAAAATTACGGACATCGGTAACTCCGTCCAAAAGTACGATGAAAGGGCTTTTTCCCTGCTCATAAACAAAAGGTATGATATCTTCCAGACGCTGATAAGTGACAGCCGGAATAAATGCAATCACTCCCTGATGATTTTTCCGGGTCAAACGATCGAGACGCTCTGCCGGTACACGTTGAACAGGAATCTCACGTCCTTTCAGTACTTCAAACAGTTCACGGGACAACTCTCCCTGCAACTCGCGCTTTATAAGAATTTTATCTATTTCCTTATCGGCCTGGATAGCCTCTATCACGGCACGTATGCCGAATACCATTTCGTTCTCTTTCATCAAATATATATTAACTGTATTCTTTCAATTGAATGCGAATGCAAATATACAAACATTATTTACTGTTTTGCCGTTCCTTCATGCCTTGAATAAGAAATAATATTCCGGTTATGATAAGGGCTGAAGAAAGGCCCGTATAAAAAACAGAAATAAAGGAGTCAGGCAATATACGGGAATGACGGATTCCTACACCGAAAGTGATCATAAAAATCATCACAATCCAACCTTTTACATCAAAGAAAGAGAAAGGACAATTTTTTTCTCCCTTTCGGGCAATACGTTCGCTATGCTTCCTGAAAAGACGTAGAAACACAAAATTAAGGAACAACAAAAATACGATAACTGCTTCTCCCACCTTAAGCACCGAGTAATGGGCATCATGCATCCATGTAAGAATTCCGATCCGTAGAATATTAATTCCTGCTATGATCCATACACAACCGGCTATTAATAATAATATGTGCTTATTGACTCTGAACATTCGTCTACTTTTACTGCAATGCAAAAGTACGATTTTTAACGATATATCCTAATCCGACTGACTATGAAGCGTTCTTTTCACTATCTAATTCCTTGATCTCTTTATTTAAGAAGACAGACAGGACTGTCCTTAAAACAACAATACCGCCAAGGATAGCCAGTTCATCCAAACTAGGCTCCAAGACGGTTTTAAGAATATCGGAGGCGATCAACAATTCCAATCCCAGGAGTAAATAAGTGCCTAACTCAGCCCGCAACCGGCGGATATTTACCTGTGAATACTGTCCGGTAAACCGTTTCAGTTCATTCCGACTTTCAGCTTCTGCGACAAACTTCAGAACGCTTACTTTCCTGTCGTTTGCTATCTTTCTTATCTTTTTCCTTACGATCTTTGTCTTTCCGGTCTTTATCACGATCTTTCCTGTTATCGGAATTTTTATCTTTATTATACCGGTCGTTCTTCGGTCTGGAAGGTCTGTCGTAATGCTGATTATGACCGGGACGGTTATTTTTATCCGGGCGCCATTGACCGTTGTTATGATTAGGACGGTCGGGACGATGTTCGGGATGACCGGGGCGATCATATTTACCCGGATACCATTTACCATCATCAAAATGTCCATTCCATCGTCCGTTAGTATATTCCCACTGGTTATGCCAGTAATGATCCTCATAACGCCAGCAAACATTCGACGGGCGATATTCCGGATAATGAGGGTTGTTATACCATCCCTGATAATCATGGATACGCTGCGGACGTTCGCGAACGAAACGAACATACAGGCGGAACTGTGAAGGAGAAAGAACGCGTTGCAACTTACGGTCGCGTTCCATACGCAGGTTAAATATCTTTTTGGCAGACTGATCCCAGTAACGGTAATGTTTACGAGCCTCTTTCTCTATCTTCTGGCCGTATTTATGAACGATATTGTGATAATCGGCAGCTTGTCGTCCATTCAGACGCATGGCCTGTTCCATCCAAAGGCAACTCTGGCAATGTGGTTCATTCCAACCAAAACTGATCCAAAACTGAGCTCGTCCCGGCAAACTACACAACAAAATCAACAAACATATAAAGCTAATCCGTTTCATGACTTTTAGTTTTTAGTTAGTAATTATTACTATGACCAATCTCGGATGAAATGGTTTAACAGGCAAAATCATCGTTTCACTTTCAACAACTCTTTCGCATTGGCAATCGAAGCCCCAGTCAGGGAGGCACCGCTCAACATACGGGCCACTTCCTTTATGCGCTCTTCTTTGTTCAGTTTCTTGATACGCGTAATTGTACGTTCTGTCGTATCTTCCTTATAGACAAAGAAATGCTCTTTGCCTTTTGCTGCGATCTGTGGTAGATGCGTAATGGTGATCACCTGCATTTTTGCACCCAGATCCTGCATAATATCCCCCATTTTATCGGCAATATCTCCGGAAACTCCTGTATCCACTTCATCAAAAATAATTGCAGGAAGAGCTGTAAAACCGGCAATCATTGCCTTTATACATAACATCAGGCGGGAAATTTCACCACCGGATGCTGTTTGTGCCACCGGTTGCAGTTCGCCGCTCTTATTGGCAGAGAAGAGAAAACGGATATCGTCCATTCCATCGCTTTCAGGTTCGGGACGGGAAACGAAATCGACGGCAAACTGCACATTAGGCATTCCCAACGGAATGACCATCTCGACTAATTGGGAAGCAATCGCACGGGAGGCAATCTTACGCTGTTCGCTCAGTACGGCAGCCTGTTGAAGCAGTTCCTGGTGAGAAATATCCAACTGTCCCTTTATTGCTTCTATCTGTTCGTCGAACGAGTCGATATCACGTAGTTGCTCTGTATATTTATCCTGTATGGTAATCAGTTCCTCGACGGTAGAAACGCGATGTTTCTGCTCCAAGGTATAAAGCGTATTCAAACGTTCGTTCACCCAATCCAGACGTTCGGGGCTGAATTCCACATCTTCTTTCAGGACATCGGTTTCGGAAGCCAAATCATTCAGGTCGATATAAGCCGACCGCAAACGTTCGGCAATCTCTTTCGCTTTAGGGTAATAACGTTCCAGTGAGTCGGCAGTAGAAAGCGCCTCTTTTATCAAGCGGACACTCCCCTGTTCCTCTCCATTCAGCAACTCGGTTATCTTATATAATGAACCTTTGATATCTTCGGCATGCGACAACGTTTCCAGCTCCTGTTCCAGTTCTTCCTGTTCACCGGCAATCAAACGGGCTTCCGTCAGTTGCTCCAGCTGGAAACGAATATAATCCTCTTCCTGTCGGTTCTGGTCGGCTTTCTCCGTCACTTCCCTCAATTCCCTTTTCAGAGACTGGTAACGCCGGAACTCCTTACGATACAGAATCAACAGGATCTCGTTCTCTGCCATTACATCAATCACTTTCAACTGAAAACGGTTATCCCCCAACAACAAGTTCTGATGCTGCGAGTGGATATCGATCAAACGGCTGCCTAACTCCTTCATCACATTCAGAGAGACAGGCGAGTCATTTACGAAAGCGCGCGATTTACCGGAAGCGAATAATTCCCGGCGAAGGATACAGATCTCCGGATCATACTCCAGATCATTGGTATGGAAAAACTCTTCCAACTGGTATTTGGAAACATCAAAAGTCGCCTCGATCACACATTTGTCGGAGCCGTTCTTTATGCTCTTCCCGTCTGCACGCTGACCGAGAACCAATGATAATGCCCCTAAAATAATAGACTTTCCGGCTCCCGTTTCACCGGTTATCACCGAAAAGCCGTTATCGAACTGAATATCCAGACTATCTATTAAGACAAAATTCTGTATAAATAAAGATTTCAGCATAGTTCATTTTTATTTTTTAAGTGCCTCCAAACGGGTAGTCATTGCCGGATAGAGATTAGAAAGCAATTTATATCCTTCCTGTTTCTCCGTTGTAGTCGCTTTAGAATAGATAGCAACGATTTCATCCAGTTTAGCATCGGCAAACATCTGCAACAGGACGGAGTTCGGCCGGGTTTTCTTCAACTCCTCCATAACCGGTAACAGAGATATGATTGTCGTACGGCCACGATCAGGATTAGCAGCCATTTCATCGAGGCCTTTACGGTGATAGTCGTACCACATATTACGAAAAGCCTCGGAACTATTCTCTGTCAGGGCAGTAGCAAGAGCATGACGGTTACGGTCGCTGTCGAAAGCCTTCCAGCCGTTCCACGACATCTGTGCCTGCGCCAGGGTTACGATCTGTTGTGCCTGCTGGAAGAAAGGATTCCCCCCTTTCGGAGCAAAACTGTCGAAATCTAGTCCCAGAATGGTATAAATATAGAAAACAAGTGTAGCCGTCAAATTACTGCTCAATGAATTTTCCGTATATTCAAACGGTTCGTATTCCGTATAATCGAAATCGAGCTGAGTATCACGGAAGTTCAATAATGTGGTTGTATAACTGGAGTTATAGACCGGACGGCGTGCCTGCACCTGTATTTCAGCCTTGAAGCTATTATCGGAAGGCTTTTCATTGATGATAATATTAAAAGTACAGTCAATCCGTTCGTTGACAGCGAAGGTTGCATCCGTCCATTTCCGGTTATTGATAAACTCGGTCAATGCCTTTTCCAACGTTTCAAACACCGTCATGGTACCCTGGATCTTTTCTCTGTTGATTTTGACCTGGGCATTCAATTCTTGTGCTTTACCGGTGAAAGGTATGGTTCCCAACAGGAACAGGAATAACAGTCTTTTAATCATTTTCATTTCAATAATGTTGCCAACTTGTTTACGATATCAGTCGCCACCCCCTGTTTACTTTTCAGCGGATAGCTGGCTACTTCTCCCTTGTTGTCGATAATTGAGATCTTATTGGTATCGCAGCGAAATCCGGCACCGGCATCGCGAAGTGAATTCAACACGATGAAATCGAGGTTTTTCCGCTTCAGCTTACTTTCAGCATTGGTCGCTTCATTGTTCGTCTCCAACGCAAAACCGACCAGCACCTGCCCCTCCCGTTTGATTGCTCCTAAAGAGGCAGCAATATCCTTGTTGGGTACGAGGTGAAGCATAATATCCCCTTTACTTTCCCGTTTGATCTTCTCGCCAGCCTGTACCTCCGGACGGTAATCCGCCACGGCAGCACACAAAATCCCGGCATCCGCCTCCGGATAGGCAGCCATAGCCGCCTCGTACATCTCTTCGGCAGACTCTACATCGACCCGGTGTATATTCGGATGCGTCGTTGTCAACGAAACCGGTCCAGCGATCAATGTAACTTCCGCTCCCTGTGCTGCACAGGCTTCCGCCAGTGCAAATCCCATCTTTCCGGAAGAATAGTTACCTATAAAACGTACGGGATCAATCTTTTCGTACGTCGGACCGGCTGTTATTACAATCTTTTTTTTTTCAAGTATGGATCGGGAGGCAAAAAACTCTTCCAGGACAGTGATTATTTTGTCCGGTTCTTCCATCCTTCCCTTACCGACCAGATGGCTCGCCAACTCGCCTTCGGCCGGTTCAATGATATGGTTTCCGAATGAACGGAGACGATCCAGGTTCTGCTGTGTAGAAGGATGGGCAAACATATCCAGGTCCATAGCGGGAGCCACAAACACCGGAGCTTTACATGACAGATAAGTCGTGATCAACATATTATCTGCAATACCGTTCGCCATCTTACCGATCGTCGAAGCCGTAGCCGGAGCAATCAGCATAGCATCCGCCCATAATCCGAGGTCGACATGACTATTCCATGAACCGTCCCGGTTAGAGAAAAACTCACTAATAACCGGCTTACTACTTAAAGCAGAAAGCGTTATCGGTGTAATAAACTCTTTTCCGGCAGGGGTTATCACCACCTGTACTTCGGCACCTTTCTTCACCAGGGCACGGATAATATAAGCTGCCTTGTATGCCGCTATACTTCCTGTAATTCCCAGTATGATATGTTTACCTTTCAACATCTTTTTTTCTTATAAACGCAACATCAGGATGTCGCGCGTTACCTTACTATCAATATTATGGTGTTCACCCAGATGCCAGCCCTGCTTATCTACCGGGGCAGCCAGTGCATCCAGATCGCTTTCCTTAATGCCGCATTCACCTAAACGGGTTTTCAACCCCATATGACGGAAGAAATTTTCACAGGCAGCAATCGTTTTACGGGCACGTTCTTCTTCCGTTCCTTCTGCAATACCGAATACGACTTCACCCATACGTGCCAGCTTCACCTGTTTTTCCTTGAACATGTAAGTCATAACACCCGGCAACAGAATAGCCAGTGTCTGTGCATGATCCAAACCGAACTGGGCAGTCAGGGCATATCCCATCCGGTGGGACGACCAGTCCTGAGGCACTCCTTGTCCGATCCATACATTCAATGCATTGGTAGCAGCCCACATCAGGTTGGCACGGATATCATAATCGTTCGGATGATCCAGTACTTTCATTCCTTCTTCATAGATTACCTTCATCAGGCCTTCGGAGAAAGCATCCTGTACTTTTGCATTAACGGGATAGGTCAGATATTGTTCGACGACATGGATAAACGAGTCCACCACACCGTTTGCCACTTGCCTGGCAGGTAATGAATAGGTCACTTCCGGGTCCAGGATAGCAAACTGAGGAAAGACTAACGGACTGGCAAAATTCAGTTTCTCGCGAGTCTCGACACGTGAGATAACAGAACGTTCGTTCATTTCCGAACCGGTAGCCGATAAAGTCAAGACAGCGCCCAATGGCAATGCCTGTTTTATCACTCCACCTTTCGATAGAATATCCCAGGGCTCTCCTTCGTAATAATAAGCGGCCGCAATAAATTTGGTAGCGTCGATAACCGACCCTCCACCTACAGCCAACAGAAAGTTACTGTTTTTCTCCTTGACGATCTCTACCGCTTTCATGCAGGTTTCATAGTGCGGATTGGCTTCGACTCCCTGAAATTCAGTCACTTCAAAACCTTTCAATGCCTCTGTCACCTGGTCATAGATACCGTTCTTCTTTATACTTCCGCCTCCGTAGACCATCAATACCTTGCTTCCAGAAGGGATCAAAGCGGATAAACGTGCAATTGAGCCTTTCCCGAAGACAACCTTTACAGGATTGGCAAACTCAAAGTTATTCATTGCTGTTATTTCGAATTAAAACCTCTCAATTTAATTTCGGTGAGTATCTTCTTGGTGTTCAGCGGGAAGTCACCGTTCATAATCCATGAATAATATCCGGGGTCTGTCTTTAATACTTCTTCCACCAACTTTCCTTTATATTTACCGAAATTGATCACTTCCTCTCCCTTTTCGTTATACACCATGCGTCCGGCAAAATCCACATTATCGGTAAAGCTGGAATATTTGGAAAGAAAATCAATATCGTTCTGTAATTCGGAATAGCGGTCCAGCTGCGCTTTCAGGATCTCGTAGGTAGCCATTGTATCTGCTTCTGCCGTATGGGCATTTTCCAGACTCTTGTCACAATAGAACTTATAGGCAGCCGACAATGTACGTTGTTCCATTTTATGGAAAATAGTCTGTACATCGACAAATTTTCGTTTGTTGAGATCGATATCCACGCCTGCCCGAAGGAATTCTTCCGCCAGCAGAGGAATATCGAAACGGTTAGAGTTGTATCCAGCCAGGTCGCAACCCTCGATCTGTGCAGCCAGTGACTTGGCTATTTCTTTAAAGGTAGGACAATCTTTTACATCTTCATCCGTAATACCATGAATGGCTGTCGACTCCGGTGGAATCGGCATTTCCGGATTGATCCTTCTCGTCTTCGTCTCTTCCTTGCCGTTAGGGTGAACCTTCACAAAAGAGATTTCAACGATACGGTCTTTTACTATATTTATACCCGTAGTCTCCAGGTCGAAGAAGACTATCGGGTTCTTTAAGTTTAATTGCATTTTTTATTTGTTAGTCATTCAACATCATCGGCATGAGAAGCATCAATAAGTCTTCGTTCTCTTCATTTTCTGCAGGAACGATCAAACCGGCACGTGATGGATCAGCCAATTCCAGAATTACTTCTTCCGAGTTAATGTTACTCAATATTTCAATCAGATAAGTCGCCTTGAAACCGATATTCAGTTCTGTTCCGTCAAACTGGCATACGATCTTTTCTTCCGCAGAAGTAGAGAAATCGATATCCTGTGCAGAAACAACCATTTCACTTTCCTTCAACTGCAACTTAACCAGGCTGCTCGCCGGGTTGGAGAAAACAGATACACGTTTCAGTGCATTTAGAAATGAAACACGATCGATCGTTACCTTAAACGGATTTTCCTGCGGGATTACGCTGTTATAGTTCGGATAACGTCCTTCGATCAGGCGGCAAACCATTTCAAAGTTCGTACAATTCACATAAGCATTATTGTCATCAAACTTGATACTTACCATTTCTGAACCTTTAGCCAGTACATTCTTCAATAGGTTGGCCGGTTTCTTCGGCAGGATGAAAGAAGCTCTTTCCGGCGATTTCACCGACAGGTTACGTAAACGAACCAGTTTATGTCCGTCTGAAGCGACAAAAGTCAGGTCGTCCGTATGGATGTCGAAATAGACACCGTTCATCACCGGACGAAGCTCGTCGTCGGCTGTTGCAAATAAAGAGCGGCTGATACCGTTGAGCAACATCTGCGATTCGACAGTAATTGCAATCGCGTTATCATTCAGCGGCTTCTGTTGCGGATAGGTATCTCCTTTCTGCCCGATGAAATTATACTTTCCGTTCTGGAAATGGATAAAGATCTCCAGGTTCTCATCGTTGATATCAAAAGTAAGCGGTTGCTCCGGCAATTCTTTCAAAGGGTCGAGCAGTATCTTGGCAGAAACAGCGAAAAGCCCGGTGCCTTTTGAATTCATCACCTCAACAGAAGTAACCAGACGTGTTTCAGCATCCGAAGCTGTTATAGTCAGTTTATTACCGTCAAGGTCGAACAGGAAACTGTCGAGAATAGGTAAAGAATTCTTAGACGCAATAACTTTGCTGATAGACTGCAAACGGGATAACAGCGCAGTGCTGGATACATCAAATCTCATGGTTCTTAATTGTTTATATTATTAATCTTATTATTATACATTTTATTCACGATGCGTCATAAACGCCCATACAAAAGTAAAAAAATATTTGATTTGAAGCATTATTATATACGTTCTTTTCTCCTGAAAGAAAAGAACAAAAAAAAGAGGTTCTCTTTTGGGGAGAACCTCTTTCTGTATTTTATAGAATAAAAATTATTTCGCAAAATAATCTTTTACCGCTTCGTTAGGAATCATTTCTTCCTGGAAGATATAAGCACCAGTTTTCGGAGACTTAACCATCTTAATTACTTTTGAGTAAGTACGACCGTCACCTTTCTTAAATGTTGCAACTGCTTTTTTTGCCATCGTTTAAAATCTCCTATTACTTAATTTCTTTGTGTAAAGTCATCTTCTTCAGGATCGGGTTGTATTTCATCAATTCCAATCTCTGAGTTGTATTTTTTCTATTCTTGGTAGTGATATATCTGGATGTACCCGGCATACCGCTTTCTTTGTGTTCGGTACATTCCATGATTACCTGAACTCTGTTACCTTTTGCTTTCTTTGCCATTTCTTATTCTCCTCCAAATTAAGCGTTTAAATGACCTTTTTCAGCTGCCTTTTTAATCGCTGCGTCCAGACCCAGCTTATTGATAGTACGCAAGCCTGCGGCTGAAATATTCAGGCTAACCCAACAATCCTGTTCTACCCAGTAGAACTTTTTAGTAAACAGGTTAACATCAAACTTACGTTTCGTTCTTCTCTTAGAGTGAGAAACGTTGTTGCCAACCATTGCTTTCTTTCCGGTAATTTGACAAATTTTAGACATTGCTATCTTCTTTTTTTATTAACGCAATAAATTAATTACAACTCCTGCTATCTGTCTTCCCTTTCCGAACTAGCATCATGATCAGAACGAAGATTCTAATAGAGTTTCTCTCTTTACAGGGCGCAAAGGTAAAAAATATTTTTTATTATTCCATACAAAACGCCCAAAAATATTACAACAAATCTCCGAAAACGGTATCATCCGTTTTTTTAGGCTCAAACAAGTCTTTCACTGTATAGACAGGCGTTTATTCCTGTGCCTCTTTATAAAATTCCCCGGATAGATTAATATAACACCTTCATTTCCAGAGCCTTTCAAACAGATCATGATACTATTTTTTTAGTTGATATTTCATATTAGAGCATTATTACGGATTTACTCCTTTAGTAAACTTATTACCAGTCGTTTAAGTAACCGTCATATTAGACATCGGGGATGGCCTTATTTTTCTCTTTAAATATAGAAAGATTATTTTATATAAAGATTATATAAGGCCTTCGGCATTTTTTTCAGCTTTTAAAAGGAATCAAAGAGCACATTTCACTTTGCTGATACAAACCTTCCCTTTAGTGTTTGCAGATAATCGTTTTCAGTAGCAAAAACAATTGTATTTGATTTTAAAAACAGTTGTTTTTGATTACAAATACAATTGTTTTTTAGACGAAAATCGATTAGAGCAACAAAACAGCTGCCTAAATGGTTATATTATTAAAATAGATACATAAAAACTTACAATGAATATGACTAAAAATTTTAAAGAAGCAGTAAAACACAGGAGATCCTATTATAATATCACTAACAGTTCTCCTATATCAGACAATGAAATTAAAGAGATTATCGACTTTGCCGTAACGAACGTTCCTTCTGCATTCAATTCGCAATCCACAAGGGTTGTTCTTCTTTTAGGTGAAAATCATAAGAAGTTCTGGGTTATCACAAAAGAAGCCCTGCGTGTTATCGTACCGGCAGAAGCGTTTGAAAAAACACTAGCCAAGATAAATACCAGCTTCGATTGCGGATACGGCACTATCCTGTTTTATGAAGATATGGAAGTGGTGGAGAATTTACAGAAAGCATTTCCAAGCTACAAAGATAACTTCCCTATTTGGTCGCAGCAGACATCAGCGATGCATCAGTTCGCTATATGGACAATGCTAGAGGATGCCGGTCTGGGTGCTTCCCTGCAACATTATAATCCATTGATCGATGAAATGGCACAGGAAGAATGGAACATCAATCCAAACTGGAAACTGATCGCCCAAATGCCGTTCGGAACACCGACCAAAGAACCGGGTGAAAAAGATTTCAAACCGCTGAGTGAAAGGGTTCTGGTATTCAAATAAAATATTTCATAAATAAAGATCGTTTTGAGACTTTTCCGGTCTTCAAAACGATCTTTATTTATATGACCGCAAATAATCTGATATCACTTTTCGTATACGCTCCGGGGACTGATTTGAGTTCGCTATCGACAAAATATATATTGTCTCCTTATAGATCAAATAATAAATTATATTTTGCTTGTAAATCAAATAACGAACCTCTAAGGTTACAGTAGAAAATAATTCATCATGGATACCTAAATTAGGGAATTGAGTTAAAGTTTCTATATACCCTGTCAAATCTGTATATACTCTTTGAGATACAAGCTACCAAAATCAGTTTCAACATATTCCAATATGGGAAGAAGCCCTTCTGTAGCCAGAGATGACCAAACTATTTCCATCCCATTCGAACTTTCACCAATTCATCTATCTTATCATGGGGCATTGTCAGCCCATTCTCAAAATCAGAAACAGCCTTCGATATGGCATTTCTGAACATATCTTCAGAGACAATATCCAAATAAGTCTCTCGCAAGTTAACAGAAACATAAGCAACAACAGGCTCCTCTAACTTGGGAGAAGGCTTCTTGTCCCCTAATTCGTATGAATGTGATTGTTTTGCCATTTTATCATTGATTTTCCACAAAACTACATAAATAAATCCTTCAGATCAAAATATCACACCTTAATATTGTTTTCAAATACTAAATTTATTTCCACAACAAAACAGAAATTCCGGCTGTTTATATATTAGACAAAAGTATATACAAAGATTGTTATCTAAGATTTTCAAACATTTAAAATTCATCCATTATGAAATACGATATAGCCATTATCGGAGGAGGACCTGCCGGCTACACTGCCGGTGAACGGGCCGCTGAAAATGGGTTAAAAACTATTCTCTTTGAAAAGAATGCCATCGGTGGAGTATGCCTGAACGAAGGATGTATTCCTACCAAGACATTATTATATTCAGCCAAAATACTGGATAATATAAAGAGTGCCTCCAAATATGGAATACAGGCGGATGCTTCTCCGGGCTTCGATTTGGGTAAAATCATTGCCCGAAAAAACAAGACTGTAAAAAAACTGACGCTCGGAGTCAAAGCCAAACTCAATGGTAACGGTGTAACAATCGTGCAGGGAGAAGCGGTTATCCGGGGTGAAGAAGACGAATATATCCTGATCCAATGCGGTGAAGAGGTATTCGCTGTAAGAAACATCCTGCTTTGTACCGGTTCTGAAACAGTCATCCCTCCCATCAAAGGATTGTCGGACGTAGAGTACTGGACTTCAAAAGAAGCACTGGACATGAAAGAGCTTCCCCGGTCGATTGCTATTATCGGAGGTGGAGTGATCGGCATCGAATTTGCATCATTCTTTAACAGTATGGGCGTCAAAGTGAAGGTAATTGAAATGATGCCTGAAATACTTGGGGCTATGGATAAAGAAGCGTCGGCTATGCTCCGTACAGAGTACGCAAAGAGAGGTGTCGAGTTTTTCCTTGAGACAAAAGTTATCGAGGTAACACCCGACAGTGTCATTGTGGAAAAAAACGGAAAAACAGAGAAGATCGAAGCAGACAAAATATTGGTCAGCGTCGGCCGTAGAGCAAATGTTAGTAATCTGGGGCTTGAAACACTCTCTGTGGAACTTCTCCGCAATGGAGTGAAAGTGAACGAATATATGCAAACCTCCCACCCTCATGTGTATGCCTGTGGTGACGTAACCGGTTTCTCCATGTTGGCTCATACGGCCTACCGGGAAGCGGAAGTTGCTATCAATCATCTGCTGGGACGTGAAGACAGGATGAGCTACAAAGCTATTCCAGCCGTTGTTTACACCAACCCGGAAGTCGCAGGCGTAGGAAAAACAGAAGAAGAATTGAAAGCAGAAGGTACCTCCTATAATGTGGTAAAGATCCCTATGACTTATTCCGGTCGTTTTATGGCAGAGAATGAGACGGGAACCGGACTATGCAAGCTAATCACCGACACAGACGACCGTATTATCGGTTGCCATCTATTAGGAAACCCTGCGTCGGAAATCATTATTGCAGCCGGCATTGCCGTAGAAAACGGTTACACGACAGAGCAATTCAAAAAAAATGTCTTTCCCCATCCTACGGTTGGAGAAGTCATACATGAAAGTTTATACCTGTAATGCTTTGCATTTACAACACCTATACAGACGCCTGGTTCAATCTCGCAGCAGAAGAATATCTTCTAAAGAACTTTTCGGAAGATATCTTTATGTTGTGGCAGAATGAACCGGCTGTCGTTATCGGGAAACATCAGAATATATGGGCAGAAGCAGATATGGAGTTTATACAGGAAAAACAGATACGGATAGCCCGCCGTTTCTCCGGAGGTGGTGCTGTGTATCACGATATGGGAAACCTGAACCTCACCTTTATTGAAAATAGCAGCCAGATCGACTCCATCCGGTTTACAAAAAGTATAATCCGTTTTCTCGGAACTCTCGGAATTCATGCGAAAGCCGATGAACGACAGGGATTAACCGTCAACGGATTAAAAATATCCGGAAGTGCACAGGCTATCCATAAACGCAGGATGATGCATCATGCCACCTTATTATTTTCCACGGATCTGGATATACTTAACCGGGTTCTTCAACCATCAGATATTTTATCCGCTCACGGAACCATCTCCCGTCCTTATTTTGTTAAATCGGTAAAAAGTCCGGTCACAAACCTATCCGGTATGTTTCCGAAACCCACTTCCATCGATGAATTGAAGCGTTCACTGATGGACTATTTTTTCACTCATACAGATAATAACCGTTATTACGAGTTCAACGCAAGTGACCTGGAAAACATCCGGTTGTTAAGGAATAACAAATATGCTGACAGAAATTGGATTTACAACACTTAAACCTTGTAACATAGAACTTTCCGCATCCAACCGTTGTTCTATTTTAACGATAGAGAAAATAAAACGTATAGGTCAACTGGACTTATCCGGCGAAAGAACAAAGCAAAAAGATTAATTAACTATGGCTACATTTGAAATAAAAATGCCCAAGCTGGGCGAAAGCGTTACAGAGGGGACCATTATCTCCTGGTCTGTAAAAACCAGTGATCAGGTAAACGAAGATGACGTGCTTTTTGAAGTAAGTACGGCAAAAGTAAGTGCGGAGATCCCATCTCCCGTTGCCGGCAAAGTACTTAAAATATTATTTGGTGAAGGCGATACGGTGGCTGTGGGAACAACTGTGGCCATTATCCAACTGGAAGGATCCGAAGAGGATATTCCCGACAACAATGCAACGCCCCAAGAAGAAGTGGTAAGTAATAGCACAGAAAGTGCAAGCGTAGCAACTTCTTCAACCGTCATTCCTAAGGCACAGGCGGCAAAAGAGGATGAAAGATGGTATTCCCCTGTCGTTCTTCAGATGGCTAAAGAAGCTAATCTGAGTAAAGAAGAAATGGACCTTATTCCGGGAACCGGTTATATGGGACGTTTAAGTAAAAAAGATATGAAAGATTATCTTTCCGGAAAGAAAGGTACAACTCCAAAACAGCAACTTCAATCAACGCAGGCTGTGCCGGAGAAAAAGCCGGAACCGGCTATTCAGGTTCAACAGGCAACAACCTCTTCTCCATCACATGCCGCTCCATCGTCGGCTACCGCAGAAGATAAGGTTGTTGAAATGGATCGCGTACACAAGATCGTTGCAGATCATATGGTATTATCTAAAAAGGTTTCCCCGCATGTTACCACAGTGGTGGAGGTAGACGTTACCAAACTGGTGAAATGGCGTACCCGCACTAAAGAAGCTTTCCAGAAACGCGAAGGTATCAGCCTGACATATATGCCGGCTATTACAGAGGCTACAGCCAAGGCCTTGGCAGATTTTCCACAGGTAAATGCGTCGGTAGAAGGTTATCAGATGATCCTGAAGAAGCATATCAACGTAGGTATTGCCGTCTCTTTAAATGACGGAAACCTGATCGTCCCGGTGATACATGATGCCGACAAACTGAACCTGAACGGTTTGGCTGTGGCTATCGACTCACTGGCAAACAAAGCTCGTAACAATAAACTATCTCCGGACGATATACAGGGAGGAACCTTTACGATCACCAATTTCGGAACATTCAAAAACCTGTTCGGTACACCGATCATCAATCAACCCCAGGTTGCTATCCTGGGAGTAGGCTACATCGAGAAAAAACCGGCAGTGATTGAAACACCGGAAGGCGATATGATCGGCATCCGCCATAAAATGTACCTGTCGTTATCATACGACCACCGGATCATCAACGGGACATTGGGTGGTGCTTTCCTGCGCCGCATTGCCGATTATCTGGAAAACTGGGATCTTTAATAATTAATATGATCAAAAATGAAAAAGTACGATATAAAAAATACAGATAAGGAAACCCTGAAAAAATGGTTTTACCTGATGACATTAGGACGGGCTCTCGATGAAAAGGCCCCTTCTTACCTGTTACAATCGCTGGGCTGGTCGTATCATGCCCCTTATGCCGGTCATGATGGCATCCAGCTGGCGATCGGACAGGTATTCAAAAAAGGAGAAGACTTCCTGTTCCCCTATTACCGGGATATGCTCACGGTACTATCAGCAGGAATGACCCCTGAAGAAGTTATACTGAACGGAATATCCAAAGCAACCGACCTGACAAGTGCCGGACGGCATATGTCTAATCATTTCTCCAAAATGGAATGGAATATAGAGAACATATCGTCTGCCACAGGAACTCACGACCTGCATGCCGCCGGTGTAGGCAGGGCTATGGTTTATTATAAACACAAAGGAGTGGCTATCACTTCCCACGGAGAGTCGGCGACATCCGAAGGTTTTGTATACGAGGCTATTAACGGAGCCAGTACGGAACGCTTACCGGTAATATTCGTTATTCAGGATAACGGATACGGGATCTCCGTACCCAAAGAAGACCAAACGGCAAACCGAAAGGTAGCCGATAATTTCTCCGGTTTCAAGAACCTGAAGATCATTCATTGTAACGGTAAAGACGTATTTGACTCGATGAATGCCATGACAGAGGCAAAAGAATATGCTCTCAACCGTATTCCGGTAATTGTACAAGCCAATTGTGTGCGTATCGGCTCCCACTCCAATTCAGATAAGCATACCTTATACCGCGATGAAAACGAGCTGAATTACGTAAAGGCGGCCGATCCCTTACAGAAGTTCCGGCGTATGCTTCTCCGGTACAAACGTTTCACGGAGGAAGAGCTGAAAGAGATCGAGGATAAAGCCAAGAAAGACCTGAGTGCAGCCAACCGGAAAGCACTGGCTGCCCCTGATCCGGACCCTGCAACGGTTACCGATTTCGTATTGCCGGAACCTTACCTCCCTAAGAAATATGTAGACGGCATACAAAATGAGTCCGGTGAAAAGGAAACATTGGCTACGGCTATCAACAAAACCCTAAAAGCAGAATTCCGGTATAACCCGGATACTTTCATCTGGGGACAAGATATTGCTAACAAAGATAAAGGAGGTGTTTTCAATATCTCAAAAGGCATGCAACAGGAATTTGGAGACGCCCGTGTATTTAATGCGCCGATTGCAGAGGATTATATCGTCGGTTCGGCTAATGGGATGTGTAGGTTCGATCCGAAGATACATGTCGTAATTGAAGGAGCCGAATTTGCAGATTATTTCTGGCCTGCCATTGAGCAATATGTAGAGTGCACACATGAATACTGGAGAAGTTACGGACAATTCACCCCGAATATAACCCTGCGGCTCGCTTCCGGTGGCTACATCGGCGGTGGCTTGTATCATTCACAAACGATAGAAGGAGCACTGACAACCCTGCCGGGAGCACGCATCGTTTACCCTTCGTTTGCCGATGATGCAGCCGGTTTGCTCCGTACCAGCATGCGTTCCAAGGGTTTTACATTATTCCTGGAACCCAAAGCCCTGTACAATGCCACTGAAGCGGCAACTTTCGTACCTGACGATTTCGAGGTTCCTTTCGGGAAAGCTCGTATCCGCCGTCCGGGAGAAGATATGAGTATTATTACATACGGCAATACGACCCATCTTTGTTTGAATGTCGCGGAACGATTACAGAAAGAACATGGCCGGAATGTCGAAGTGATCGATATACGCTCATTGATTCCATTGGATAAAGAGACGATCTTTGACTCTGTAAAAAAGACAAGTAAGGTTTTAATCGTACATGAAGACAAAGTATTCTCTGGTTTTGGAGCAGAAATAGCCAGTATGATCGGTGCAGAGTTGTTCCAGTATCTGGATGCTCCGATACAACGGGTCGGTTCAATATTTACCCCGGTCGGTTTTCACCCGATCCTGGAAAAAGCGATCCTCCCGAATGAGGAGAAAATTTATAAAGCAGCTAAAGATTTGTTGGATTATTAATAGAATGATGTATGAAAAAGATTGGATTATTTTATGGTTCGTCCACAGCGAAAACGGCAGCAGTTGCCCAAAAGATAAAAGAGGCATTCCATGACGTTCAGATCGATATTATCCCGGTTGAAAATTCAGGAGAGAAAGATTTCGAGTCATACGATCATATTATTGTCGGTTCTTCAACCTGGTTTGACGGAGAATTGCCTACGTATTGGGATGAAATAATGCCGGTAGTAACCTCTTCCGACCTGAAAGGAAAAAAAGTAGCAGTTTTTGGCCTGGGAGACCAGGTTAAATATCCGGATAATTTCGTCGATGCAATCGGTTTTCTGGCAGAAGCTTTTACCAAACGGGGAGCCATCGTGATAGGCCATACCTCAACAGATGGATACCGCTTCAATCAATCCCAGGCTGTAAAAAAAGGTAAGTTCGTAGGATTAGCGCTGGATATCGAAAATCAACCCGAAAAGACAGATGAACGGATCAAGCATTGGGTTAATCAAATAAAACATGAGTTTGAAAGCGAGACGCTCTCAGCAGATAATTCGTTCAATTGCTAAATCAAATAAACAGGTGTGCCAAAGTCTCATAATAACCATTTGACACACCTGTTTCTCTTTTTTATCGGAAAAGAATGAATTTATTCCTTTACCGTTTCTTCTTCTGATGCCTTATAAAAACCTATTTCCGATATTTGGGGGACATCCCTCGTTTCTTTGATAACAATACGTGCTTCACAACAACGTACCGGATCAAATCGTAAAATTCGCTTATATCCGACTGTTGTTCCTTCCGCTACCGGTATCCATTCAGTATCCACCCGGCATTCTAATACAAACTTTTCTATTCGTTGTCCTTCTGTTATGTTTTCCCGCAAAAGCAACCGGTCGAATTCCCGTTCTTCGCCAAAAGAGACCCCTATTTCATTTTTACCGAAAGAAATCTTTGCTCCATCCGTCAGATTCTTTTCAAAAGTATTTCTCAGTATTCGTTGCATATTCATTAGGCTGGATACATCATTTTCGTGGATCACTCCTCGTTTATCCGGAGGCAGGTTCAATAGTAGCAATGAATTTTTCCCGACCGAACTATAATAGATATCAATCAATTTCTGAGGTGTTTTAACCAGTGTATCTTCAGAAGCATGATAGAACCAACCCGGACGGATAGAAACATCCACTTCAGACGGATACCAAATCACTCCTTTGGCATCTGCCAGCAGTTTGCGGCTTCCCAGATCATTTTCCATCATATTTCCTACCGGAAGAAATGTGCCACTTCCTGCTTCCTGCTGGGATGACTCGGCAATATCCGACAAGTTGGCTGCTGTTGCAGGCAAAGTACTCCACTCCGTATCACGTCCATAGCCACTCTCCGTTCCAACCCATCTGACATCCGGCCCCATAACGGCTATAACCGCCTGGGGTTGCAAACGCCGGATTACTTCGTAATAACGCTTAAAATCGTAGACTTGCTTTTTCCCATTCGGTCCTTCGCCACAAGCACCATCAAACCAGACTTCATCGACACGGCCATACTGCGTCAGCAACTCCGTCAGCTGATTAACGAAAAAATCATTGTACTGCTCCGTTCCGTAATCCGAATGGTTCATATCCCAGGGAGAAAGGTAAACAGCAAACTTCAGCCCTTGCTCTTTACAAGCATCCGAAACATCACGCACCAAATCACCCTTACCTTCTTTCCATGGACTGGAGGCCACTGAAAAATCCGTATAAGCCGATGGCCACAAACAGAACCCGTCATGATGTTTACAGGTTAGTAATATCATTTTCATGCCAGCTTCTTTGGCTGTTCGAACCCACTGCCCGGCATCCAGTTCAGTGGGATTAAAAATTGCCGGATCTTCTTTGCCTGTTCCCCATTCCATATCGGTAAAAGTATTTATGCCATAACAAATAAAGCCGGTAAACTCCATCTGTTGCCATTCCAATTGCCGGGCGGACGGAACAACATGAGCCGACAAACGAACCTTTTCCTTCAGACTTGCCCCTTCAGGAAAAGTACAGGAATTGACATATACCTCTTTCTGCTCGTTACTGCAAGCCATCAGGGAACATAAAACAAATCCCCACAACAGGTTATCTAATTTTTGCATACAAACCACCAGTTTCTATATATTTTCTTTTATCATCCGACCTACTTCCTGAAGTACCTTACGGTCTATCTCACGAATATTTCCATTATAATCCGGGCCGATATTCAATGAAAAGATATTTCCGTATTCAACGGCTTCCTTATAATCCTTATAGACTTTTTCTGCAGGGTAAGCTAACGAGTCATGTTGTGGCAATGAATAAAACCAATCCGCTCCACCTTCATGAGCTGGTAATAAGGGATAAGTAAACTCTGCGACTAAATAACCATCGTACGCTTTCTCATTCTTTCCGGCATCTGCCACCCAGGTAAGATTGTCACCACCCAACGGGCCGGCACATCCCCGCTCACGTAAGCTCAGACGACCGGAAGGTGCTCCATGATTATATCCGACAAAACAATTGGGCTGAAACTGATGTACCCATGCCGTTGTTTCGTCATGTGAGAGACCTCCGTCCCCTACGGCATGATCAAACCAGATAAATTCTATCGGACCGTATTGGGTAAGCAATTCTTTCAGCTGGGCTTTTTTCATTTCCGGATCACTTCCGCCTTTCTGACTTTGTCCACGTTCGGCTCCTTCCCAATTCCAATCTCCTTCGGAAAAGTACAGAGCCAGTTTTATACTGTATTTATCGCACGAAGCACGTAATTTCTTCAGTACATCTGTATTTAACGGTGCATTGGTAACTTTCAGATCGGTCGTCTGTGTATCCCACAGACAAAAACCGTCATGATGCTTGGTCAGGAACAGGATATAATTCATACCCGCTTCTTTGGCAGTCTTTGCCCATTGATCGGTATTGCAGGAGGTTGCACGGAAGAAAGAGACATCATGTGGTTCACCGGTCCACTCCTTACCGGAGAACGTACTGTACGACCAGCAGATAAACATGCCGAAACGAAGATCGGCTACTTCTTGTGCCCTGACCGGATCAGGGATAACCTTTTTCTGATTACAACCGGTAAATACACAGAGTATTATCGTGTACCAAACACACAGACTTCCTACTATTGTTTTCATGATATTGCATTTAGAATTAAGTACCGGCAAAAATAAATATTCCTTTTCACATACGGATTGTATAATTTTTGGCTATTATTGTACAATCTTATTTCAGACAATAACAATATGATTCATTTAAACCATACGATAGATATCCTTACCGGAGGAACTTACACAGGTAATAAAACCTGGAATAAAAAACATTCGGATATAGACAACTGCTTCAAGATATATCAAATTACCGACGGGAAGCTCTTCCTGTCTGATGAAAACAAAGAATATTTGTTGGAGAGCGGAAACTTGTATTTTATCAACGGGAATAAACTGACAGCCCAGCAATGCCTGCACTCTTTCTCCACAAACTGGCTTCATTTCATTCCCAAAGATTTAATTATACATCATAGCCTGCTGTCGATGCCGTTAATTGTCAATTTTACGGGAACAATGGATATCATTTCCTGTTCACTCGCCCATATAGAGGATCTCGTCTCCGGTGAACCGACTTCCTATAAGGAATACTATCTGGAGTCATTACGCATGCAGGCCGGTATCCAGGCCATGATTGTTGCTTTATTGGAAAATTATCCTTGGACTTCCCCACAGGAAATCTACTCTGTCCGCATAATAGAACCAGCTATTCTATATATAAAAGAACATTTCACCGAACCTGTCCGGCTGAAACAACTGGCAGACTGCTGTAACATTTCACCGAACTATTTCCATAAGCTATTCAGGGAATCATTGAACACTACTCCGGCCAATTATATTTCATTGCTACGGATGAATGCTGCCCTCCCGCTTCTTGTGAACAATGAATATAATATAAAAGAGATTGCCTACCGGCTAGGGTTTTACGATGATGCCTATTTTTCGCGTGTCTTTAAAAACCATTATGGCATACCCCCCGGTGAATACAGGAAAAGGAGAAAAGAATTGTTGTTCTGAAAACTTATTTCTTCTTCGTGGGAAAAGAGATTATATGCCAGGTAACCCCGATACTGATCAATATCAGCAACCCTTTCACCCAGAGATATTCGATTAGAAAGAGAGAGGTCAAAATAGCTGAAAGCCACATGACTGAAATAGAAATGATTTTCGATTGCAAAGGAATAGCTTTGTCAACCATATAGTTTCTGATATAAGAGCCGAAATAGCGATTGCTCATCGCCCGGTTATATAACGTCTCCGAACTGCGAAGATAAAACCAGCAGGTCAACAACCAGAAAGGAGTAGTCGGGAGCAACGGTACAAACAGGCCGATTGCTCCCAATATCAGGAAGAAAGAACCCAGGATGATATAGATAATACGTCTGGTTTCTCCCATTCTTATTTTACAGTATAATTTCCGATTTGTTTATTACCGTTCAGGAAGTCTTTTACGCCCATCCGTTTCTTACCAGCCAGTTGAAGATCCACAAGACGGATATAACCATCTTCAACCACGATATCGATATAGCTCTTTGCGTCTGTAAGGATAGTACCAACAGCCTGATTATGTGATGCAGGATGTTTTTCGGCCTGATAGACTTTTAAAGCCTGACGACTTCCATCCACTGCAACCAACTCCGTCCAGGCCGCAGGATACGGAGACAAACCACGGATAAAATCATAGATTTTCTTTAACGGCTGATTCCAATCGATACGGCAGGTATCTTTAAATATCTTGGGAGCTGGACGCAACTCGATGACATCTTTAATAAACTCTTCCTGAGGAATGGCATCGACTTTACCGGCCAGCAATAAATCGACCGTCTCCGTAACCAACCCTGCACCTATTGTCATTAGTGCATCATGTACCATTCCCACATTATCGGTATCGGCTATCGGAAGATGTTTCTGACGGATAATTTTTCCGGTATCGATTTCATGAGTAAGGAAGAAAGTTGTAACCCCAGTTTCAGTATCCCCGTTAATAACAGCCCAATTGATCGGAGCAGCCCCACGATATTGTGGTAACAAAGATGCATGCAGATTGAATGTTCCGAAACGTGGCATATCCCACACTACTTCCGGCAACATACGAAAAGCAACCACTATCTGCAAATCGGCATTCAGCGCACGCAGTTCTGAAATAAACGCTTCATCCTTCAACTTCTCCGGCTGCAACACCGGGAGATTCTGCGACAAAGCATATTCTTTTACCGGGCTGGCCTGCAAAACACTGCCATGACGTCCAACCGGTTTATCCGGCATCGTAATCACTCCTACTACATTATAACCACCTTCAACCAAGGCACGCAGGCTCTCCACGGCAAAGTCGGGAGTACCCATATATACAATCCGTAAATCTTTTTTTTCCATCTTTTAATCTCCTGAAAAGTTTTCTACCAATACTTCGCGGTATGAATTAAATATCTTCGACTTCGACATAAATCCGACATAACGGCCTTCTTCATCCACCACGGGAAGATTCCAGGCTTTCGTATCATCAAATATACCCATAATCTGCTCCATCGGGGTTCCTATCTGTATCTTGGCCGGGGCCGAGACCATAAACTTAGATACATGAAACCTGTTATATAACTCAGGACGGAACATAATGTTGCGGATATTATCCAATTGCACGATCCCCAACAAAACACCTTTATCGTCAATAACCGGGAATGCATTTCGTCCGCTCTTTGCAATTACTTTAACCATATCGCCCAGCGACATTTCCGGTGATACAGTCTGGAAGTCTTTCTCGATCACACTATCGGTATTCAGCAAAGTCAGTACGGCACGGTCTTTATGGTGTGTAAGCAATTCTCCTTTCTGAGCCAGACGCATCGAGTAGATACTGTGGGGTTCGAACATCAGAATTGTCAGGTATGAACTGATGGAAACGATCATTAACGGAAGAAAAAGATCGTATCCACCGGTAAGTTCCGCAATCAGGAATACCCCGGTAAGCGGTGCATGCATAACTCCCGACATGATCCCCGCCATGCCCAGCAGGGCAAAATTCTTTTCCGAAATATACATCGTAAACGGGAAATAGTTGGAGGTATGAGCAAACAGGAATCCTGAAATACAGCCTAAATACAAACTAGGTGCAAAAATACCACCACAACCGCCACCGGCATTAGTCGCACTCGATGCAAAAACTTTAGTCAGCAGGATCAGGAACAGGAATACGATAATTCCCCAGTAATTATCATTCAGGTCATAGAATAAACTCTTATCCATAATATGCGAGAACTGTCCGTTCAATAAAGAACCGATCGTATCGTAACCTTCACCATACAACGGAGGGAAAAGGAAGATCAGGATACTCAGCATCACGCCTCCCAGCAGAAACTTCTTCCAGTAAACACCCAGTTTCCGGTACATTCCTTCCACCCGGTTCATCACACGGGTAAAATACAAGGATACCAGACCACAAAAAACGCCCAACAACAGTACGTACGGAATACGTTCTATCTCAAAAACCTCGGTCTGAGAAAATTTAAACATAGCTTCCGTTCCTGTAAAAATATAGGAAACAGTTGCTGCCGTCACCGACGAAATCAATAAAGGCAATACAGAGGTCATGGTCAGGTCGAGCAATAATACTTCGATCACAAAAACCAGTCCGGCAATAGGTGCCTTAAAAATACCGGCAATCGCACCTGCCGCCCCACAGCCGACCAACAGCATTAAGGTTTTCTGCTCCATACGGAACAAACGCCCCAGATTGGAACCGATAGCCGCTCCGGTCAAAACGATCGGGGCCTCTGCTCCTACCGATCCACCGAATCCGATAGTCACGGAACTGGCGACAATGGATGTCCAGGTATTATGCGGTTTGATCCGGCTCTTACGCTGTGAAATAGCATAAAGGATCTTGGTTACCCCATGACTGATATCATCACGTACAATATACTTAACGAACAATCCGGCCAGCAGGATACCAATTACCGGGTAAAGCAGATACAGGTAGTTCACCCCACTGGCATCAAAATTCCCGGTAAGGATATGCTGTATCAGATGAATCAACTGTTTCAGTATGATAGCAGACGCCGCCGTACATATACCGACCAGAAAACTGATCACCAGAATAAAATGTTTCTCTTTTATATGCTTATCACGCCACAACAGAAACCTGTAAAATAAACCTTCTTTTGCCATTTTAAATACCTTTACCTGTAAACACTGTCTTTACTGTGTAGATCAATATTGTTATATCCAGCAGTAACGACATATTTTCGTAATATAAAACATCATATTTCATGCGCTCGATCATCTTATCCACATCACTGGCATACCCATATTTTACCATCCCCAGGGAAGTGATACCGGGGCGTACGTTATGCAGTAAATAATAGTAAGGCGCAACTTTTACTATCTGATCAATAAAATATTTCCGCTCCGGTCGCGGTCCTACTACCGACATATCCCCTTTCAGCACATTCCAGAACTGGGGAAATTCATCCAGCCGGTACTTCCGCATAATATGCCCGAACGGAGTAATACGTTCATCATTTTCGGACGATAGCAACGGACCTTTATCTTCGGCCCCCACATACATCGTCCGGAACTTATAGATCATAAAGGGTTTTCCCATATATCCGATCCGTTCCTGACGGAAAAAGACCGGTCCCGGAGAATCCTTCTTCACCCGATATGCAATATAAAAATACATCGGTGAGAACAGGAAAAGAACCAAAGCAGATATGGCTTTATCCATAAACAGCTTGATATTCTTTTCTACCTGCGAGAAATTGTTATCTGTCACATTCACCAAAGGAATGCCACGAATCGTCTTTATCTTTACCTGTGAGAGCATACTTAACTTATCGGCCAGGACTTTGATCGGTAACTTATAAAGATAAAGCGAATAGAGTATATTCAACAATTTTTTATTATCATCCGTTTCTGCGGCAAGCACCAGTTCATCGATCCTCTTTTCTGCAACAATCATCGGTAAATCGTCCAAAGATCCCAGCACTTCTTTTTGATCCACCTCTACCGGAGTTACCGGATCTTCCGGTATAAAACCGGAAATATTATATCCCATCCGATAAAGATCTTTAGCAATACTACATGCCTTCTTCCCTGCTCCGATAATCAATACATTCATTGCCCCTTCCCTGCTTTTTATTTTCCGCAGGCCCGCAAGTGTGATAGACAGACGCAGGATATAGGTCAATACGAACTGTAAACCGAATAATACAAAAAAGAGTTCGTAGTAAATATGAAACGAACGAGGCAGATCGTTCAATACTACGATAAAAAAAATCAGAACAACTCCGATCAAAGAAGTGACAAAAGTTGAAAACAACTCGGTCAACCTCGACTTTCCGAACGGTTTATTGTAATAACCCGAAAAATAGTACAGAGTCAACCAGAAGAAAGGGATCAGAAACTGCCCTTTCAATACCTGCATATAAGCCAGATAATTACTGAAAGAACCGGCCCCCTCATAAATAGCCACTTCCTTATATCGCAGCCAGTTAAATAAAAACCAGGCTACAGATGCAGAGATAAAATCTGATAATATGTATTTTCCTGCCTGCCTACTTTTCTTCATTCTTATCTGATAACCTGAATAAGACCTCCGGCACCAAGTTTTATAATATTTGATGGTTGTGCCTTGCTCATATCATCCTGACGATAGCCAACAATATAATCTACTCCGTTTTTGATTACATCCGATATTTCCGAGAAATTAGCCGGTGAAAGTTCACCGCTCACATTGGCAGATGTCGACACCAACGGTTTACGGAAACGTTCGCACAGTTTACGCGAAAATTCTTCATTCGAAATACGAATACCCACGCTTCCATCGTCAGCCAACAGGTTTTTTGCCAGATTTTTTGCATTGGAGTAGATAATGGTCAGCGGCTTGTCTGCCACTTCGATCAAATCCCATGCAACATCGGGAACATCCGATACATACATTTCGAGTTTTGCAGTACTATCCAACAAGACCAGCATGGCCTTATTGTCTGCTCTTCTCTTTAACTCATACACACGTTGCACAGCTTCTTCATTCGTTGCATCGCAACCTATTCCCCAAATTGTATCTGTGGGATAGAGTATTATACCGCCTTCCTGCATTACTTCGCAGGCCTTTTTAATATCTTCCGTCATTGTTTTTTATAATATTGTGACAAATGTACAAATGATTCGTGTACTTATAAAAAAATAATAACAAAAAAACTATTTTCCCTGAGCTATTGCTATTATCCATTTTAAATTCCTAATTTTACGGGTTGAAAGGAAAATAAAGAAAACTTCCGGAAGAGATGAATGAGACAGCAACACAGATCTTTGTTTCACTATGGGGAAACATTAGTTTCTCTTAAGTGAAACGAATGTTTCATACCTAAGAAACTTTTGTTTCATCCGAGTGAAACTTTTATCTCAAACAAGGAAGAGCAATGAACAGCTGCAAGGCTGTGTGGAAAGATAAAAAAGAAAAAATAATATATAATGACTAACAAATGGAATTTTCAAACCCCGACAGAAGAAGAATTACGTAAGAGAGATACGCTGGCGGCTGAGATCGGTTTCAGTCCCATTATCTGTCTCCTGCTTGTTCAGAGAGGGATTACCACGGCAGAAGAGGCAAGAAAGTTCTTTAAACCCAATCTCAACGACCTACATGATCCATTTCTGATGCCGGATATGGAAAAAGCAGTAAAACGGTTGAACAGGGCTCTTGGGAATAAAGAAAAAATTCTGGTTTACGGTGATTACGATGTAGACGGAACGACTGCCGTTTCGCTTGTGTTCAAATATTTAAGACCCTACTCTTCGACTCTGGATTATTACATCCCGGATCGTTACGACGAAGGGTACGGTATTTCCTACAAGGGGATCAATTACGCGTATGAAAACGGCGTAACCTTAATTATCTCACTCGACTGCGGAATCAAAGCAATCGAAAAGATAGAGTATGCCAAAGAAAAAGGCATCGACTTTATCATTTGCGATCACCATATGCCGGACGATACGCTTCCGGACGCGGTAGCTGTACTGGATGCCAAGCGGGTAGATTCTATCTATCCCTACGAACATTTATCGGGCTGCGGGGTCGGCTTTAAGTTTATGCAGGCTTTTGCCAAAAGCAATAATTTCCCCTTCTCAGAATTGGAAAAATTGCTTGAACTGACAGCTGTCAGCATCGCTTCCGATATCGTGCCTATTACAGGAGAAAACCGTATTCTGGCTTACTACGGACTGAAGCAACTAAACAGCAATCCCAGCCTGGGGTTGAAAGGGATCATAGATATCTGCGGACTGACCGGAAAAGATATCACCATCAGTGATATCGTATTTAAGATCGGTCCCCGTATCAATGCATCCGGGCGTATGATGAATGGAAAGGAAGCAGTAGACCTGCTACTGGCCAAAGATGTCGAATCGGCCCGCGAAAAGAGCGAAAATATCAACCAGTATAACGACGAACGCCGTGAACTGGACAAAAAAATAACAGACGAGGCCAACGCCATCATCGATGAATTCGCCAATATGGAAGACCGGAAGGCAATCGTAGTCTACAATCCGGGCTGGCATAAAGGAGTTATCGGTATTGTTGCCTCCCGCCTGACTGAAAAGTATTACCGCCCGGCAGTCGTACTGACCAAATCGTCCGAACTGATTACCGGTTCTGCCCGCTCGGTTACCGGCTTCGATATATACAAGGCGATAGAGAACTGTCGCGACCTGTTGGAAAACTTCGGAGGACATACCTATGCTGCCGGCCTTTCCCTGAAAGAGGAAAACCTGGAAGCTTTCACCGATCGTTTCCTAAAACTCGCTGCAGACGAAATCATCCCGGAACAGATGACACCGCAGATCGACATCGATGCCGTACTCGACCTGAAAGAGATCAATACCAAATTCATGGGTGAGCTCAAACGGATGAACCCTTTTGGACCCGACAACCAGAAACCGGTGTTCTGCTCACTGAACGTCAAAGATTACGGCACAAGCAAGCTGGTAGGTAAAGAACTGGAACATATCAAACTGGAACTGATAGACGACAAATCGAATACACCGATTCACGGTATCGCTTTCGGGATGCATGAACACAGTAAGCATATTAAGGGGATGAAACCTTTTAATATTTGCTATACCATCGAAGAAAATACGTATAACGGGAACACGACCTTACAACTCATGGTTAAAGACATAAAGGTCGATGACATATGAAGGAAACCGGTGGACGTCTACCATAAGATATTAGAGAAGTACTGGGGATACCCTGCTTTTCGTCCTCTCCAGGAGGACATAATACACTCTGTTTGTGAGGGAAAAGATACACTGGGGCTAATGCCGACCGGTGGAGGTAAATCGATTACCTTCCAGGTGCCGGCATTGGCCATGGAAGGGATATGCATTGTCGTAACCCCACTGATCGCCCTGATGAAAGACCAGGTGGATAACCTGCGCCGCCTGGGCATCAAAGCCACTGCCGTATATTCGGGTATGACCCGTCAGGAAATAATCGCCCAATTGGAAAATTGCATTTTCGGTAATTATAAATTCCTGTATGTATCGCCTGAGCGTTTAGCGACCGAGATATTTATAAATAAACTGCAAGCGATGAATGTTTGCCTGCTGGTTATCGACGAAAGTCACTGTATCTCTCAATGGGGATACGACTTCCGTCCTTCTTACATGAAGATAGCCGACATCCGCGAACAACTACCCGATATACCAGTATTGGCACTTACGGCTACGGCAACACCTGAAGTAGTCAATGACATACAGGAACGGTTGCACTTCAATGAAAAGAATGTCTTCCGGAAAAGTTTCGTACGGAAGAACCTTTCCTATATCGTACGGCGCACGGAAGATAAGATAAACTCGCTGGCTCACATACTGGGAAAAGTTCCGGGAAGTGCCATTGTCTACGTACGCAACAGGAAACGGACCAAAGAGGTTGCGACCCTACTGCGGGAAGCCGGTATATCGGCTGACTTTTTCCATGCCGGGCTCAACCGTGATGAGAAGAATCTCCGACAAAGCCGCTGGAAAAATAACGAGTGCCGTGTCATCGTATCCACCAATGCTTTCGGTATGGGGATCGACAAACCGGACGTACGCCTGGTTGTCCATCTGGATATGCCCGGATCACTGGAAGAATACTATCAGGAAGCCGGACGCGCCGGGCGCGATGAACAACGAGCCTATGCTGTTGCCTTATGTTCGAATACGGACACTACAAAGCTAAAAAAACGACTGGCCGACGAATATCCGGACAGGGAGTTTATCAGCCGGGTATACGATGCATTGGGCAATTATTACCAGATTGCTGTCGGATTCGGACTCGATACAGTACATGATTTCTCACTGATCGATTTTTGTTCAGCTTACAAGTTTTCACATTTGCAAGCTCATCATGCGCTGAAAATACTGGAGCTGGCCGGTTATATAGAATATACGGAAGAACAGGACAATGCTTCCCGCCTGGTATTCACCGCCACGCGCGACGAACTTTACAAGTATCTGCACCAGGATAGAAAGACAGACGAGGTGATCCAATGCATCCTCCGTTCTTATACCGGACTGTTTTCCGATTATGTATATATTAATGAAGGGCTGATTTCCACCCGAACCGGACTGAGCCAGCAAGAGATATATGACGTATTGATCGGACTTTCCAAATACAGGATCGTCAATTATATTCCACATAAAAAGACACCGCTCATCATCTATACCCGGACAAGGGAGGAGATCAAATACCTCTCCATCCCGCGCTCGGCCTATGAAGAGCGTAAAGAACGTTTCGAAAACCGGATGAATCGGGTAATAGATTACATAGAGGAAAACCGAATCTGCCGGAGCCGGATGCTGATCACTTACTTCGGTGAAAAGGACACTTCCGATTGCGGTTGCTGTGATGTCTGCCTGGCCAAAAACGACTCGGGACTGAACAACCATACATTCAACACCATACGGGAGGCTTTATTGAAAACACTGGAAGACAATGGCCCACAGGAAGTAAAAAAGCTGCCGGAAGAGTTCTCTTTCCCGGCAGATAAAATCATAACGGCTATCCGGTTTCTTTCCGAACATGATGAGCGATTTTCTCTGGAAGACGGTATTTTAAGCCTCACGAAAACGAACACAGTGTCCGATAACGAACAGCGATAGCAAAGCTGCAAATACTGTATTACAACACATTACCTTTATGGCACAGACTTTGTTATTATCTGCATCGAACAATAATAACAAAGTCTTTTATGTATAAGGTCTATTTCAAACAGGCAGTTCAGATGCTGAAGCAAAATAAATTCTTCAGTATTATCTATATAGCCGGTACCGGCCTGGCTATCTCTATGGTTATGACATTGGCTATCCTGTATTATTTCCATACAGCCAACATAGAACCGGAAAGCTATCGCGACCGGATGATGATTGTCCAGTACGGGAAAGTCGCTAAAAAAGAAGGGAAAGGACAAGGTAGCAGTCAACTATCGTACCCGACCATTAAAGAATGTTTCTACCCGATGCAAATCCCCGAAGCGGTTACGGCAGTCATACCTTTAGGAGAACAAAGTGAGTTTATCCAGTTGCAAGGTAACAAAAATGTCTATAACGGCCTTGTCATGGGAACAGATGCCGCATTCTGGAAAGTTTTCCGATTCTCATTCCTGTCAGGAGCCCCTTATACAGAAGAAGAATTCACCTCCGGCATCCGGAAAGCGGTCTTATGCGAATCGCTGGCACGAAAGTTGTTCAATACGACCGATGCAACCGGAAAAACATTTCTACTGAATTTCGAAGAATACACAGTAGCCGGAGTCGTCAAAGACGTCCCTTCCATCGCTAATTATTGCTATGCAGAGTTGTGGTTGCCTTTCACCAACCGCCCCTCGCAGATCAAAGGAGGTGCATGGTGTAACTATGTCCTGGGACGTATGCAGGTATATATCCTGGCTAAAAGCCCGAATGACTTTGATGCTATCCGCACGGAGGCAGAAGTCCTTTGCCGCAAATACAATACCAGCACAACCCAGTACGATCTGATATTAAACGACCAGCCCGATACTATTTTCCGGGCCTACCTTCGCAGTGGCGAATCATTCAATGTTCCCGACTATACACAGCTGTATATTCAGATAATACTGATCATCCTGATCCTGTTATTGGTTCCCTCTATCAACCTGACAGGAATGACGGCATCACGTATGAAGAAAAGAATGGAGGAACTCGGTATACGTAAAGCATTCGGTGCGATGAACAGGACATTATTGATGCAAGTTTTATATGAAAACCTATTGCTTACTCTACTCGGAGGCCTGACCGGCTTACTACTGTCCTACGGATTGGTCAGCCTGCTTAAAGGCTGGTTGCTGGGAAGATATAACTGGGATGGCAGTTCGCTGACCGCCTCGATAGACCTGTCACCTGGTATGTTCCTGAATCCGGTTATTTTCGGATACGCTTTTGCTTTTTGCCTGATACTTAATTTACTGTCAGCCCTCGTTCCTGCCTGGCGTGCCCTCAGGAAACCGGTTGTAGATGCATTAAACGATAAATAAACAGAACCATGATACAGCACCTTTTAAAACTTATATGGACACAACGCCGGCAAAATGCCTGGATCGTTGCCGAATTATTCATCGTATTTATACTGTTATGGTATATAATGGACTTTTTCATCACATTCGGATATACCGCTTCAATAGACAGTGCTTATGACATAAAAGATACCTATCAGGTACAACTTGCCACCATTCCGGAAAGCAGTCCGCTGTATGTCCGGTATGAAGAAGGAGAACAGCAGGCTGCCGCCGATTTCCTGTCTATCCTGGAACGTATCCGCCAGCATCCCCAGGTAGAGAGTGTATGCGTCTCCAACATGAGTGCCCCCTATTGTGCCAGTTACAGAGATATCAGGCTTTCGAAAGACACAATACAGACAAACGACTGTCATTTTATGGAAGTCACTCCCTCCTATTTCGAGGTATTCCGCATCCATCCGTTAGCAGGTGGAGAACCGTCCCAGCTGGCAAAGGCCTTGAATGAAAACAGTGTCATTATTTCCCGAAAATTTGCCCAGGATGAATTTCCCGGCGAACAAGCAAAAGGAAAAATCCTTTATCTGAAAGATAATAATGAAGAATTTCTCATCGGCGACGTTTGCGGCCCTCTGAAACGAGACGACTACAGGCCCGAGGAATATGCAGCCTATCTGTTATTATCCAACTCCGATCTGGCTCAGATGAACGAAGGCGTACTATCCCAATTCGAAATCAGCATACGTGTCAAACCCGGGTTGAATCAACGGGATTTCATACAAAGCTTCCAACAGGATATACGGGAACAACTGTCAGTAGGCAACTTTCTATTATATAAGGTAAGGTCTTTCGACGACCTGCGTTATACGCTATATCTTTCGGACGGACGAATGGATGAGATCCGCTACCGGGTTGCTTTCATGATATTCCTTGTCTTCAATATATTTCTGGGAATTATAGGCACTTTCTGGTTCCGCAACGAATACCGGAAACCAGAGATCGGATTACGGCTGGCCGTCGGTTCCACACGCAGCCAGATATTACGAATGATGATCGGTGAAGGCTGGTTGTTGTTAAGCCTGGTTGCCATACCAGCCGTTATCCTCTGTATCAACCTGGCTAAAATGGAATTTATCGGCACGAATATTATGCATATTACTTTCTTTCGTATTTTCTTCGGGCTGCTGCTTACTTACTTGTTTATGGCATTTATCATTATGCTGGGAACCTGGTACCCGGCCTATCTGTCGTCACGTGTTGCACCGGCCGATACGTTGAGAAGTGAGTAATTAGAAAAGCTTTCCTATTTCCGGAGGAAGGTAAGCCGTTTATTCATAGTGAAGTTAACGGCACCATATACGAAAAGGCCCAGGAACTGGCCCAGATATTCGTTCATATCACAGATCTCTACCATAAGTAAGAGAGACAGGAATTGCAGCCCGTAGGCACAGCCGAAAGCAACCAGGAAAAGAGGAATCTCACGCTGGAACTTTCCACTACGGGCTGAGAATATCCAGTATTTACTCCAAAAGAAATTATTGATAAGTGCTGCGACATATCCTGCGACATTCGACCATAGATAATTGCAGTCCAACCCCTCCATCAGCACCCAGATAACAAGGGCGGTAATGAGGGCATTCAGCGTGCCTACAATGATAAAACGCAGTATCCGTACAGATTCTTTCATGCGGCAAATATACGTGATTTTAAAGAGAACGAGTCCTAATCCGCCGGATTATTCTTCATAAAAAACGTCTCGAAAAAGGCATCACGGTAACTATTACCGATTGAAATCTCATATTTCCCGATAAACACGTCGTTGTTATCGAACGAGTCAATATAGTCTGTATTAACAATATACGATTTATTTGTACGGAGGAAAACATCCTTCGGAAGCATTTCATGGATGGCTTTCAGGTTCATCTTCGTTATGATCCGCTGGTCGGGTGTCTGGATCACGACATAATCCTTCAATCCCTCGATAAACAGGATATTCTTAAACTGTATCTTGAAATAACGACGTTCGGCTTTGACAAATATATGATCTGCTGCAACAGACTCGACACTATTCTTATTATTGTCTGCCTTCAAAAGCGTGTGATAAACCTGTGCCTTTCCAACAGCATGTTTGAAACGTTCTATCTCGATCGGTTTCACCAGGTAGTCGATCGCATCCACTTCGTAACTGTCGAGGGCATATTCCGCATAGGCAGTAACGAAAATGACCAGCGTTTCGGCCGGGATCATCCTGGCAAACTCCAATCCGTTTACACCAGGCATCTTGATATCCAGAAAGACCAGGTCGACAGGGCTGACCTGCATAAATTTCCCGGCAGAAACAGCATCGCCAAAACTTCCACATAAAGATAATAACGGTGTATCCTGTACCAGTAACTGGATGGCTTTACGCCCCAGCGGTTCATCGTCTACAATTATGCAATTCATACAACTATTCTTTTTAAGTTTAAACGGAGATTGATCGTATATGTTATATCGGTCTCGTCTATTTGTAACGAATGACCGGTGTCGTATAATAGTTCAAGGCGACGACGTATATTAGCCAAGCCTATGCCTCCATCGGCTTCCCGTTCCTTCTGTTCGGCCGGTTTCGAATTGATACAGATAAAGGTAAGGCATCCTTCTTCCACCTTGAAATATAAATGTACGTACGAGAGCTTCCGGTTATCGTTGTTATGCTTCACCGCATTTTCCACAAAAGGAATAAACAGTAGAGGAGGAACAGTTATGTCTTCCATATTGCCTTCTGTGGATACGATGAAATCGAAGTTATCACGCCTTATCTTTTCCATATTCAGATAATCATTCAGGAAACTGATATCGTCTTTCAGCCGTACTTCTTCCGAGACGCTGTCTTTTAACTGGTACTTCAACAGGTCTTTCAGTTTGGAAAGGACAAGGACAGCTTCATCGGGACTTTCTTTTATCAATACATTGGCATTGTTGAGCATATTGAAGAGGAAATGTGGGTTGATCTGGTTCTTTAATTGCTCCAGTTCCGACTGCATAGTCGCATTCTCTAACCGGTCGATACGCAACCCGTACTTTACATAGTCCTGAAAGACAATCACAGCAGACGCACCGGCAATAATCAGGCTCAACTGGATGATAGAAGAAACAAAAAAGAAGGCTGACAGCCAAAACCGGTATAATTCAAACTCCTTAACAATATCTTCCTGCCTCAGTAAATAAGAAAATAAAAGAGCTAAAGCAATGACCAGAAATACGGAGACAACATATCTTCCCGGCTTATTCTTCAATAATAAACGCGGAGTCAATATAAATATGCTCAAATAAATAGGAACAAGCAATATCAAGCTCTGTACAATACTACTTTTAACAAACTCTTCTCGCTCTATCAAATCCAGATAAAAATTTACAGAGATTATTAGCATGCTGAGAGAAAACAGCAGGAAATGCCTGAAGATCCTCCAACGAGGTTCAACCAGCAAGCGCAGTAAAAAACCGGACGTATTCATCACAACCTGATACATAAATTCGTTTTACAAATTCCTCCATCGTCCACCACCTCCAACTTATAGGAGTTTTTAAATAGCAAATCGAGGCGTTGATTCACACCTTCCAGATCTTCACAATTCTCCATCTGTCCACCCGGCATACCCGGAGCAAAACAGATGCAGGAAAAATGCAACTCTCCTTCTCCAGCCCGAAAACAGAAATGGACATCTAACTGCAAATTTCCCGATGACGACAACTTCACATAATGAATGGCAAACGGAATAAACAACAAAGGAGGTACCAACTTACGGCTAACACCGCCCTCCTTCGTCACGCTAAAACTCAGGTTCGCATGCCTTGTCTTTGCCAGTTCCAGGAAACGTTCAATAAATGAAATCTCAGAAATCAGCAACACTTTCTCCCGTTTCCCATCATACAACTGGTAACGGAGCAATCTGCTTAACTCCATCAAGACCATTGAGGCCTGTGCCGGGTTATCAAATGTCCGTTTGCCCGCTTCGTCAAGCATATTAAAAAGGAACTCCGGATTGATCTGGTCTTTCAATAACTCCAGTTCAGTTTTCAGGTTTACCTTCTCCAATTCGTTCTTTCGTTTATAAAGCCCTATCCAATGGCGTAGCAAAATCGTAATGGAAGTTCCTGCAATCAATAACCCGTAAAGGAAAAAATTACTTACAATCTCAACCGCCAGTATTCGATTCTTATAGAAAAAAGAATAATAGCCCGGTTCCTGCCCGGAATATAAATTCAGCCAGTAATCGCTCCCAAAAGAGACTACTATCATGACCGATATTAGTAAAGACACAGTTATGATATACAATACATATCGATTTTTCAGCAGCAATCCAGGTAGCAAAACATACATATGCAGATAAATTCCTCCCAAATAGGAAAACAACAAAATGAGGCTGACACACCAAATCACATCATCTACTTCGTCCAAAAAACCGGCACAAATCAAATAAGGCATATTGAACGCTACAAAAGTAAAGAATAGTATCAGCAACACATGCCTGGCGATTCTATATTTCGGGGCTATCAGAAACTTGATCAAAAAACTATTATATGTAACTTCCGACTCCGGCATAACATTATTTCTTTACTTATTTTGACAAGGTAAAGATGATACATTTTCTACGAACTACAAAACCTGATCTAATCAGAAACCATACTTAATCGCCACACTTGTATAAAAAGAAGGCGAAAAATGCGGATCATAGTCTCTGTCCATCGACCGGAACATAGCCTTCAAGCTCCGGTCATCGTAAAATGCGGTCCGGTAAGCAGACAGGCCGATCGTTATGGGAACAGACAGGGATTTTGTGATCGTCAGTTCCGGCTGTAATCCGGTTATTATGTACTGCTGTGTAAATATCTGATCTTTCCCCTCATGTTTGACAAAGGCAAGCATACCACTCATCGAACCGATCAGTTTCAGGCGAAACAATTTATGCAACTGGATGCCCCCCGATAGTTCCGCCCCATCCATCATCGAGACATTGACCATATAGCGTCCTTCAATCCGCCAGTCCACGAAAAGAGCCGGAAAGGCCATTGGGTAACCGAAACTGGTGTTCAAGGCAAGACCCATACCCACATCGAGATTGTCCCTCAGATGCCAGATTGCCGCAGCCATCCCTACACCCATAACATTATTCCAACGGACATAAGCCAAACTTCCGGTATCCATAAAGATCCCTGCTCCCACACTTGCCAATAACGACCATTTCTTACTTAACGGACGGATATAAGAAACTGCCAGCTGTGCATTGAAAATATGCGGCAAGTCTATATATCCCGACAAATCCTTGTTATTCATCGAAGCATAGGAAGCGCCCAGGCCTACCATCCAAGCCGTCGGATGATTGTTTTCATCCATCTTCATCGATACGGGGATATTGACTCCTCCCTGTATCACTTTCATATCGCCTTTTCCGCCAACCTTTTTGTTATCGACATCCTTAAAACCGGAAGAACCGATATATTCGGCCTTCAGCCAAACCTGTGCGCCTGTTTCCTGAAATATAAAAACTCCCAGCAAAATCAACCATACCCATCCTGTTTTCATATCATGCTTCTTTTTATTTTTGAACTTGATGCAAAACTAGGCAAACAGGCAATAGCTGAACTTTTTAGTATACGAACCGATAGTAATAATATACCAAACGTGTATTTTGGTATATTTCCGGTGATAGTAACAAAAGCTACCGGATGTTTGGTGGCTACACTTGCATTTTATATCTTTGCGCCCCATTTTTTCATTAAACAAAAGGCAAAGATGAACATGAACGAGTTGACATGTGGCTTAGATTTCGGGACCTCCAATTCCATTATCTCCCTCACTGATAATGCGACACAAAAAGAAGTATTCTCATATAGAGCAAGTTCCATCCTTTATTTCCCGGATACGAACGAAATGACCTATTATGTGGGAAAGGAAGCCCACGACAAATATATAGAAGAGAATATGACCGGGCGCCTGCTGAAATCGGTCAAGACACTGCTTCGTCAGGATAAGTTCCTTTCTACCTGGATATTCGGCAAGCGAATGACACCCGACCAGCTCGTTACCTGCATCATTCGTCATTTAAAAGAGAAAGCGGAAGCTTTTACAGGCACAGAAATCACCGATGTGGTATTGGGAAGACCTGCGATCTTTTCGGAAGATGTGAAACAGGAAAACCTGGCCGTTAGCCGCCTGACGCTTGCCGCGCATAATGCCGGTTTCAGGAATATCAAACTGCAACTCGAACCGATTGCCGCCGCCCTCTCCTACGAACAACGGCTTGACCATAGCGAAAATGTCCTGGTAGCCGACCTCGGTGGTGGTACTTCCGACTTCACAATCATGAACCTGTCACCTGACAAAGTACGCAAGGAAGATCGGAAAGACGATATCATCGCCCACGGCGGGGTCTACATCGGTGGTGACCTCTTCGACTCGGAGATCATGTGGTATAAAGTAACTCCTCATCTGGGACGGGGCGTGAAATACCAGTCATACGACAAAGAGATCGAAGTACCCTCCATCCTCTATCGCGAACTGAAAAACTGGGAACGGACTTTTATGCTGAAAGAAAGTAAACTGCGCCGTTCGATGGATAACTATTACCATCTTTCAGGCAACAATCCGAAGATTGACAACGTAAGGGTCTTGATTGACAACAACTATGTATTCTCACTGTTCAAAGGAATCGAACAGTCCAAAATCAATTTATCGGACGGAAAAGATACGACGATCGATTTTGAGAAAGAAACGATCAGTATTCACGAACCTTTCACTCCCGACGAATTCGCCACAATCATCGAACGGCATACGACAGCGATCGAACAATATATCTGCCAACTGCTCGAAACTTCCAAATACAGCGCTTCGGATATCGACTCCGTCTTTATCACAGGCGGTAGCAGTCTTGTTATACCGGTAAGAGAAATACTTTTCCGCATCTTCGGAAAAGATAAAATCCGTACAGGCAATACATTCAATAGCGTGGCTTACGGTTTGTCGTTAAGTTATAGAAAAAGGTGAACCAAAATGACAGGTTCGGCCGTAGGGGTGGGGTTTGCCCACCCTTTGCGACAATAATATAACAACCGGTGAAGAAGGGCGGGCAGACCCCGCCCCTACGGCCGAACCTGCCTGTTCCATTGTGACGGCGCCTGTAAGGGCGGTTCGCGAACCGCCCCTACCAACGACACTACATTCATATCTGTCAAGATTTGAAACAAAAAATCAGCAGAGTTGCCCGATTGGTTAACTTTGCTGATTCAATTAACTATTAACAAATTATAATTGTTCTATCTCTTCAACCGACAGACCGGTACAGTTAGCGATCATTTCAACACTCACTCCTTGTTTTTTTTTAAGTTTGAAGCGATTAGGCGTTGCTCTTCGGCCTTCCCTTTCTCCAAACCTTTCTTCACTCCTTTTACTTCTGCTTCCTCTACCGCATATATATAGTTACGCTCAACACACCTGACAACGGGACCCTATCGGTAACCTATGTAGATTCCCAAAGCAGTTCCGCGACAGAAGTAAATAACAACGATCAGGTTCCCTACAACACCATCCTGACAATCACCACAACTCCGGCTAATGACAAATACGATCTGGAAGAATTAACGGTAAACGGATCAAAATTTGATAGCGGTTCTCCCTATACTGTAACAGATGATGTGACGGTAAGTGCCACATTCAGCCCCAAAGAGGTGAAACCCGATCCGGTTCCTGATCCTGACCCTAAACCAAATCCCGAACCCAACCCCACTCCGATTTACAATACGGTAACGCTTCCGGCCGTTGAAGGTGCTGTAACCGATCCGGTAGCCGGAAAGTATGAGATAGAATCCTGGTTCAACTTCCGACCGGTATCTATCTGATCCGTATCGGCAAGGAAAGTTTCAAAGTCGTATTATAACACAAAGTAAGAAAGCAAGGGTGTGGCAAAGTGTTTTTTTGCCACACCCTTATTATATCAACGTTCCGCAATCGGAACATAGGTCGTATCTTCCAAAACATTCTTATAAGCCGGACGGATAATACGTTTGCCGTCGAAATGAAGCTCTTCGATACGGTGGGCTGTCCAACCGACGATACGGGCCATGGCGAACAGCGGCGTATAAATTTCCTGCGGCAAGCCGATCATTTCATAAACGAAGCCGGAATAGAAGTCCACGTTTGAAGAGACACGTTTCTTCGTTCCTTTATGTTTGGCGAAACATTCGATAGCACGCTCTTCCAAAAGTTCGAGGAAGGCAAATTCTTCTTCACGTCCCTTTTCCTTTGCCAGATCACGGGCCAGCTCCTTCAAGACAATGGCACGCGGGTCGGATATTGTATAGACGGCATGACCGATACCATAGATCAGGCCCGTTTTATTGTAAGCCTCCTTATTCAGCATACGCATGAAATAAGTATCGATTTCATCCACATTCTTCCAATCACCGATATTTTCTTTCAGGTGGTTAAACATATCTACGACCTGGATATTGGCACCTCCGTGTAACGGGCCTTTCAGCGAACCTATACCGGCTGCAATGGATGAATAAGTATCCGTTCCGGTCGAACTGGTTACACGAACAGTAAAGGTCGAGTTGTTACCACCACCGTGTTCGGCCTGCAAGACAAGCAATAAATCGAGTGTACGTGCATCGAGTTCGGTAAAGTCTTTCTTCAGCATGTGCAGGAAGTTTTCTGCAAGCGACAGGTTTTCATGCGGATGACGGATATGCAAAGAACGTCCGTGTGTACTATGACGGAATATATTATATGCATAAGCGATGATGGTTGGGAAACGGGAGATCAGCTCGATGGACTGGCGCATCAGGTTGTCACGCGAGGTATCGTCGGGATTCGGATCGAAAGTATACATTTCCAATACGCTACGGGCAAGGATATTCATGATATTCTGTCCTTCCAGGTCGAGGATATTCATTTTGGTCTTCTGCTCCAACGGCATGTTGTCGCAGATCAGACCTTTAAAAGAGGCCAGTTCTTCCTTATCGGGCAACTTACCGGAAAGCAACAGATAAGCCACTTCCTCAAAACCGAAACGTTTCTCTTTAATCAAGGCATGTGCCAAATCTTCCACATCGTACCCTCTGTAAAACAGTTTACCGGGAATAGCTTTCAAACCACCGTTTTCCGGCAAACGCTCGTAACCTACTACGTTACCGATCTTGGTTAATCCAACCAAAACACCGCTACCGTCTTCGTTGCGCAGACCGCGTTTCACATTATACATCGGGAAAAGTTCATTGTCGATCTTACAGGCATCCTTTGATGCATCCGACAGTTTATAGATAAGATATTCTTTCTTCATGACTAATTATTTTATGAGGTTACAATAAAGATATGATACAATCACCAAACTCCCTAGTGCCAAGAGATTTTCCTGCCGGCATGAAACGAGCCAGGTCATTCGTCGCATCTCCTTTCGAGAAAGCTTTTTCCATAGCAGCCGTAATCAGGTTGGCTGCTTCATTCCATCCCATATATTCAAGCATCATCACGGATGAAAGCAAGAGGGACGACGGATTTACAATATTCTTTCCGGCAATGTTAGGAGCCGTACCGTGTGTTGCTTCGAAAATGGCATAACCGCTGTCGTAATTGATATTGGCGCCGGGAGCGATTCCGATACCGCCTACCATAGCAGCCAACTGGTCGGAGATATAATCACCGTTCAGATTGAGCGTTGCGATGACGGAATATTCTTCCGGGATCAATAAAGTGTTCTGTAGAAAGGCATCGGCAATAACATCCTTGATGATGACTTTTCCGGCAGCAGAGGCATCGAACATGGCTTTGACGGCCTCGGCTTCGCCTTTCTCCTTTTTGATCTTTTCGTATTGCGGCCAGGTGAATGTCTTGTCGGCAAACTCACGTTCTGCCAGAGCATAGCCCCAGAGTTTGAAGCCACCCTCGGTGAACTTCATAATATTGCCTTTATGTACAAGCGTTACACTCGGCAATTTGTTGGTCAAGGCGAATTCGATAGCGGCACGTACCAAGCGTTCGGTTCCTTCTACAGATACGGGTTTTACGCCGAATGAAGAGGTTTCGGGGAAACGAACTTTAGTCACTCCCATTTCTTCCGTCAGGAACTTTAGAAACTTATGGGCTTCGGGTGTTCCTTGTTGCCATTCGATACCGGCATAGATATCTTCGGTATTCTCTCGGAAGATATACATATCGACCTTCTGCGGTTCGCGTACCGGAGAAACAACACCTTTGAACCAACGAACAGGGCGCAGGCAGACATAAAGATCCAAAGTCTGGCGCAAAGCGACATTCAGCGAGCGGATACCACCGCCGATCGGAGTGGTCAACGGACCTTTGATCCCAACCATATATTCGCGGAAAGCATCCATCGTTTCATCGGGAAGCCAACTTCCGGTCTTATTGAAAGCTTTCTCGCCGGCCAGTACTTCTTTCCATTCGATAGCCCGTTTACCGTCATAGGCTTTTTCGATAGCTGCATTTACTATCTTTTGGCTGACCGGAGTGATCTCAGCTCCTACGCCATCTCCTTCGATAAAAGGAATAACAACCTTATCAGGAACGATCAAATGGTCTTTTTGTTTTGTTATTTTATGCATGTTGTTAGCTTATTAGTTGTTTTAAACTTTCCTATTAATGTACTACATTCAGTGCTGCCCCAGCCTTAAACCATTTGATCTGCAAATCGTTGTATGTATGATTTACCGGGAACGATTCCTGCGAACCGTCTGCATGTATAAGAACGGCAGTCAATGGCTTGTCGGGTGCAAAGTCTTTCAGACCGATGATGGAGATATGATCGTTTTCACGAATCTTATTATAATCATCTTTATTTGCAAACGTCAGGGCAAGCATTCCCTGTTTCTTCAGGTTCGTCTCGTGAATACGGGCAAAACTCTTGGCAAGGATCACCTTTACATTCAGGAAGCGGGGCTCCATAGCAGCATGTTCGCGGGAAGAACCTTCACCGTAGTTTTCTTCGGCAACAACGATGGACGAGATTCCTTTTGCTTTATATTGCTTGGCAACGGCAGAAACAGCTTCATATTCATCAGTAAGCTGGTTCAATACGGCATTTGTTTTACCATTGAAAGCGTTGACAGCTCCCATCAGCATATTGTCGGAGATATTTTCCAGATGACCACGAAAACGCAGCCAAGGACCTGCCATCGAAATATGGTCTGTCGTACATTTTCCTTCCGCCTTGATAAGTAATGGCATGTCCAACAGATCGTTGCCATCCCACGGAGCAAAAGGCTGCAAAGCCTGTAAACGGTTTGACTCAGGATTTATCCTTACATCCGTATTCTTTCCGGTCGGAGCCAGATAACCATTATCTTTTACATCAAATCCTTTAGGAGGAAAATCTGTTCCCTGCGGTTCTTTGAGTTTTACTTCACGACCATCTTCCGTCTTCAACGTATCGGTCAACGGATTGAAACAAAGGTCACCGGCAATAGTCAGTGCCAGCGTCAGTTCCGGTGAAGCGACAAAGGCATGTGTGTTCGGATTGCCATCCGCACGTTTGGCGAAATTACGGTTAAAGGAGGTTACAATAGAATTCTTACGGGTATTATCGTCGGTATGACGTTTCCACTGGCCGATACACGGTCCACAAGCGTTTGCCATGATGGTGGCTCCCACTTTCTCGAAGTCACCGATAATACCATCGCGTTCGGCAGTATAGCGGATCTGTTCCGATCCCGGATTGATGATCAGCGGAGCGGCAACAGGAATCTTATCTTCAAAAGCCTGACGGGCGATAGAAACGGCACGGCTCAAGTCCTGATAGGACGAGTTCGTACACGAACCGATCAGGCCCACTTCCATCTTACGGGGATAACCGTTAGCTTTTACTTTAGCTGCAAATTCAGAGATAGGCGTTGCAGCATCCGGAGTAAACGGACCGTTGATATGCGGTTCGAGTTCAGACAGGTTGATCACGATCACCCGGTCGTAATATTCGTCCGGCTGCGCTCTCACTTCCATATCTGCTTCCAGATAATCCTGAATAGCATCGGCCCAGGCGGCAACCGTATCACGTCCGGTAGCACGCAGGTAAGTCGCCATATTCAGGTCGTACGGGAACAGGGATGTAGTAGCTCCTACTTCAGCACCCATATTACAAATAGTAGCTTTCCCGGTTGCAGAGATAGAAGAAGCACCGTCACCGAAATATTCTATGATGGCATTTGTCCCTCCTTTTACGGTCAGGATACCGGCCAACTTCAAGATCACATCCTTAGGAGAAGCCCAGCCGCTCAAGCGTCCGGTCAATTTGACACCGATCAATTTCGGCATCTTCAATTCCCATTCCATTCCGGTCATTACGTCGACAGCATCGGCACCTCCAACTCCGATAGCCACCATTCCGAGGCCACCGGCATTCGGCGTGTGAGAGTCGGTACCGACCATCATTCCACCGGGGAAAGCATAGTTTTCCAATACCACCTGGTGGATAATTCCGGCTCCCGGTTTCCAAAAACCGATACCGAACTTATCGGATACGGATTTGAGGAAATCATATACTTCGCTGTTTCCTTTGGTAGCCGTTTCAATATCCGCTTTCGCTCCGATATTCGCCTGGATCAGGTGATCGCAGTGGACGGTTGCCGGAACAGCCGATTTATCTTTCCCTGCATTCATAAATTGCAGTAAAGCCATCTGGGCTGTTGCATCCTGCATCGCCACACGGTCGGGACGGAAATTCACATAATCGTCGCCACGTCTGAACAGGCGCAGTGCATCTTCATCATATAAATGAGCATATAAGATTTTTTCAGCCAATGTCATCGGGCGGCCAATCTTTTCACGGGCTATATCCACCCGTTTCGGAAAACTTGAATAGAAGCTTCTCAGCATTTCAATGTCGTACACCATATCGTAATCTTATTAGTTGTTTGTTTATCAGAATGTTTTTCACGCAATATACCGACTTGTCATCGGATGGAATGTAATATATAAGACATCATAAAACTTTTACCTGTCTGATTTAATTCTTAACAAATATATATTATATCAGAATACGTTTCATTCAATAATTTCTATGGTTCAATAGAGAGTATCTATTATAAAAGTCAGTCTCTATTATATAAAGAAAGTTCGCCTTACATTCTACATTTATTAATAGAACGCAAGGCGAACTCATTTTGTTCAGCAATAATCGCTGTTTATTTAATGATTGATTTTATTTCCTTCCGACTCCTTCCATTTTTCGGCATAGCTATGAAGAATAGAGGCTATCCCCTCTCCGATCCTGACATAATCTTCTGTTTTCAGATTAGCCAGGGAAGCACGAACAGACCATTCGGGGGCATCGAAGCCACCGCCATTCAGTAGAACCAGAGCCGTTTCCTGTGCCAGGCGGAACACCACATCGACAGGTTCATAATTGGCTTTCAGATATTCCACAAACTCGTCTCCGTAAAATTTCTTTGCCCAGACTTCCATATCTATTTCACTGTAATAGCCGGCACGAAGCGGGTCGTCCAACAAGGTAAAACCTGTGCTTTCCCAAAGTGTATGCAGGCGTTCGTGTATGATCTCGATCATTCTCGACTGATAGAAATTTTCCGCATCCAACAGGGAGAAAGCGGAAAACAAAGCCATCTGAGTCTGCTGTGGCAGGGAAAGACCGGCCGTATGATTCAATGCGACCTGGCGGCTGTCGGCAACCATTCGGTCGATAAATTTCATTGTTGACGGATCGATCATGATACTGTCGTAACGTTTATTCAATGCCGCTTTTTTATCGTCCGGCAGATCGGCAATCATCCGGTCATAGATATTGTCTTCGTGCAAAGCCACCACTGCCAGGCGCCAACCGGTCGCTCCAAAATATTTGGAGAAAGAGTATACACATAACGTGTTATCCGGCAATACCGACATTAAAGAGCGGAAGCCCGGGACAAAAGTAGCATACACATCATCGGTTATAATCATCAGGTTCGGATTAAAATTGGTGACGATATCGACGATACGTTCTGTCAGGCCTTCTGTCAATGCATAAGATGGCGGGTTGCTCGGGTTAACGATAAAGGCGGCCTTGACCGAAGGATCTTTCAGTACATCAAGGTCTTTTTCCTGATATTGCCAGGTATGATATCCGTCGCCAGTCATTTTTAAAGCGTGGATCTCGATCACATCGAACAAGTAACGCGCCTGTTCGGGTATTTCGATATAGGGAGTAAAGACCGGAGCAAACAGGACGATCTTATCGCCTTTATTCAACAGGAAGTTCTGTTGCAGGGAGTCGAAGATATAACACATGGCGGCTGTCCCGCCTTCTGTTGCAAAAAGGTCGAACTTACCTTTGGGCGGATGGTTATTGCAAAGTGCCAGCTTCAGATAGTCTTCTACCAACACTTCCGTATATTTCAGGATACGGTCCGGGACCGGGTATTGATCACCAATCACCCCTTCGGTCCATTCATGTACGAGGTCGTTTTCATCGACACCCTTTTCACGGACCATATATTCGTAAGTATCTCTTAACAGGCGGGAACCGGGTGTTTCTTCATGTTTATCCAGAAATTCCTTGAAACGGACAGCAATGCGCTTTTTCTCCGGCACACCGGCCAAACCGACCATACCGTCTTCCAACTTGGTTCCGCGACGGCATTCTTCCATTCCGAACTGGCCAAGCAGAAAGAAGGCTTCACGAGGTGTCGTTGCGATCCAATTCGGGTTACCTCGTCCGGCATTCAACATGATATGAGTGCTTTTACAGGCACTCTCGTCAGCGAGATCGATCAGGATGTTCTTCAATTCGAAGGGGCTGATCTCCGACATCTTCTTTTCGTATTCACGGGTAATTACTCTTTCTTCCATATATACATTATTATATGATTTATAAATTTCAAATTGTCAATTCATCAATAAGACAATCACGACTCCCCAGATAATCAACAGAGTATTGCCGACAGCGTATGTAACAGTATAACCTAGGGCCGGTGTCTGGCTCTCCACTGCATCTTCCACGGCACCGAGGGCGGCGGTTGTCGTTCGTGCACCGGAAGTACAACCCAATGTGATAGCCGGGTGGAACTTAAAGAGGTAACGTCCCATCAGGACACCTGCTATCAGCGGGATGGTCGTTGCCAGTGCACCGATCACAAACAGGCTCACGCCTACTTCCTTAAAGCCGGTCACAAAACTCGGCCCGGCCGTAATGCCGACAACAGCGATAAACATATTCAGTCCGACATTATTCAATACCCAGAGCGATGGTTCCGGGATACGGCCGAAAGTAGGATGTTTGGAACGAAGCCACCCGAACACCAGTCCGGCAATCAGTGCTCCACCGCTTGTACTCAAGCTGACCGGAATATCTCCGAAATGCAATGCCAGCGAACCGATCACGCCACCGATAAAGATACCCAATCCGACAAAGACCATATCCGTCTGGTTCGTCGGACGATCTGCATAGCCCAATGTGGCAGCCGCTTCATTCACCTCCATCTTGGTGCCGACTAACTCGAGCATATCACCCGGATCGATCTTAGTCGCTGCCAATACCGGTATACTGATACCTGCACGTTTGATACTTTTGATACTGACACCATGCATCACCTTTTCCTTACGGAGCCGGGCTACGGTCATCCCAACGAATTTCTTGCGTGATATCAGGACCGGCAATGTCTCTGCCGGGAAATCCAGTAATTCGATATCGTTCACCTCGTCTCCGATCCAGTCTTCTTCCCCGATCACAAACTCACGACGACCGCTCAATACGACCTCGTTTCCTTTCATAAGCATCAGATCAGGCTTCACCTCATATACAATACCGTTGATACGGACACGTTCGACGAACAAACGCCGTCCCTGCCCTTCCAGATAATCTTCCAGTTCCTGCACCGTCTTGCCGGCTCCGAACCAATCGTTATTTATCTTATAGGCACGAAAAGTAATCGGACGGGCAGCAGGCATAAAACCGGGTTGTTCGCTCTCGTCGTCAGTTCCCATCTTCGACTCTAATTCTTTACAGGCTTTCTTTACGGAAGCCAGTCCTCCGAGGAAACGGGGAGCGACATCACTCATGATCCAAGCAGAGCCGGCCGTACCGAAAATATAAGAAACGGCATAAGCCACAGGCATCACGTTTATCATCGAAGCCTTGTCGGCGGCGCTCAGTCCTCCCTGGTTGATCGTATCTTCTGCTACGCCCAATACAGCAGAGATCGTCTGCGAACCGGCCAATAGCCCGGCAGCTTCACCTGCATTGTATCCCATCAACTTTGCCAATAGGAAAGGGACAAACAGACAGAACAGACACATCAGTACGGCAAAAAGGACCTGAGGAAGTCCCTCTTTCTTCAGTCCGCGAAAGAACTGCGGGCCTACACTGTAGCCCACGGCAAAAAGAAATAAAAGAAAAAATACCGACTTGATAGGTGCTCCGATATCAATATGTAACTGTCCGATTATTACTCCGACCAGCAAGACACTGGTGACGGTTCCCAACGAAAATTTTCCTATCTTGAACTTACCGATCCAGAAGCCGAAAGCCAGCGTCAGGAAAATGGCCAGTTCCGGATAGTGTTTGAGTAAATCTGCAAACCACTCCATATATAAACTGTTTGGCGTTAATACTAAATAGACATTTTATGTCCGGTTTTTACTTGTGGTAATGAAACAGAAGCCGTAAGGCAGTTGTTCCGACAGAATCAATTAAGATAGTATAAAATCCCTCTTATTTTAAATAAATTTCTATCTTTGTCACCGCTTTGGTGATACGGTAACTTCCGGTTATCGTATAAAAGGGAATCCGGTGAAAATCCGGAACAGTGCCCGCTACTGTAAAGCCCATTCCGAAGGAAAGCATTCTTACACCACTGTCCGGCATAAGGACGGGAAGGTCGCTTTCCGGGCAAGTCAGGAAACCTGCCAAGGTTTTTTATATCGTATCTTCCCGGGGTCAGGAGGATGATAAGAACATACGGACAATCTCTTTTCATAAAAAAATGTTTACCGGCTACCGGTATTAGGGCTTGTCGTATTCGTAGGCTATCTTTTAATTTACATTATATGAAACATTTACTATTACTTATTGCTTGTATGCTCGCACCTATGTGCTGGGCACACGATGGCGAGAACTTCGAGGCATCCGACATGCTGGCCTCCATGCAACCGGGTGACAAAGCCGCCTTATTAATGGTACATTTCGGTACCACGTATGACAACACCCGTGCGCTTACTATCGACGCGATCAACCTGAAAGCAAAGGAAGCCTTTAAAGGCATGGAAGTACGCGAAGCTTACACCTCCCGCATTGTCGCACGTCGCCTGAAAGCACGCGGTATCGAAAAACTGAATCCTATGGAAGCACTGGAAAAACTGAAAGCCGACGGATATACCCATATCCTTATCCAGTCAACCAACATTATCGAAGGAGTGGAAATGGAATCGCTTCGCAAAGACATTGCACCCTTGGAAAAGGATTTCAAAGACATACGTATCGGCAACCCGTTGCTTTATACGCCTCACGATTTTGAGGATGTAATAATAGCCATCACAAAGAACGGGGCGAAAGAAGGTGCAACCGTCCTTGTAGGACATGGCACATACACACCTGCGACAGCTCAGTATGCGATGATGGATTATATGTTGCATTCGAAGGGTTACAACGATTATTATGTGACAACAGTTGAAGGTTATCCTTCTTTCGATGATATGGTTGCCAAACTTGAAGCAGGCAAAACAAAGAAAGTACTATTAATGCCTTTCATGTTCGTTGCCGGCGACCATGCGAACAACGATATCGCAGTCGACATGAAAGAGGAACTGGAAGGGAAAGGTTACCAGGTTTCCGTATTTATGCAGGGATTAGGACAAAATCCGGAAATCCAGAATATATTTATCGATCATGCCAAGTTTGCCGCCAAACACAAGATGATAAATATTATGGATAAGAAAAAAAAGTACGCTGCAGCAAAAGATTAAAAGACTATACCCTACATCCTTTCGAAAGAAGCATATATTTCTTTCGAAAGGATCTTACACGCCCAATTACATTTATTATTCAATATTCATATGAAGATAATATTAATATTACTACCGTTATCAGCCCTGTGTATACACGCAATACAGGCACAAGAAAAGAAAGAGTACACAAATTTTTCCGATACTACATTCAGCATCCAGGAAGTAGTTGTACAAACAGCCAAAAGAAATATCCCGCAGGTTACAAAGCTAAATGTTCCTATGAAATATTTACCAGTATCCGTAAACCGAGTATCCGGTAGTAGCCTGGAACTTCGTGGTATCCGCGATATACAGGAAGCAGTACGTTTTATGCCTGGTGTACGTATGCAAACCAGTTACGGATCATTCCAACAGTTATCGGTACGTGGTTTCGACCATTCGGTAATGATGATTGACGGCGTTCGCGATGAACGTTCCGCCATCAACAACTCTTATCCTTTCCCCGATCTTTCCGCTGTCGAATCGATCGAATTATTAAAAGGTCCGGCCTCCGTGTTATATGGTCACTCAGCTGTCGGTGGTATATTGAATGTCGTACGCATTTCTCCGAAAGCCGAACAAACGGTCAATGCACGTGTAAGCTACGGCAGTTATGATAATAAGCAGGCAACCGTAGGAATGGGTGGTCACCTGATTGGTCCGGTAAACTATTACGCTAATGTGAACTTTTCGGATCAGGATGGTTGGCGAGATAATCAAACCAAACGCTTCTCCGGCTATCTGGCATTAAATGCCAAGCTGACAGAAAAAGATGAGCTGGATGTTCGTGGAGCTTTCAACCGTGACTTCTATAATACAGAAATAGGTCTACCCGATTTGATGCCTGCCGACATTTTCAATACTCAAACAGGTAAAAAATACCTGAGTGCACAGGAACAGTTGCCGGGGTTGAATCGTGAAGCCCGTTACAACAATGAATCGGATTTCATGAAAAACCATGCATGGAACGTAACAGCACAATATACACATATGTTCGATAATGGTTTCAAACTGATCGATAAACTGGCCTATTATAACGATGATATCAACTACTTCGGAACGGAAGCATTGGATTATCTGGAAAGTGAAGACCCGATTTATGCTCATTATTACGTTAAAGACGGAAAGAAGCAGTATATCTGTTTAGACACGGTATATTTGTCTTTCCCACTCCGCTTCTCACACATCTCGAAGACAATTAGTAACAGCCTGGAATTAAGTGGTAAATTGAATACAGGAGAAGTAACTCATAATTTCGTAGGCGGTTATTCCTTTTCTCTATTGAACCGCGTAAGCTATACAGGATATAACCTAGGCAATGATGTACAAGGGACAGGTCTTTATTCGCATGTATCGGTATACGACCCGCATAGCATGGGATATATGACCAGCAAAATGTCGAAAGCTATCCCGTCACACAACTATTCCAATAGTATCTATCTGCAAGATATGTTAGACATTAACGAACATTGGAAAGCACTGGTTGCCCTACGTGGAGATTTCTTCCGTTATCTTCAGGCGAATACTCCGACCCCGACAGGTAAACGCGAATACGACGATGCCGATCGTACAGCCTATAATCGTTTGCACAATGCCTCATTCACTTATCGTCTCGGTGCAGTTTATCTTCCACATCCGAATACTTCCATCTATGCTTCATTCGCTACATTCTTCAAACCGATCCGTACATTTTATAGCGCAAATGTAATGTATATCGACACTGACGGTGCCCGTTACTACCCTAAAAATAATGAAGAAATATTCAAACCGGAAAGCGGCTACCAGGCTGAAGCAGGTGTAAAATATACTCTAAGCAAATGGTTGGAAGCAAACGCAAGCATGTTCTACATTCGTAAAGCGAATGCTACACAGACACTGGCGACAAATGTGGAACAGGAAATTAACGGAGTAGCGACAAAAATGTCGATCATCGGTCAGGTCGGTATTATGGATTCTAAAGGTTTCGACCTGGAAGCAACCTTCACACCGGTTAATTCATTGGCATTCACACTTGGTTACGGATACACAGATTCCCGCATCCGGAAAATGAAAAAGATAAAAGACCCGGAACTGGCTGAGATCATCTATTCGGAAGCAAACAAAGGACAATTGGAGAAGTCGACTAGCCTGGAAGGTAACTATCAGAATAACGTTCCTAAAAATACATTCTATGCATATGGAAGCTATACTATACCGAAGGGAATATTACAAAACCTGGGGTTCAACCTTAGTACCAGCTATACAGACAAAGTGTATCGAAATACAGCCAACAGCAAATGGTTCGACAGCTACTGGATTACAGACCTGGGAGCCTCTTACCTATTGAACCATCATGTACGTCTGTCGGTCAATATCAATAACATATTCAGTAAAGAATATACAAACCAGGCATTAGGAGACCAGATCGTTCCGAGCATGCCACGTAATTACCAGGTAGCAATATCCTATAACTTATGATACGGATTACAAAACTAATGTTAGCAATACACAGGATACTGGGCTTTACGCTCAGTATCCTGTTTCTCGTTTGGTTCCTGTCAGGCCTGGTGATGATCTATCATACATTCCCACGAGCAGACCGGGCAAACAAACGGGCTAAAATGGATCTTCTATCTGTAGACGACCTTCCATCTCTGCAAATAATAGAAAAACGTATCCCTGAAGGAGAAACGATAAAAAACATCACACTCAACAGCTATCTGGGACAGACAGTTTTTCATATACGCACAGATAAAGGAGGTTATGACATACCTGCCGATTCTACAGAAACACTACCGGTCATCGACTGCGAGCGTATTAAGAAAACCGCCTCCCTTTGGTGCGCTGCTCCTGTCCTGAAGGTTGATTCCTTATATTCACTCGACCAATGGATTCCCTTCGGCAGTTTGAAAAAAGAATTTCCGATTTATAAGTTCTATTTTTCTGATCCGGAACAGCATGAACTGTATATTTCGTCTAAGTCGGGTGAGGTTTTACAATATACCGATAAAGACAGTCGTTTGTGGGCTTGGCTAGGCGCGATACCACACTGGGTTTATTTTGCTTCTTTGCGTCAGGATGCAGAGTTATGGATAAAGGTCGTTGTCTGGTTGTCAGGCATCGGTTGTATCATGTGTATCGCCGGGATTTATCTGGGAATTCGCGATTTCCGGTTGGCACGTAAACGTAGACTTGTCTCTCCTTATAAGAAGTTCTGGTATAAATGGCACCATATTATAGGTACAATATTCGGTCTGTTTGTTCTGACATTCACATTCAGTGGCATGATGTCCTTAGCACGTGTACAAGACTGGGGATTACGGGCAAAGCTGGATATAAACCCAATACAGGAACTTCGGAAAAAAGCACCTTCCCCACTCGATTATCCGTTGGACTACAGAGATATTATACAAGCCTATCCCGGTCAGATCCGCCAATTGGAATGGGGTAGTTTCGGAGATATCCCTTTCTATACGATACAAACAGATACTGATGATATCGTTATAAATGCAAATGCAAAACAGAATATAACTCCTTTAAATTTAAGTGCGGAAGATATCCGTTCGGTACTATCATCTATTCATGGAACAGATTGTGTCATGGATATCATACTTTCTGACTCTTATGACACCTATTATATTTCACGTAAAAGAGCGCTTGATCTCCCTGTCTGGAAAGTTACGATTGAAGATATAGACCATAGCTGCTATTATATCAATCCTGCTAACGGACAATATCGTTATGTGAATACGCCGGCCCGCTGGAATCATTGGATGTATCCGGCTCTACACAGTCTGAATATTAAAATACTGGTAGACAATCCGGTCTTATGGAATATTGTAATGTGGGGACTGATGCTAGGAGGTACATTTGTTTCCCTGTCAGGAGTATGGCTGGGTATAAGACTCTTCCGTCGGAAAATACATTCTTTAAAAAACAGGAGTTGCCATTCAGGATGAAAAAACAGAATTGAAGGCTATATATAATCCTATTATACCGATAAAATACATTATCTTTGTTGGTACTGATAAAATCAGAATCAATAACTCAAAGCTAAAAGATGAATACAGGGAAAATAATCGTAGCCGGGATCGGTCCTGGTAGCGAATCTGATATTACTCCGGCAGTACTGTCTGCCATCCGTCAGTCGGATGTCATCGTCGGGTATAAATATTACTTTCAGTTTGTTGAATCAGCGATCCGTCCCGATGCAATCTGTATCGACTCGGGGATGAAACGCGAAAAAGTCCGGGCAGAAGAAGCCTACAATTATGCTACCGAAGGCCATGTGGTAACTGTTATCAGTTCCGGCGACTCCGGTATTTATGGCATGGCTCCCCTTATTTACGAGATGAAACGCGAAAAAGGAAGCGATATTTCAATCGAAATACTTCCGGGAATCAGCGCTTTCCAGAAAGCAGCCTCTCTGTTGGGTGCTCCGGTAGGACACGATTTCTGCGTGATCTCCCTCTCCGACCTGATGACACCCTGGGAAATGATAGAGAAACGGATCAAAGCCGCTGCCTCTGCCGACTTTATCACGGCTATCTACAATCCCAAAAGCGAAGGGCGTTACTGGCAGCTCTACCGTCTCATCGAACTCTTCCTGCAGGAACGTGACCCGCAAACACCTGTCGGTTTTGTCCGTCAGGCAGGACGTGAGGAACAGACAGTCACCATCACCACGCTGGCCGAATTCGATCCCGAGCAAGTGGATATGTTTACCGTGATCATCATCGGTAACTCCCAGACGTATCAATTCGATAATCACATGATAACCCCACGCGGTTATTATGGAGAGATCAAGATGGGTAAAAAGGAAACAGGTATTGGACAGGATATCATGATACGCAGTTTCCGGACAATCGAGAAAGAATTAAAGAACAAAGATATTCCATTAGACAAGAAATGGGCCTTACTGCACGCAATCCATACCACTGCCGATTTCGACATGGAAAACGTATTGCGGATAGACGACAACGCTGTGGCAACTCTCTACGAATTACTTAATAGTGGGAAGGTACGCACCATCATCACCGATGTCACCATGGCTGCCTCGGGTATCCGTAAAGGAGCCTTGCAACGTATGGGCATAGAAGTGAAATGCTATCTGTCTGATGAGAAGGCAATGGCCCTGGCCTCCGAAAAAGGGATCACCCGTACACAAGCCGGTATCCGTGTGGCCGTCAGCGAACATCCGGACGCTTTATATGTATTCGGTAACGCACCGACAGCCCTAATGGAGTTGTGCGACCTGATACGAAAAGGGAAAGCGACCCCGGCCGGCATTATTGCCGCACCTGTCGGCTTTGTGCATGTACAGGAGTCCAAACACATGGTAAAACCGTTCGTCTCCATCCCTAAACTGATCGTTGAGGGACGGAAAGGCGGCAGTAACCTGGCAGCAACACTAGTAAATTCTATACTTTGTTATAACGACGCTATTAATTTAAAACCCGGAAGAGACGTATGAGAACACAATTCACAGTTATCGGCATACCCGATAGTATAAACTACATTTTAAGAAGTCAGGATATATTAGATATAATCAAAGAGAATACTTTTTTCTCAGGAGGTAAGCGACATTATGAGTTACTCAAGCCCTTACTGCCGGAGGATGCCGTATGGATCGAGATAACTCCTCCGCTGGACAATGTTTTTCAACAATACGATTATTATGAAAAGATTGTTGTATTCGCATCCGGCGATCCTCTTTTTTACGGATTTGGTTCTACCATTTTAAAAAGAAGACCGGATGCCGACGTATTCATGTTGCCTTCTTTTAATTCCTTACAACTACTTTCCCATTATCTTCAACTATCCTATGAAGATATGATTATGATATCGCTCACCGGCCGGCCCTGGCATGAACTGGATCGTGCGTTGATAGAGAACAGAAGTAAGATAGGTATCCTGACCGACCATGTGCATACACCAGCCGCCATTGCCATGCGTCTTTTGAAATACAATTTCACACAGTATAAAATGTATATAGGCGAACATTTAGGTAATCCGGAGAAACAACGTGTCTCACGCTCACTCGCCCTGTCGGAAGTTGAAGAGCATCCGATCGACAGTCCAAACTGCGTGATTCTGGAACGGATGTATAACGACAACATTTACCGGCCATTGGGAATACCCGACAAGATGTTCGAACTTCTCGACGGACGGGAACGGATGATCACAAAAGCACCGATCCGTATCCTCGACATGAGTGCCCTGATGTTGCCTATGTGTAATCATTTCTGGGATATCGGTTTCTGTACCGGTTCTATTTCTATCGAAGCCAAACGGCAATATCCGCATCTGCATATCCATGCATTTGAGATCCGTAAGGAATGTTGGCAACTGATGGAAAATAACAGTTCCCGCCTGGGTGCTCCCGGCATCGATGTACATATCGGTGACTTTATGGAAGAAGAGGTATCCGCCCTGCCGGCACCCGATGCAGTCTTTATCGGCGGTCACGGAGGAAAACTGAAAGAGATAATAAATAAGGTAGCCCGCTATCTGGCACCCGACGGTTTACTGGTATTCAACTCCGTATCCGAAGAAAGCGAAAAATTATTTATCGACTCGGTTCTTGAAGCCGGATTGAAACTGGATGATCCTTTACATATAACTGTCGGCGATTATAACCCGATAGTCATACTGAAGGCATTTAAAGAAGCAAAATAGGAGAACAATGAATAAACGATCTTTAGCCATTGTGGTAGTCTCTACAAGCAGTCTGCCCCTGGCACGTCAAATAAAAAAGCAGTATACTGACGCTGTTATTTACAGTAAAGAGTCAGAAGAAGAAACAGTTTTGATGGAATCGATCGACTCTATTATGGGGGATCTTTTCCTGAAAGTGGATGCAATTGTCTTTATCGGTGCGATGGGGATCTGCGTTCGATGCATCGCTCCCTATATTATGGATAAACATACCGACCCGGCTGTGGTCTGCATCGACAGTACAGGAAAATATATCATCCCCGTCCTGTCGGGACATATCGGAGGAGCAAACGAACTGAGCAAGGAACTGGCGCAACTTCTCGGCGGTAATGCCATCGTTACGACACAAAGTGACAACACCGGATTGTGGGCACTGGATACGCTGGCAGAGAAATTCGGCTGGTCGGTCGTGGCCGACGACCTGACCGACAGTGAGAATGCCATGAACACCTGTATCGCTGCCTTCGTCAATAAAAAACCGACCGCCTTGTTGCTCGACGTGCGCGATCCGGGAACGGAATATCTGGAAAGTACTTGTCCCGACCATGTTCAGCTATTCAATAAGTTTTCTGATATACCGCTCGATAAGTTCGACTTGGTGATAACGGTCGGACCGTTTATCTATGAGGCCGAAGTGATGATGGTTTCCTTCTTCCCGAAAGTATTACATATCGGTGTCGGTTGCCGGAAAGATATAAAAGGTGATCCGGTGGAACTTCATCAACACATTATCGGGACACTGATCGATAATAATATCTGCCCCGAGTCGATCGTCGATATTTCATCCATCGATATAAAGAAGAACGAGGCCATGCTCGCCCTATTGGCTTTCGCTATTATGGATTGTCCGTTCAAGACCTATCCGGCGGAGATATTGAATAAGATCCCCGTCCCCAATCCGTCAGCTCGCGTAAAGGAGGCGACAGCATCGGCCAGCGTTTCCGAAGCCGCCGCTATTTACAGTGCCGGAGGAGGTTTGCTTTTATTGGAAAAGCAAAAAGGAAGTCTGGGTGAAGGCAACGAATATACTTTCGCTGTTGCTATGGACAAGTCGGTTCGCCGGCAGGGACATATCGAGATAGTCGGAGCCGGACCGGGTGATCCGGAACTGGTTTCCATCCGTGGCCGCCGGATGCTTGAGAAAGCGGACCTTATCCTGTATGCCGGAAGTCTCGTCCCGAAAGAACTGACTTACTGTGCCAAACCGGGAGCCACCGTTCGTAGTTCCGCCGATATGAACCTCGACGAGCAATTCGCCCTGATGAAAGAGTTTTACGACAAAGGTAAGTTCATCGTCCGTCTGCACACCGGCGATCCCTGCATCTATGGAGCGATACAGGAACAGATGAATTTTTTCGATCAATATAATATGAGCTATCACATCACACCGGGTATATCCTCTTTTCAGGCTGCCGCTGCCGCCTTGCGCTCGCAGTTCACCATCCCGGAAAAGGTACAAACCATCATCCTTACCCGTGGCGAAGGCCGCACGCCAATGCCGGAGAAGGAGCAGTTGCATAAACTGGCTGCCAGTCAGAGCACGATGTGCATCTATCTGAGCGCAGGCATAGCCGACAAGGTACAGGAAGAACTTCTCCAACATTATGCTCCCACTACTCCGGTAGCTGCCTGCTACAAGCTGACATGGAAAGACGAGCGTATCTACCGCGGAGAATTGAAAGACCTGGCGAAGATCGTGAAGGAGAATAATCTGACACTGACCACGTTATTGGTCGTAGGTGACGCGATCGACAACCGCGAAGGCCTTTCCCGACTGTATGCCGACGAATTCAAACACCTGTTCCGTAGATAATGATACTGATACTGGGAGGAACGACAGAAGGACGGGCTGCCGTCCGCATAGCAGATGAAGGAAGTGCCCCTTATTACTATTCGACTAAAGGGACACTTCAGGAAATAGACTGTGCGCACGGTATCCGCCTCACCGGAGGAATGGATGCTGCATCGATGGAGACATGCTGCCATGAAAATAACATCCGTCTATTGATCGACGCTGCACACCCTTTTGCCTCCGCCCTGCACCAAACGGTGGCCGAGGTTTCTACCGCTCTCCAACTGCCGGTTATCCGCTACGAACGGCGTTATCCGCCGCGCGACAACGATCTGATCTGGTGCGACGACTACAACGATGCCATCCATAAGTTAAGTGAACAAGGTATCCGCCGGCTGCTTGCACTGACCGGAGTAAATACCATTGCTCCTCTCCGTCCCTGGTGGGAGAAATATCCCACGTGGTTCCGTATACTCGAACGGGAGGAGTCGCTTGCAACAGCTACCCGACAGAGATTTCCACCCGACCGACTATTTTTCTATCATGATGAAGATGACGCCGGAGAGTTGATGGATCAATTACAGCCGGATGCCATCATTACCAAAGAAAGTGGAAATTCGGGGTATTTCAATGAGAAAGTGAAAGCAGCCCGTATACGTTCCATTCCGATATTCGTTATAAAACGCCCTCCGCTACCGGAAACATTCCACTTTGTTTACGGAGAAGACGGATTGCGCAAACAAATAGAACGGCTATTGCCGGAATTCTTTCCTTTACATCATGGCTACACGACCGGAGCCTGTGCAACAGCAGCTGCCAAAGCGGCACTGATTGCATTGCTCAAGAAGGAAGAACAAACCCAATCCTCCATCACTTTGCCATCAGACGAATTGATCACATTACCTGTCGCAGAAACCGAATGGGAAGGCGACAGTGCCATCTGCTCAGTCATCAAAGATGCCGGAGACGATCCGGACGTGACCAACGGCTCTAAAATCGTTGCGAAAGTAACTCTCTCGAAAGAACCCGCCTCTACTCCTATCCGTTTTGTCGCAGGTCCGGGAGTCGGCACGGTAACGTTGCCGGGCTTAGGACTGGAAGTGGGCGGTCCGGCCATCAACGCCACACCACGGAAGATGATAACGGAAGAGTTGACTTCCGTTTTAGAAGAATACCGGCATTCTATTTCCCATAATACAAAAACGACAGAAGCCTGCACACTGACAGTCACTATCTCCGTTCCCGGAGGTGAAGAGCTGGCAACAAGGACTTTCAACCCGAAACTGGGTATTGTCGGCGGCATCTCCATTATCGGAACATCGGGTATCGTACGCCCTTTCTCGACCGATGCTTTTATCGCCTCCATCCGTAAAGAAACGGAGGTTGCCAAAGCCATCGGTTGCACGACACTCATAATAAACTCCGGTGCTAAAAGCGAACGGTATCTGAAAGCCCGTTACCCCGAACTACCTCCACAGGCATTCGTTCATTACGGTAACTTTATCGGTGAAACCCTGAAGATAGCTTCATTGCTTGACTTCCCCCAGGTAGTTATGGGCATCATGATCGGTAAAGCAGTCAAACTGGCTGAAGGCTTCCTCGATACGCACAGTAAAAAGGTAGTGATGAATAAAGACTTCCTGAAAGATCTGGCACATCAGGCATGCTGTGCCGAAGACACAATCCAAAAAATCGACACCATCACGTTAGCCCGCGAACTATGGCAATTGCTTCCTGCAGAAAAACAAGAAACATTCTTCAATCTCTTATTGAAAAGATGCCATGAACATTGCACGCCACTTCTGCCTAAAGGCGAATTATCTATCTTATTGATAACGGAAGAAGGAATTATTTGGAAATAATCCGTATCCTATCTATTTGAGTTCACCTCAAAAACAGGTTGAATTTTCACCCCGTTTTTATTCCAATGCAATCTCTTTACTCCGGATATAGGAAACATCCAATTGTCCACCTGCATTCCCATTATCTTCCTGCAAAGGAAGTATTTTGGCCCGGCTGAGAGACAAAGTTCCTTTAGAAGCATTTACCATGTTACTGAAATTGATATCAATGGATTTACTACCTTCAGTACGGTTTAATATATTATAAGATCCACCATTATAAGTGATCTGTACACCGACAACTTCATCCTTTCCTACCGGATCTCCCTCCCAGGTAAGCGTAGTCGTACCTGTTATTTTAGCTGAAGTAAAAGACTCGGGGATAGCGATCGGCTTCACGTCATTTATGGAAGCAACATTTGTATAGATACTGTCTTTTGCCCGCGTAAAGACAAAAGTCATATCATCCAATCCGGAGAATGAATAAGTATAAAAATAAGTACCCACATTGTCAAAATCCGGGGTTTTACCATTGATTGTAATGGAAGCCGGACCGTTCAGTTTGATATTGATGCCGGCACTATCCAGTTTATTGAAATTAGCTCCGACACGCGTCGTATTATTAGTCACATCGTAAGCGACACCCAGATTCTGATAAAAGGGAACATCCGCATCGATATCGGGAGCGTCATCATTATCACAGGAGGTAAATGCCCATGCAGAGACGAGAAAGACAAACAAGAAATACTTTTTCATGACGATTAATATTTTGAATTACCTATATATAACAAACGAAATGAAAAAAGTTTATCCTGTTAACATATTTCAGTTGACAGCATCCAGAGATAACAACAATTCTTCAATGGAAGCAACCTGCCGCTGCTGTCCGTCCGAAAAACAAAGGGTGATGGCAGATGTTGCAGTATCACCGGCATCGATCCAGTTCTCCGATTCTATTTCGGAGCCGGCATAGAAACCGTTTCGCAAAAGAGCCTTACGCACCATTGCATATTTCCGGCCGTCACCGACAAGACGGATTTTCTTATCGTATGGGTTGTCGATACGGAACAATCCGGTTTCCATATCGAAGACAATCCCTTTACGGGCAAAGAAACCGCTCAGATAACCACTCAATGCCAGGTCTTCGGGCGTACCGGTGCTGATCCCTTTCTCTCGATCCATCAGCCAGATCTTATCGGCTATCTGAAGGGCTAGTTCGAGATCATGAGTGGAAAGGAAAATCGTTTTATTGGTAGAGCGGGTAAGACTATGCAACAATTGCATGATCTCGACTTTACTGGGAAAATCGAGGAAAGCCGTCGGTTCATCGAGAAAGATAACAGGTGTTTCCTGCGCCAGCGCTTTGGCGATCATAACTTTCTGCCGCTCGCCGTCGGAAAGGGTATGCACCATGCGTGAAGCTAGATTTCCGATACGGACCAAGGAGATAGAATCTTCTACAATCTGCTTGTCTTCTTTTCCCAATCGTCCCCAAAAACCGGTGTACGGACTGCGTCCCATCCCTATCAATTCCCGGACAGTCATGTTACGGATCTCACACTTATCTGTCAGTACCACTCCCACTATAGTGCTAAGCTCCTTGTCACTATAGTGCTGTATATCGCGGGACAGTAGTGCTATTTCACCGGATATACGAGGCTGGAAAGCGGACAAGGTACGTAATAAAGTAGACTTCCCGACACCGTTGGCTCCCAGTAGGCAGGTTAATTCGCCACTGTAGATTATTGTCGTTATATGGCTCGCTACCAGCTTTGTATCATTCTTGGAATGATAGCCGATAGAGAGATCGTTTATCTGAATAGTTGCCTCTTTCATACTCATTCGTTCAGTTCATTTTTACGTCGGCGGAATAATACGGAAGCAACGACCGGAGCACCGACCAACGCGGTTACCGAGTTGACCGGCAAAGCCCCCTCAAATCCTGGCATACGGGCTATCAGGTTACAAGCCAATGCCAGGGCTGCCCCCACAAATAAGACACCGGGCATCAGTATGCGATGATCGGATGTCTGGAAAATGGCCCGGCAAAGATGAGGAACTGCAAGCCCCAGGAAAACGATCGGACCACAGTAAGCGGTCACGATAGCTGTCAATACACCGGCAGAGGTGATAACGAGCAGGCGTGCCCGTTTAATATTCAGTCCCAGGTTGCGGGCATACCCATCGCCGAGAAGCATCAGGTTCAATGTCTTTATCAATAGGAACGAAAGAGGGATCAGGATAGCCATAATCGCCACGAAAAGCATCATCTGATTACCGGAGACACGTGAGAAACTTCCCAGTCCCCAGATTACATAAGCACGGATATCTTCTTCCACACTAAAGAATTTCAACACACCGATCACCGCATTTGCTACATAGCCGATCATCACCCCGATAATCAATAGCGTCACATTCCCTTTAACCTTCTGCGAGACATAAACGATCAGTGCCATAACAGACAAGGAACCGACTATGGCCGCAATAGATAAAGCAATCTCCCCCATAAAGCCCAGTTTACTCAACGCCACGCCTCCCAGGCTTCCACTCAGCAAGACAACGAAGGCAACTCCCATACTTGCACCGGAACTGATACCCAACACAGAAGGTCCCGCCAAAGGGTTACGGAATACGGTTTGCATCTGAAGCCCGCTGATAGCTAACCCGGCTCCCGCAACTAATGCCGTCAAAGCTTGCGGAAAGCGTGATTTCCAGATAATATTCTGCCAGGTGACCGGTTCGTCGCCATTGCCGCAGATGATATTCCAAACCGAATGGAAGGGAATCGAAACAGAGCCCAACACCAGATTCAGAAACAGCAACACGACGATTGAAACAAGGATCAAAAGCATCAGGATAGTGTTAGAATACTTCATCGTCCCCATTTATTTAAGTAAATCATAATAGACAGGCGTGTGATCCGGCAATAAATTCGGGTGGAAGATATGCAATAAATCGCCCAATACAACTTCCGGCTCGGTCGGCATGCTTTCATAAAAAGGTTTCTCCCGCATATTACAATAGATCACTCCTTTTTCCTTGAAAGCACGGAAGTCTGCATAACGGGGATCCTGATCTTTCAGTGATTTATAAGTATATGTTCCCGGATAGCTGTTTACGATACGCCAGTAATCGGCTTCATCGGCCTGGTTATAGACCGTCTCGAAGTCGAGCGTCACACCGCCGGAGCGATCGTCGTCTTTCAAAAAATAATCAGCGCCGGCATCTTTGAAAAGCTGTGCAAGGAAGCTCTTTCCTCCTACTGCATACCAGTTACCACCATGTATTTCGCCACTGAATACAATAGGACGTCTCTGCACTTTACCTTCGGCAGTCAGCTCTTTCAATTCGTTGTAGCGGTTCTCTATAATGGAGAATTTCTCATTGGCTTCCTGCTCTATCCCGAGTAACAGACCGACAAACTTAATCCATTCAGCCTGTCCCAGCGGTGTCATTTCTTTATATCCCAGATGAGGAATCAGAGGGATACCGATATCTTTCATCGTCTCGTATCCGCCACGCTTAAAGGGAGAGATCAGGATCAGGTCGGGATTAATACTCATAATCACCTCATTATCGAAATTACCTTCGATCCCGATCTTCGCTGTCTTTCCTTCCTTCAGCTGATCATTGATAGTCTTATTAAACAGATGGCGCGTACTCGTGATACCGACCACCTTATCCTCCGCTCCCAACTTTATGAAATTGGAGAGCTGCAGGGAGGTCATACAAATGGCACTGCGCACAGGCGTTTCGATCACTGTATAATCGGCAGGAATACCTTCCGGCTTCGTCCCACGGGGAACCAACGCATACAGGAAGTGCGTGCTTTCTTCATTCTGCGGGTCATGTATATCCATCAGAACATAACCGTCGGCATAGGTCAACTGAAAACCTTCGGCATATTCAGGTGTGATCTGAACCATCCTATCCGCCGTAATCGTTTGTTGCGACGATGCATTCTCTTTCTCCTGCTGATTTCCTTTCGATACGCACGATGCAGCCATTAACGCTAACAGGCAGCCACCGAGTAAATACTTATTCATATTTCTATTTGTTTTTATCCGACACAAACTGTCCAAACCCACGAGGACAATCGTTATGCAAAAAATGGCAGGTCTTCTGACTTACTTCCATCCCGAATGCCTTCCCGATCGCAAAGACCAGTGGCAAAAGGTATTATCAGGATGTTTATAAAGCTTCACAGCAGCGTGGACTGTCCGGGATTTACACCCGGTTCCCTTTTAATCTGTCTCCGTGAACAGGAGTTTTACAGAACCGATTTCGAGCGCAAAAGTAATAAGAAAAACTGAACCTTTCGCATACGGAACTGTTATTTACAGAAAATGACAGCATTATGGTACTCAATCAGGTAGACACTCATTTCTTAATTGCAGCTATTTGCGTAATATCATCGGCATTAGTATTTTATACAATCGGTGTATGGGGCGAACGCATCCAAAAGAAGCTGAAAGCCTGGCATGTAGCTTTCTTTATCGCCGGACTATTCGCCGATGCTATCGGTACCGGCCTGATGGAACAGATTGCGCAAATGACCGGAATACAAGATAATCTCCACACCATCACCGGAATAATAGCGATCTGCCTGATGTTTGTCCATGCGTTATGGGCTTTATGGACCTATCTTAAAGGGTCCCTCAAAGCGAAAGCTCATTTCAACCGTTTCAGTATAGTTGTCTGGTGTATCTGGTTAATCCCTTATTTCATAGGGGGCTATCTGGGAATGTCGCTTCACCCCTGATATTGTTCAGCAGTTTATTTGGAGACTTCCGTTATTTTAAGCACTTTTGCCCTCCGAATAAAACAAGAGCAAATGACACATCCTATCAGCTTCGTTTCATTAGGTCCCGGTGAACCGGAACTTATCACTGTAAAAGGGTTTAAACAACTTCAGCAGGCAGATATAATCTATTGTCCGGCTACCCGGAATAAGCAGGGAGATTCTCTTTCACGTGCGGCTGATATCGTGCGTGCTTTGGAGATAAACGAAGTTGCCATACGATGCTTTATGCTTCCTATGAGTAAAGATCGTACAGAGGCCTGGAAAGCCTACGATAGTTTATACAATGAAGCTGTGGCAAACCATGCAATAGGTAAACGGATTGTCATCGTTGCCGAAGGGGATGCCGGTTTCTATTCATCCATACAATACATATACGACAAACTTACAGAGACAGGGATCGCCGTACAACGTATTGCCGGGATTCCGGCTTTCATTGCCGCCGGAGCTTTGGCTGGTTTGCATATCGTCAAACAGGAAGAGCAGATCGTTGTCATTCCCGGCACACCTTCTACCGAAGAGTTGAGTGAAAAGATCAACGCCGGATATGTAATCGTCATTATGAAACTGTCACAATGTGTGAATGCTGTACACGACTGTATCCGGAAGCATCCGCAGACACAGTTCCATTACTTTGAGAATGTAGGAACAGAAAAAGAATATTATACTTCTGATAAGAAGATTATAGCGAATAAAGTGTACCCCTATTTTTCATTAATGATCATACAATAATCCCCATCATAAGCCGAAAACAGAATAGATCCGGAAAATGACGGGGATATTAAAGGTAAAATCTATCGATATTGTATTGCAAAAACTATACTGATTCTATAATGTTACTCAAACGGCTCATATGATACCGGAGTGACTGAACAGATTCCCAGTTCTGGTGTCCTGACTTACACAACTCACGTGCACTTACCAACACACCTGAAATATGACTACTGATCTCTTCGATCTTCTTATTCGTTTCATTATAAAGAGATTCCACCTCTTCCGGTGAATATATGGAAGCAGATTGTGCCAACGATTCAAGCAATTCCATCTGGTAAACACCAGCCTTCGGGATCAAGTTACGGACGGCATAATGATGAAGATCCTGGATTTCCTTCTGTTTGGTTGTATCCCAACCTACATTATTTGTATTCACAGAAGAACTCATCTTTGAAAACATACGGATTCCCAAACAATCTACAATTGTTCTTATCCATGATCCTGTTTCTACCTCTCTTGAAGTTACACCCGCCAAACTAAATCTCATTGTTGTCATAATCAAATCTCCTTAATTACATAAACCGAAGTTTTTAAAATCGTTATACACTTTCTTTTTATCACCTTAAGCTTACCATCTATTGTATTTTGCTATTATGATACCGCAAATTTAATCAAATCGTTACACACAACAATCCATTATCCATCTTTTATAGTTATTTAAGAGCAAAACTATCTAAATGCATTGTTTTTGTCAACTAAAGATGACAAAAACATCAAAAAATATCACCTTAAGATAACAAAGGTTTATTACCACTCATCTTTTAGCATCTTTCATCAATATGACAGTAATATAATATATCCACTCCTGCCAGAAACCTTTCATTCTGACATTTTGTTATTTAATTAAAAATAATATACTTTTGTTCCTTCTTAAACTTACATAAGCACATGAAATCGGATATAGAAATTGCAAGAGAAGTCTCCCTTCGCAAAATAAAGGAAGTTGCTACAGGATTAGGCATTCCGCGCGAGGAAGTTCAGAACTATGGTCGTTACATCGCCAAAGTGCCTCTCCATCTCATTGATGAAGAAAAAATCAAAGAACATAACCTGATCCTGGTTACAGCTATCACTCCTACTAAAGCTGGTATTGGAAAGACAACGGTTTCTATCGGCCTTGCCCTCGGTCTGAACAAGATCGGTAAAAAGGCGGTTGCAGCCTTGCGCGAACCTTCACTGGGCCCGTGTTTCGGTATGAAAGGTGGAGCTGCCGGAGGTGGCTATGCCCAGGTGTTGCCGATGGAAAACATCAACTTACACTTCACCGGCGATTTCCACGCCGTTACTTCCGCTCACAATATGATTACAGCGTTGCTGGATAACTATATTTATCAGACACGCAATACCTGTGAAGGATTGAAAGAGATCAAATGGAAACGTGTACTCGACGTGAACGACCGCAGCCTGCGTAATATTGTATCCGGATTGGGTGGTTCTGCCAACGGTATCCCGACCGAAACAGGATTCGATATCACTCCTGCTTCCGAAATGATGGCAATCCTTTGCCTGGCTACCGACCTGGAAGATTTAAAACGTCGCATCGGTAATATCCTGTTGGGATATACTTACGACGATCAACCGTTCACAGTAAACGATCTGGGAGTTGCCGGAGCGATCACTGTATTGCTGAAAGATGCATTGCTGCCTAACCTGGTACAGACAACGGAAAATACACCTGCGTTCGTTCATGGTGGCCCATTCGCCAACATCGCACATGGATGTAACTCGATAATCGCTACAAAGATGGCTCTTACTTACGGTGACTATGTCATTACGGAGGCTGGTTTCGGTGCCGATCTGGGTGCTGAAAAGTTCTTCGATATCAAATGTCGTAAAGCGGGCTTAACTCCTAAACTGACAGTTATCGTTGCTACTGCCCAAAGTTTGAAGCTGCACGGCGGTGTTCCCGAAGCACAGATCAAGGAGCAGAATATCGAAGGTCTGCGTAACGGCTTCGCCAACCTCGACAAGCATGTAGCCAACATGAAACGTTTCGGCCAGGAAGTGATCGTAACTTTCAACCGTTATGCAACCGATACGGATGAAGAAATCGCATTAGTAGCCGAACATTGTAAGGAACTGGGTGTTGGTTTTGCCATGAACAGTGTATTTGCAGAAGGCGGCGAAGGTGGTGTGGAACTGGCTAAACTGGTAGTAGACACGATTGAAAACAAACCATCGGGACCTCTGAAACTGGTGTACGAAAATACAGATCCGGTACGCGAAAAAATCAAGAAGGTATCTAAAGAGATTTATGGCGCAGCCTCAGTAACATATACAACGCTTGCCGACAAGAAGATCAAACAGATTGAAAGCTTGGGTATCTCCCATTATCCTATCTGCATCGCAAAAACCCAGTATTCATTCTCTTCCGACCCGAAAGCCTACGGTGTCGCCAAAGATTTTGAATTGAAAGTACGTGACGTTATCATTAACAACGGTGCTGAAATGATCGTTGTCGTTATGGGTGAAATCATGCGTATGCCGGGACTTCCCAAAGATCCGCAGGCAAAACGGATCGATATCGTAAACGGATTGATAGAAGGATTGAGTTGATCTTTCAAAAGTCACAATTTGATTATTAATGATACCTATTCAATAGAAAAGGGACAATAGGAAATTTATATTCCTATTGTCCTTATTTTTCCGTAGTTGATATATATATCAGAACGTAGAAGATCACTGGCATTGAGGGAGAAAATGTTTTTATTTATGTTTATCGAAATAATTCTTGAAGAATAATATCTGATAATCAATTGAGTTACGCCAATATTCGCTATTATGCGCACCGGGTCGTACAAGAAAATCATGATCGATCTTATATTTCAGTAGTTTCTTATGGAAATCGTTGTTCACTTCAAAGAAGAAATCGCTATAACCACAATCGATGATGATAGCCAAGTCACCATTTTTCAAACGGTCGATTTGATTGATTGCCGTATGGTTGTCCCATATTTCCTGATTTTCGCTTTCTTTACCTAACCAATTGCTCATATTCCAGTTATTCGGGAAAGGACAAATATCCACGCCACCGCTCGTACTTCCGGCCGCACCAAAGACATCTTTATGACGGAATGATAACCACATCGCACCGTGGCCGCCCATACTCAATCCTGTTATAGCACGTCCAGTACGATCTTTAATCGTCGGATAATTAATATCTATATAATCGATAAGTTCTTTCGATACAAACGTCTCATAGCGATAAGACGGATCGACCGGGCTATCCCAATACCAACTGTTTTTACCGTCCGGACAGACAAATATAAAACCATATTGGTCAGCAATCTCCGGCAAATTCGGCTTTACGGAAATCCATGTTTTCGCATTACCTCCGTGCCCATGTAATAAATAAATGACCGGAGTTGTTGTCTTTCCATTTCCCGGCAAAACAATGACCGTCTGAACATCTTTGTTCATCACATCACTGTGTACATTTATAGTATCGATGACTGCGGCCTGCAAAGACAGGGCAAAAAACGCTATAAGCGATAAAAAGAATACCTTTGTTTTCATAATTAGAGTAGAATTTTAATATTGAAAACAAAGGTATTTATTTTTATTCAAAACACCTCTTTCCAGTGCTTCAGGTTTGTATCAATTGTATCCATAATTTCTTTGGATCGTCCCTGCATCAATAGCTTGTACATGGTCTGCGCAAAGCCGAGCATCTGGGTAAACTCAATTTTCGGAGGCATTGCCAGAGCATTCGGATCGGTCATGATATTGACGAGAACAGGGCCGTCTGAAACAAAAGCCTTTGTCAATGTCGATAATACGTCGTCAGGATTACTTACATTATAACCGGCCATTCCCATCGAAAGAGCCACCCGTGCAAAGTCGGGGTTCAGCATCGTGGTCTGCCAGTCGGGCAATCCGGCTACCTCCATTTCTAATTTGACCATTCCCAGTGAACGGTTATTGAAAACAACCAATTTGATCGGTAATTTATACTGTACGATCGTTGCGAGATCGCCCAACGACATAGAAAGACCACCGTCGCCGCACAAAGCAACGACCTGTCGTTCCGGATAAGCCAGAGCCGCACCGATAGCCTGTGGCATGGCATTTGCCATCGAACCATGATTGAAAGAGCCTAGCATCTTACGTTTCCCGGTAGCCTGTAAATAGCGTGCTCCCCATACACAGGTCATCCCCGTATCAACCGTAAAGATGGTATCATCCGCAGCGAGCTCATTAATAACGGAAATTACATATTCAGGTTGTATCTTTTCTTCTTTGCCTTTCACTTTGGCAGACGACCGGAGGTTGTCTTTTACCTTTTCATAATGCGCCAGCTGCTCACGAAGGAAAGAATCGTTTTTCTTTTGGTGAATGAGTGGAAGTAGTTCCAGCAAAGTGTCTTTCACATCCCCGCAAAGTCCCATCTTAATTTTGGCACGACGTCCGAGACGGTTGGCTTTGATGTCGACCTGTACAATCGTATTGTTTTGCGGCATAAAAGCTTCATAAGGGAAGTCCGTTCCAAGTAAAAGCAAAACCTCGGCCTCATGCATGCTGTAATAGCCCGAAGGCATACCCAGTAAGCCGGTCATTCCCACTTCATTCGGATTATCGTATTGTATCTCCATTTTACTTTTAAATGAATAAGCGACAGGCGCATTCAAAAGGTGGGATAACTCAACCAACTCTTTATGTGCATCCTTTGCTCCTATCCCGCAAAAAAGAGTAACCTTTTCCGCCTTGTTCAACAGATCAGCCAGTTCATTAATCTCTTCAGTCGAAGGACACACACGCTGCCGGGTGGGAAACGGAAGCTGGGAAGACTCTCCTTCGCTGGCCGTCTTTGAAGTCAGGTCGCCAGGCAAACCGATCACTCCTACTCCACGGAACGAGAGTGCAGCCTGTATAGCTCCTTGCAGCATTCGGGGAAATTGTTCGGGTGTAGTTGCCACCTGATTGTAATGACTACAATCTTCAAACAATTTGATCGTATTAGTTTCCTGGAAATATTCCGTTCCAAACTCGTGAGTCGGCAAAGTAGATGCGATAGCAAGAACAGGTGCACCTGAGCGCTGGGCATCATACAGCCCGTTGATCAAATGTACATGCCCCGGTCCACTACTTCCCGCACAACAAGCTAATTCTCCATTCAGTTGTGCTTCAGCTGCGGCTGCATAAGCTCCTGTTTCTTCATGACGCACATGGATCCATTTGATTTTTCCATTCTTTCGTACTGCTTCGTTTACTTCATTCAAACTATCACCAGTGACGGCGTAGATACGTTTAACACCTGCCTTTTCCAGTGTGTCGACTAATTGTTCTGCTACATTCTTTGCCATACTATGTTTATTTTATATTTTATGCTTTGTTTATAACAAGAACTATGACAGAATGCAAAATGTTTTGAAAATACATGATAGATTTATAAGTGTAACTTTAATCCTTTTAATGTAAAATATATACCTTTGCACAATTGTTTAGGTATAAATTTATGGGAACATCTAAAGAAATGACTTCCGGCCGGGCACTTCCACTGATTTTCAGTTTTGCCATGCCGGTACTTTTAGCTAATCTGCTTCAACAAACCTACTCTCTAATCGATGCAGCGATCGTTGGTAAGTTCTTAGGGATCGGTGCTTTCTCGGCAGTCGGCGCAAGTACGTCCGTTATTTTTCTTATCATTGGGTTTTGCAATGGATGTTGTGCCGGTTTCGGTATTCCGGTGGCACAAAAGTTCGGTGCACGCGATTACAATACAATGCGGCGTTATGTGGCTATCAGTTTACAATTGGCAGCAGTGATGTCGGTTATCATTGCTATCGTAACAAGTATTTACTGCAAAGATATTTTAAAGATTATGCAGACACCGGAAAATATCTTTACAGATGCTTATTTTTATCTGCTCGTTACTTTTATCGGCGTACCATGCACATTCTTCTATAATCTGCTTTCCAGTATTATCCGTGCTTTGGGCGACAGCAAAACCCCATTCTGGTTCCTGCTCTTTTCCACGATCCTAAACGTGATACTTGACCTGGTTTGCATACTGATATTCAAATGGGGAGTTGCCGGTGCGGCGATCGCCACTCTTCTATCGCAAGGAATTTCGGCTATCCTTTGTTTCATCTATATGTATCGCCGTTTCGAAATATTACAGGGAACACGCGAAGAACGAAAGTTCAACATACGATTGGCAGGGAACCTGCTCTGGATCGGTGTTCCGATGGGACTTCAGTTTTCTATTACAGCTATCGGTAGTATTATGTTGCAAAGTGCCAACAATGCACTCGGGTCAGCCAGTGTTGCTGCTTTTGCTTCTGCTGTACGTATAAAATCATTCTTTATGTGTCCTTTCGAAAGCCTGGGTATTGCTATGGCAACCTACACCGGACAGAACTATGGTGCCGGAAAGCCCCAGCGTATCTGGCAAGGGATTAAAGCCAGCGGTTTAATGATGATCGTTTATGCAGCCTTCGCATTCCTTGTCATGATGCTGACTTCAGAGCAGTTGGCACAGATATTTGTCGATCCCACAGAAACGGAAGTTATCAATAAAGCAGTTCAGTATATGCATGTATCATGTTCATTCTTCCCTATCCTCGGAATACTATGTATCTTGCGTTATACAATTCAGGGAGCCGGATTCACCAACCTGGCTATGCTTTCGGGTGTTTCAGAAATGATTGCCCGCACGTTAGTCAGTATTTATGCAGTACCGGCATTCGGCTTCCTGGCAGTCTGTTTCGGTGATGCGACGGCCTGGGTAGCCGCTGACTTATTCTTAATCCCAGCTTTTATGTACGTATATAAGAAAATAAAAGAGATAAAAAGAGCAGAGATATAGACAATATTTGACTAATATTGCATACTGCAAATGCTGAAAAATAATGAAGAAAGAAGAATACGATATAGCGATACAAAAAGCCGATTATAAAGATTTGCCGATAATTCTCGAAATACAGAAAACTGCATTCCTTGAAGAAGCAAAGTTCTATAACGACTATAAGATAGCTCCATTAACTCAAAGTCTCGATGAGATACAAAAAGACTATCAGGATCATTTATTCCTGATAGCGACTTATCTGAATCAAATCGTCGGATCGGTGAAACTACGGGAGCAAGATCTATCCTGTTGGATCGGTAGACTGATCGTCTCACTCGAATTTCAAAACAAAGGCATCGGGCGTAAATTACTTATGGAAGCTGAGAAACATTGCCCGACAGCAAAGGAATTCATCCTTTTTACCGGTTCGCAAAGTACAAAAAATATCAGGTTATATGAATCCATTGGATACAAAAAGGTGGAAGAATATGCCGATGAAAACAATCCGGATCTCCTATTAGTCAAAATGATTAAAAATATCTCCTCAAAATGAAACAGATCGAAATCATTTCAGAAAATGAAGTCTACACTGCATTGAATATCGGCAGTCTGGACAAGCTGACGGAACACTCTCTGATCCATCCCAAAACAGGACAGGAAATTGTAGGAAAAGTATTCCTTAAGGATAGTACCAAAGCTACCGGAACGGAGATATCATTCTCCACACTCCTTCCTAAAACAGAGCTTTCTTATTTTCATATCCATAAAGAAAATGAGGAAACTTATATTATTCTTAAAGGTTCAGGAGACTTCCAGGTAGATGATGAATGTTTTCCCATAACAGAGGGAAGTGTGATCCGTGTAGCTCCACCCGCCAAAAGAGGCATGAGAAATTCATCCGATGAAACAATGATTTATATGGTTATCCAATCGCGGGAAGGTTCTATGAATCAATACTCTTCCGAAGACGGAGAAAGAGTTCCTTGTGAAAAGAAATGGAAATAGATCAAATCATATCCAATGCTATCGCAATAAACCCCGGACCATTAATGGCTCCGTGAATAATGACACCTGTCCATGAGTTTCGCGTTTTCTGGACGATGTAAGGTTGAATAAACATTAAAGGCAGTAACATCACCCAAAGTTGCCAACCGAAGGCCAGATGGAAAAGGCTCCATCCTATTCCCTGAACGATCCATGTATATTGTCCGGAAACCAACTCCTGGCGTGGTTGCATAACACCCCGCCAGAGTATCTCCTCTCCCATAATATTAAATATCCAAAACACAAACCAAACAGCCAATAACCAATAACGACCGGGGCCTAAAGGTTCAAACTCCATAAACGAAGGTGTATAATCTAGTTTATCAACAAATAAAGCGATTATCCCCATAACGATAAGCATTCCTATCGTAGTAACCAGTATTCCCAAAATACTCCAAAGCCAATCAGGTCCAGTCATTCTGACAAACCGCATTCTTTTATACCATGTCCGATAAGTCAGTTTATATATTTCTGATTTAAGTATAGCTATTGCCAGAAGAATGAGAGGAAAGAATATGCCAAGTGCACCGACAATAAACCAGAGCAGGATCGGCTCCTGCCCCGTCTTCCCACTAAGATAAGGAATTGTATAATGAGTTTGAAGCCACATAAGTAATGCAGCAATGATATATATTGAAAATGAATAAAATAACTTCATTCTTGAAAGTGGTTTCATCTGCTATTCTTTTTCTGAGAGTTTTATAGAATGAAATAATACACCCTTGAATTCCGACAAATATACTATTTATATATCTGATTATGAAACTATAATGAATAATATCGACCATTACGCCAGCCATCCTTTGCATTTGAAGAAGTCATAAGCGACATTTCATTCGTTTCCACCTTATTCAACAGGAAAAACAAATGAATCATCAAAAAGACAGAGCATCATTACAGCAATTCAAAAAATAGTTGTATATTTGTTGTTGAAAAACGTAAATTTTTTCATAGTTAAGGTTTTGGTTAAGAAATGGCCCACTTGTGAAAGTTAGCCATTTCGTTTTTTTTATACCTATCCACTTCTTAAACATGAATGCCATAATCATGCTTCACTTCATCCATAACGAAAGTGCTTTCCAGAGAACCCAGACTGTCAATCGTTCCCAACACATTGAGAATAAACTCCTGGTAGTATTTCATACTCGGAGCATGGATCTTCAGAAGATAATCATAACGCCCGGATATGTTGTAGCACTCTGTTACCTGGGGAATATCCTGTATTATCCGCGTAAACTCGGCTGCGATATCCCGGTTAAGCCTGCTCAGTTTTACACTGCAAAAAACCACAAAGCCCTGATTTAACTTTTCGGCATCCAATACGGCAATATACTTCTTTATATATCCATTACTTTCAAGCCGTTTAAGGCGTTCAAACACAGGTGTCGATGAAAGACTTACCCGGGCAGCCAGCTCTTTTGTCGTCAACCGGGCATTCTCTTGCAGCGTACGGAGAATTTGCAAATCCGTTTTATCCAAAGTATCCATAGAATAAAATTCTTTACAAGAAACCTTTTTAACAGTTTCTCAATTCATTTTTTCTTTATACAACCACAAATATAGTGATATTTTCCATATTTAATCTAAATATTGTTTGATATAACCAAGCTGTATACATTTGTCAGAAAATAATTCAAGAACAAACAAACTAAAAAGAATATACAATTATGGCAACAAAGAAATTACATTTCGAGACATTACAAATTCATGTAGGACAAGAACAAGCCGATCCAACTACGGATGCACGTGCAGTTCCCATTTACCAGACTACTTCATACGTGTTCCATAATTCTGCCCACGCAGCAGCCCGCTTCGGTTTACAGGACCCGGGCAATATTTATGGGCGCCTGACTAACTCTACACAGGGAGTTTTCGAACAACGTGTAGCCGCACTCGAAGGAGGTGTGGCCGGACTGGCTCTCGCTTCAGGAGCAGCAGCCGTTACATATGCATTCGAGAATATCACCCGTGCAGGCGATCATATTGTAGCTGCCAAAACTATTTATGGAGGAAGTTATAACCTACTGGCACATACACTCCCTACATACGGTGTGACAACGACATTTGTCGATCCCTCCGACTTATTGAACTTTGAAAAAGCGATCCAGGAAAATACAAAAGCTGTTTTCATCGAGACACTAGGCAATCCGAACTCAAATATTATCGATATAAAGGCTGTCGCCGATATCGCCCATCGACACAAAATACCTTTGATTATCGACAATACTTTTGGCACACCTTACCTGATCCGTCCCATTGAACACGGTGCAGATATTGTTGTACACTCTGCCACCAAGTTCATAGGTGGACACGGTTCTTCATTGGGTGGTGTCATTGTCGACTCCGGTAAATTCGACTGGGTTGCTTCTGGCAAGTTTCCTCAACTGACTGAGCCCGATCCAAGTTATCACGGTGTACGTTTTATTGATGCCGCCGGTCCGGCAGCTTATGTAACCCGCATCCGTGCAATCCTGTTACGCGATACGGGAGCAGCCATTAGCCCATTCAATGCCTTTATACTGCTGCAAGGTTTGGAAACTCTTTCATTACGCGTAGAGCGTCACGTGGAAAATGCACTGAAAGTCGTAGAGTATTTAAGAAACCATCCGAAAGTGAAGAAAGTTAATCACCCGGCATTAATAACACATCCCGACCATGCCCTTTATGAACAATATTTCCCGAAAGGAGCCGGTTCCATCTTCACAATCGAGATAAACGGGGGACAAGAAGAAGCGCACCGCTTTATAGACAGTTTGGAAATATTTTCACTGTTGGCAAACGTTGCTGATGTGAAATCATTGGTTATCCATCCAGCCAGCACAACACATTCGCAACTCAATGCAAAAGAGTTGGCAGAACAAGAAATTTATCCGGGCACAGTACGCTTATCAATCGGAACAGAACATATCGATGACCTGCTGGCCGATCTGGATCAGGCCCTTGCTAAAATATAAAAGTAATTTCCGTTATCAGAAATGAAACATTTTTAAAGTTGACAGTTGACAAGTGACATCTGTCAACTTCATTTTCATATTGTCGGTACATATCAAGGATAATTATCCACTATCGTTACGGATATAGTCACCAATGACGAACGAAATCTCCCATCATCATACGGAGATATTCATCCGTCCAGAAGCGGAAACTCGAGGGGTCCCCAGATAGTCTTTACTTCCTATCGGCGTATCACCGTTGTCGATATAACCCAAATCACTCTCCAAAGGATGTATTGTAATAGCTCCCCGACGATGATCCGTTATATCATGCCGTATTGGTTCCGTATAACAGGGTGATACGAAGATTCTTGATAACATTGGTGTAGTTGGTCTCTATTCCTGTTGCCGCAGTAAGCCCGATGACCAGCTCGTCAAGAGATACATCATATATTCAAATTCGATCTTTAAACCATCGTCAGTCGTAAAGGGATAACCAGGGAGATAAAAGGCGCCGACCTCACTCTTCTTTGTTGTGAGTTGCAGGCCGAATTCATCGACAAGCTTCGCTTTATTAAACCTGTCCACACCCGGTTTAGCCGATGGATTATTAGGAACAGGCTTTTCCACATCCTTCATCTCTCCATCCAGAAAAAAACGGAAAACTACCTATCCCTTCCGACTTTGCCAATACCAGGTCGAAACGGTTAGTTTCCTTGATAAGGGAAACAGGATATACGGAATAGATAATTTCTACCGGATGCATATCATATCATCACCCCGCAGGAAAAAGAGGATATAAAAGATGAATTGGTTGTTCTTTAACCAACAGTATAATATCATAGATGATCTTTTAAAATAATTCTTTACTTTTACAGCCCTAAAGAGTTATGATATATGATAAGAGAGGTAAGATTAGAAGATGTGAAAGCTATTACGGCTATTTATAACGAATATGTTATAAACAGTACAGCCACATTCGAAACACAGCCTGTGAAAGAGGAAGAAATGTGCGCCCGTGTAAGAGCGATCTCAACTAATTTTCCTTATTTTGTTTATGAAGCTGACAACGAAATTGCAGGTTATTGCTATGCTCACCCGTGGAAAGAGAAAGCGGCCTATAAATACACGCTGGAAACCACAATCTACCTCTCTCCCAAACACACAGGCAAAGGCATCGGACGTCAACTCCTGCAAAAATTGATCGACGAATGCCGTCGCAGAGGCTTCCATGCACTCATCGCCTGCATAACGGAAGGAAATGAAACAAGTAACATCTTACATGCCAAACTAGGCTTCAACCAGGTATCCAGGTTCGAACAAGTCGGATTGAAGTTCGACCGCTGGCTGGGAGTAGCGGATTACGAATTGGTGTTAAGCCCTACCGGTCTGTCTTCTATTTGAAAATTACTTCTCATTCCGGGCAAGGGCAAGTGTCAACGTCCGGAAGACATGTGAATAATCTTCCGAATGGCTCATGGCCACTATGTGTTTGATTAACTCTTCATGGACATTGGACGTTTCTATGTTAATCGCTTTCTGCGGCTTTTCAGGCAATAGCCCGAGAAGTTTCATTTTCGATAAGTTATTCATTCGTTCAATTTTTAGATTGTGAATAAAGTTGACTCTTATATTTGTATTACTCTCCTGGATAAAAGTAGGTTGATTTTTATTCCTGTTAAAAGTTAATAGACAAACCTCCCTATTCAGATGACGAAATGAAGAATTTAGTCGATAACAGACACAAAGATAAATCCAAGCGATTTTGCCTGATTGAAAATTAAGCCATACTTTTGTCCAAAAGTGACAAAATAATTGATCATGAAAAAGACAGTCCTTACAATAAATAATATACCTGCCATCCTATGGGGAAACAACGCCGAAAAAGTCATTATTGCAATCCATGGAAATATGTCAAATAAAGCCGATATACCGATTGAAATCGTTGCAAAAAATGCGTTGGCAAACAACTATCAGGTACTGAGCTTCGACCTTCCGGAACACGGAGATCGCATCAAAGAAGGCACGCCTTGCAAAGTCCAGTATTGTATCAAAAACCTGGCCGACATCATGCAATACACAAAAGCCAACTGGAAACATATCAGTTTATTTGCAAACAGTCTGGGAGCCTATTTCAGCCTCCTGGCCTATCCTGACGAACCGGTAGAAAAAGCCTGGTTCCTCTCCCCGATCGTCGATATGCAACGTCTTATCGAAAATATGATGGGCTGGTTTTCCGTTACGGAAGAAGAACTGGAAAGCAAACAAACCATATCTACTCCCATGGGACAAAAGCTATATTGGGATTATTACAGTTTCGTAAAAAACCATCCGGTATCCCATTGGACTATTCCTACTTATATTTTATATGGCAGCCAAGACGAACTATGTGAAAACGACATCATATACCAATTTGCCGAGCAGTTTTCCTGCCGGTTGGAGATTGTCGAGGGATCAGCTCATTACTTCCATACAGAGAAACAATTAGAGGTATTCAACAAATTCATAGCAGAAAATATATGAAAATAAGTATTGCACAAATAGAAGCAATCAAAGGTGATATCGAAAAGAACCAGGATAAACACCTGCAGTTTATCGAAGCTGCATCTTCCGGACAATCAGACCTGATCATGTTTCCCGAACTATCACTTACAGGCTACGAACCAGGGCTGGCAAAAGAGTTGGCAACCCATTCAATGGACGACAGGTTGAATCCCTTGCAAAAAATAAGCGACAAAAAGAATATTATCATAGGTGCAGGACTTCCCATCAACGACAATAATAACTTATTTATCGGCATGATTATTTTCCAGCCGGGAAAAGAGAGGATCACCTATTCAAAACAATACCTATATCCTACGGAAAAAAATATATTCACACCCGGCAATACCCCTTGTCTCATACCCCTGGACGAAACCAATATCATTGCCCCAGCCATCTGCTACGAACTATCCAATAAGGAACACACCGCCTATGCGCATAAGATGAATGCAACCATCTACATGGCAAGCGTCCTCAACTCCGTCAACGGCGTAAACGCCGATATTGAAAAACTCTCTAATATAGCTTCTACATATAAAATGACAACTTTCATGTCAAACTACATCGGGGAATCAGGCGGCTACGAATGTGCCGGCAAATCCTCCATCTGGAATACGGAAGGAGAACTAATCGCACAGCTCGACAATCGGACGGAAGGCATACTGACTTATGACACCCTGGATAAATCAGTCGAAATACGCAAGAGATGAAAAGAATATGTTAAAAATACGATCGGAAGAAGGAATAATAAGTATGGATTGTTCCGACTGATTATCAGACAAAACTTGAAAAAGCTACTTGCATCAAAATAATATGTAATCGATTACACATTCCCCTCAAAAAGTTTGGGTTTTCAAATAATACTCCATAGATTTGCGTAATCAATTACATATCTACTTATATTAAATTTGAAAGAACATGAATTTCTTTGAAAAGACGGGCAAAATGGCTATCGGTAGCAGATTACGTATGCTGACCGATAAAATAACGGTAGATGCTACTTCCATCTACAAAATGTACGGGATCAATCTGAACCCCAAATGGTTTCCCGTATTTTTTATCTTATCACAAGGCGAAGCGATGGCAATCACGTCTATCGCAAAAGAAATAGGACATTCGCACCCTTCAGTAAGCAATATTGTAAAGGAGATGCAAACGAAGAGCCTCGTGAAAGAGATTGCAGATAAAACCGATAAGAGAAAAAAACTTATCGCTTTATCCACAAAGGGAAAACAAATGTCAGAAATCCTGGCTGAGTCACTTATAGATGTAACGACTGCTATTGATGATATTTCTAAGGAAACCCGTAATGATTTATGGAAAGCAATTGGAGAATGGGAAGATTTGTTATCCGAGAAAAGTTTATTGCAACGAGTAAAAGAAGCAAAGAAAATCAGAGAAAACAAGGATATACAGATAATCCCCTATGAGCCAAGTCATCAACCAATATTCAAATCTTTGAATGAAAACTGGATTACTTCACATTGGCAATTGGAAGCACATGATCTGGAAATACTTGATTATCCACAAGAAAATATATTGGATAAGGGCGGTTATGTTTTTGTTGCAACCTATAAAGGTGAACCAGTCGGTGTATGTTCCCTTTGCAAAATGAATGATTCGATATATGATTACGAATTAGCAAAACTTGCCGTAACACCCGATATTCACGGAAAAGGTATCGGACGACTTTTATGCGAAGCTGTAATAAACCAAGCAAAAGAACTAGGCGCAACAAAGATATTCTTAGAAAGTAATACTCTTTTAAAACCGGCAATCAATCTTTATCGTAAACTGGGCTTCAAAGAAGTTGCAGAATATCACCCATTGTATGCCAGAGGTGACATTCAAATGGAGTTAACCATAAAATAATCCTGCTCATCTATTAGAAATCAAGTAGGAGGAAAACGAAGTAGTTTTCTTCCTACTTTCGTTTTCTTCCAACATTTCCAAATACACATCCGAAGTCGGTGCCTGTACCATTCATCAAGTGTAACTTTTGGGATGGACATTTAGGCGGCATTCACCGGAAAGGACTTAAAGGACCACCTTGAGGGACTCCGGAAGGACTATCTATAAACTTAACCTATTGGAATTCCGGCCAAAAGGTATTTATGGATGAGCGAAACAACTCGACTATCCGTTATACGTCTGGATAGGAGTTCTATCAGCCGACTATGGTTGACTGTGTCGAAGAATCGCTCCAAATCTAAGTCAACAGCATATTTATAGCTGGAGGTGATATAAGTTTGAGCTTGTTTTAATGCATCATGGCTGCTCCGATAAGGACCGAATCCATAACTGGAATCACTAAATTCTCGCTCGTAGAAGGGAGAGAGAATTTGTGATAGAGACCGTTGAACAAAACGGTCTACTACCGTAGGAATGCCCAGTTGACGTTTATTGCCGTCATTCTTGGGAATTTCTACACGAAAACAGGATTTGGGCGGTATTTACCTGGCTAATGGCTGACGACAACTCTTCTTTATGAAGCCGTAACCAGGGTAAGAGGTCGTCGGTTTTCATTCCATCGACTCCCCCACTTCCATGATTGGACACGACTTGTTTGTAAGCCTTGTCAGGTATGTGGCGAAAGGATTTGTTCCAGTAGAGCGTCCCCCGTAAAACGTACTTCCGTGAGGTTATTTTCTGTTATCCCAAGGAAAGTCTGCACTCCACCATAGCCTTCGGACTCCGTCCTATTCCCATCGTGACAGCTATCACTACCCGTTGATATTTTCTGCATTCGTTCTTTCATCAGGCAACATTCATTCACTACTCACTTACAATAAGGTTCTGCCCTTCAATACTTGGTTAGACTTCCTGCTGTACATTTTTTTCCATGAGCTGACTTGTATCCGTATCTACTACGGCATCTGCTGACTTCTCACAGCAAGCTTTACTCCGTGCTTCTGAAAAAAACATCTGCACGTCTGTAAGACCTCCCCAGTTAAGACTCTATTCTTTCCATCTTATACCTACTTGATTTACCATGAACGTTCCGAATAGCTATCAGGCTTTTATTTTGATTGGCAAACTAACCCACGTTCTTGGCCCTTATATCAAGTTTCTGTTCGTCAGGTCAGATGTTTGCCGCCGACTTCCTTCAGATTCCACCTCACGATGGACACCCTTGTCTTGGGTCGGACACTTCCCACTATCAGGGTGTA
>OGPA01000087.1_pt1 | contig 100884 bp, 103 predicted proteins | sample 1552841 | NCBI WGS metagenome assembly OGPA01 (sample SAMEA2579916, study PRJEB22360) | human gut metagenome
TTGAACTATGTTGGGTTATAGCAAGAATTGAAACGATGTCCTAAATCGTCCCGACAATGAAGACGTTGGAGTGATAAACCCTTGATCTTGCGGGGTTTTCAGCAGGTCTAACCGACGGCTTACGCCAATTTTACGCCAATCGGTCAGAAACTTATAAAAAAATATGATAACATATGAGAGATCACTGATGTTTTGGTTCATCGGTGATCTCTTTTTTATTATTATTCGGCACTGCCGCCTTTGAGAAGCTTTTCAAGGGTCTGAAATTCTTTCTTTTTGAAGTCGCTCGTGGCGTCGGTGTAGACGTTCATCGTGGTGCTGAAATCTGAATGGCCGAGGACGTTGCAATTTTATCAATGTCTTTTCAAAAAAACAATCACTAGTCCATTTTTGTAGAAAATCTATTGAATAATTCGTCAAAATGTGGTATAATTAGTTAGATTATATTATGCGAAAGGACAATGCTGGATGAGTAAACCTATTACTTCTATACCGAGTGCTAATATCTTGCTTTCTTCGCTTCGCTCTGTGGGATATACTCCTGAAACAGCAATAGCAGATATTGTTGATAACAGCCTGTCTGCTAACGCTTCAGCGATTACCATAGAGTTTAACTGGCAAGAGCAAGTTATTATCATTTCAGATAATGGCGATGGTATGTCTGAGCAAGAATTACTGAAATCTATGAATATAGGTTCCTCAGATCCGCTTAATTCGAGAAGCATTCATGACCTTGGGCGATTTGGTATGGGAATGAAAACTGCCTCATTCTCTCTTGGAAAGAAATTAACTGTTCTTGCAAAGACCAGCGGTATCATTAATAATGCGAGCTGGGATTTAGACTATGTCAGAAAAGAGGATAAATGGCAGATACTCGTTGAAGAAAGATCCTCTTTGTCTATCCAACAATTGTCAAATAGAATTTCAGAGTATGACAATGGAACTGTTGTATGCATTTCTAACATCGATAAGGTTATATCATCTAATTCTGCTAACGAGAAGAAAAAATTCTATAAAATGATAGATAACGTGAAAAATCATCTTTCACTTGTGTTCCATAGGTTTATGGAATCGGGGAAAATGTCTATTATTGTAAATAGAACGCCGCTAACTCCATGGAACCCCTTTATACCAGACAACAAAGCTCGTCAGGAATTAGAGCCTGAGGAAGTAAACGAAAATGGTCATAAGGTTGTGATACGCCCCTATGTCCTTCCGCATAAAACCAAATTTGCAAATGATGATGAAGTTAGAGCTGCCGGAGGATATAAAGGTTGGCTTCACCATCAAGGCTTTTATGTTTATCGAAATAAACGCTTAATCATATATGGAACGTGGTTTGGATTATTTAAGAAGGAAATGTCCTTTAACCTAGCAAGAATACAGTTGGATATATATTCGGACAGTGACTTTGACTGGCAGATAGATATAAAAAAGTCAAAAGCTGTTCCTCCAGCTTATACTGATGATATTATTCGGATCGCTGCTGAGAAAGCAACAAAGCAATCGGTAAAGGTATATAATTCAAGAGGTACATATTCTGATCGGAAAGGAAATGCACATGCTCCTCAGCTTAGTTATGTCTGGGAACAGCGAAAGGATTCAAGAGGTTCATATTCTTTTTTCCTTAATAAAAAGCATACTTTGCTGAATAAACTAAAAATTACACTTTCTGCCGAACAAAAAGAACTATTAAATGCTTATCTGAACCTTGTTGAAAAATGCTCCCCTATGGAGCTTTCAGGAGTTAATGATATGTCAGTAAGCAAGGGTGTTCTGCCTGAAAATGAATACAACGAACTTGCATACCAAGCTAAACGGTTAATTTCAACCTTAACAATCAACGGCAGCTCAAAAGAAGAAACAGGAAGCCTTTTACAACAACTGCCAGATTACTCTGCCTTGATGGACGATTTTGATAATATATATATGGAGGCCTGCAATGGAACAAAATGAACTGAGAACATACGAAGCCGCTTTTACACTGTGCCTTGGGGAAAAAGAAAAGGGGCTTGAACCGGTTGAAGCCATTAATAAGATCGTAGATATGATGGTACCTCTTGTTTCTAACTCTGAGGATTTAAGAGAATATCTTTATAGAGAGGTTAGTTTTTCGAGTAATGACATAGCATCAATGCTTAGTGCCGATAATCGTAAAGGCAAGGATAAAGAATGGTGGAATAGTCTCAGGCAGACTTCCGGTTTTAAAGGAACATACTGGAACAGGTATAAAGCATATTTATCCGGCACAAAGAAGTGGAGCCAAAAAACCATCGAAAAAAGTATTAACGAACCTACTGACTTTGTCATGAACTGTATCTCAAATCCAAACTCCGGCGTTCCTGAAAAATCATACGGTGCCGTATTCGGTTATGTTCAGTCAGGTAAAACGGCTAACTATATCGGACTTATAAACAAAGCTGTAGATGCAGGATATAGAATAATAATAGTTCTCGCAGGTATGCATAATAACCTGAGAAGCCAGACACAGATGCGTATTGACGAGGAAGTTCTCGGTTTTGAAACCAGTATAGAGTATTTAAAGAAAAAATCTGGTTTAGTTCCGTCAGTAATAGGTGTTGGTAATCTTAACTTTAAGATGGATAAGTCAATAGAACCTCTTACATCAAGAGATGAAAAAGGCGACTTCACAAAAAATAGAGCAAGTGTAAGTAAACTATACGAACAGCCTAAAATTTTCATTGTAAAAAAGAAAAACACTGTTTTACAATGCATTTATGATAATTTGTCAAAAAATCATGCTATTGTTACGAATCCTGACGGCAAAAAGAAATTCCCATGTGAATATTCGCTCCTTATTATCGATGACGAAGCAGATCAAGCTTCAGTAAATACAAAGTATAAAACTGATCGTAACGGTGAAATAAGTGACGAATCAGATGTATCAAGAATTAATGAATTAATTAGAAAAATATTATCTCTTTTCTCATGCCGTTCCTACGTTGGTTATACTGCCACACCGTATGCTAATGTCTTTATTCCCCCGCAGATCAGCGATGATGAGCTTGAAGATGATTTATTCCCTAAAGATTTTATAGTATGTCTTCCGAAGCCGGCAGGTTATGTTGGAGCGATGGAGTTTTTCGGAGAAGATGAAAACAGCGAAACAATGCCTCTACGCAGAAGAATTACCACCGAACTCGATAATTTCATTGATTCTAAGACCAAGCAGATTATCTCACCGCTTCCTGACGAATTGAAGAAAGCAATTCTTTGCTTTATAATAATAACAGCTGCGAGAAATGTTAGAGGTCAGGTCTTGGAGCCTAACTCTATGCTGATTCATGTCAACAGGCTGAATGACGTTCAGAATTCACTGAAATCAATGGTTGACGATTATTTCAGCGAAGTACAGTCATATATTAACGGCGGTGACACAGAAATAATTGATACCCTGCATGATTTGTGGGACAAAGATTTTGTTCCTACAACAAAGAAAATGCAGCAGGACTTCTCTGCTTACATGGAGGGCGTAGACTGCTCTGATTGGAGCGATGTTGAAACAGAGATCAAGCGTCTTATCGGCAATCACCAGATTAGAGTGTTTGAAATTAACGGAAAAAGCGATGATGTTCTCTGCTATAAAGAATTCAAAGATGAAGACCGTCAGCTTAATGTTATTGCGATTGGCGGAGACAAGCTTTCACGAGGATTAACGCTTGAGGGATTGACAGTAAGCTTCTTTATGCGTTCTTCTCAGATGTATGATACCCTTATGCAGATGGGCAGATGGTTTGGCTTCAGGCCTAAATACACTGACCTTTGCCGGCTTTTTGTTTCTGATGAACTGTTCCGCTGGTTCATGGTTGTTTCTTTTGCGACAGAAAACCTGCGCAACCAGATTCATTATATGAACGAATATAACCGTACACCTATGGATTTCGGTTTAAGAATTGCATCTTACCCTGATATGCTGATCTCAGCAAGAAATAAACTTATAACAGGACAAGAGTGCACCCTTACATTCAGCAATACAGTAAGCCAAACAAGATCAATGGACAGAAATGCGGATACATATAATCTGAACTTTGAAGCGGTGGAAAGATTTATCTCCAATCTTGGAGATATTAGTTCAGATCACTGGGATAAACTTGATAGAAAATCCGGCACCGACCATATTTTTTGGGATGATGTTGATGGAAGCCTTGTGGCTGATTTCTTGTCCGAATACAGAACATCGTCAAACGCAAGCAAAGTCAAGTCACTGTTTTTAGCCGACTATATCCGTGACCAAATTTTGTTAGGCGGACTTACGAAATGGACAGTGTGCCTGAAAAATACTGGACGCAAAAATCCCCCTTTAACCATTGGCGGCTGCAGTATAGGACAAGGTTTGAAAAGAAGCGAAGGTCAATATGAGGCTGATGCTTCTATATGCTCCATAAAATCGCTAAAGTCTAAGGATGAAGAGTACCTTGACTTCTCAAAAGAGCAGTTTGAAGAAATGAAACAGATGAAAGCAAAGGGAGACAGTGACGATAAGATAAGAAAACAACTGAGAACGAGAGACCGTGGTTTGCTTATTCTTTGTCCTCTTGATACAGAAGAAATAGCCGGATTAAAAATAGACGGACAGACATACAAGACACCTTTCGGATTTATTGCTGTATTTCCGGATAATGAAGGAAAAGGAAATGGCAGGACATACCGATTGAATCCTATCGCAATTGAAAATGGTGATGAATTTTGAGTAATGCTATAAAAATATATCAGGAGATCATTGCTGACTTTAAAAAAGCAGAGAATTCCAGTTTAACTGTATTGAATAGAAGTATTCTCCTGAAAAATAAAATACGAATTGTCTATATTGTTGCTGCAAAGGATCACCAGAGAATTATTGCAGTAATGCTGCCCAAAGACTGTACTAAGGAGCCTCTGAGCCGTTTCCCCAAGTGGCACGGAATAGAATTTGCATATGATCATATCACTGAATATCAAAATCCGAACAGTGAGAACGAGTACATAATCATTTCTCAGTCAAAGGACTACGACAGCGGCATTTTTGAAATAATAGCCAACGACATCACCGATCAGCTTGAAAAAATAAGCACTCAAAAGAAAATGATAAGCTGCTTGTCAGACACGTTAAGCAAGTGGAAAAAGTTCTTTGCACTCAATTCCGATGTTATTATGTCGGAGCAATTGCAGGAAGGTCTTTATGGGGAATTGCTTGTCCTACAAAAGCTGATATTCAATTTTGGTGATGAAGCTGTATCATATTGGAGCGGAGCTGATAAGGAAACTCACGATTTTTATGTGAATGGATCTGCGATTGAAGTAAAGACAACATCTGCAAAATCAAATGAAAAGATAAGGATCAGCAGTGAACATCAGCTTAACCCTAAAGATGTGGAGAACACATTGTTTCTGTATGTCAATATGGTAAGAAAGAGCCGCAGCGACGGCACAACTTTACCTGAGATTATTAAATCTATCCATAGCGGTATTTCAGAACCATACAGATCTCTTTTTGAGGAGAAACTGTTTAAATACGGCTATATATCTTCATGTGAAGAGCGATATACGCTGGGATTTCATCTGAGATCGTACCAAACATACAAAGTTGAGGATACTTTCCCAAATATTGTACCAGATAACCTCGATAACGGTATATCAGAGGTAACATACTCACTTGATCTAAACGCCTGCTCAGATTTTGTAATTGAGTGGAGTGATATAATTAATACTTTGAAGGGAGGCATATTAATTGGAGAATCGTGAATTAGATGATTTTAATCAGGAGTTAATAGAAGAAGTCAAGGAATATGCCTCGGAGCATTCTGAAAATACAGAAAGCGCCTTTACAAGCGTTTTTCTATCTTATCTTGCTGATTTTGGCGAATCAAAAACTGCTGATGCAGAAGTAAGCTACTGCATGAAAGAGTCAGAAAAGTTTAAGGTTAATGCGTATGCTTTCAGTGAATATTTTCAAAGCCTCACTCTCATAGTCAGCTGCTATGAAAAGAACGGCAAAATTGAAAAGCTAAACAAATCGGAAACAGCCAAGATATGCAGACAAGCGTCTAAATTCTATAAATTATGCTGTTCAAGCATGAGTGTTCTTGATGAAATGGAAGAATCATCAAACGAATATATGCTTTATGAGTTCATAAAGGAAAATAAAGATAAAATCGAAAATCTTTATGTTGTTCTCCTTACTAATAAGCTTATTAACAGCGATTTGCCGGAAGATGCCATGATAAATAAAACCACCGTAAAATATGATGTGTGGGATATTGAACGTCTTGTTCAGGCTGTCTACCAGAGGAAAGAAGCAGAAAAACTTGTAATACGTTTTAAAAACAAATACAAGTATAGACTGAAACTCATCAAGATACCGCAGGAGAGCGATGTTTATGACTGTTATGTTGGCTACATATCAGGAGAATGCTTAGCGGAAATATACCGTGATGAAGGTCAGCGGCTTATTGAAAAGAATGTCAGATCGTTCCTGCAAGCGACAGGAAAGGTCAATAAGGGCATCAGAGATACATTGAGGAGTAATCCGGCAATGTTCATGGCGTATAACAACGGTATTTCTACGATTGCTGAGAAAGTTGTCATAGATGAAAATGAAAGCACCAATGATTTTATTCTCATAAAAGAGCTTGTCGGCTGGCAAATTGTTAACGGCGGTCAAACAACGGCATCAATATATGCTGCCTTTCAAAACAAAGTGGATCTTTCCAATGTTAATGTTCAGATGAAGCTTACAGTAATTAAAGCTGATGAGCAGATGGATACCGTAATAAGCAACATATCAAGGTACGCAAACAGTCAAAACAAGATTACCATGTCTGATTTCAGTGCTAATGATGATTTCCATATTAAGCTTGAGCAGCTGTCAAGACGTGTGTTCATTCCTGTTGAAAAAGGAAAGCCTTCTCAGCGATGGTTTTATGAACGTGCAAGAGGACAGTACAGTGTTGAAGTTAACAGACAGCTTACTGCTGCATCAAAGAGAAAATATAAAGAGCAAAATCCTAAGAATAAATGCATCTCAAAGACAGTGGCCGCTAAGTGTGCGATGTGTTGGCTGAGACACCCTGATATTGTCAGTAAGGGGTTAGAAACAAACTTTATTAGATATTCTGAAATGATACAGTCCGGTGAAATCCAAGAGCCAGATGAAAAGTTTTATTGCAATCTTATTGCTCAGGTTATTCTTTTTCAGAAATGTGATAAAATAGTAGATGCTCAGAATTTCGGTGGATATAAAGCTCAACTTAATTATTATACGATTGCTCTGCTATCAGAGTATTATGGCGATAGGGTTGATTTCAGCTATATATGGCAGCATCAGAACATATCTCCTGAAATATCACAGCTTATAGAAAATCTATGCTATAAAGTTTGGAATCATTTCATGAATCCAAATACGAATAACGCAAAGGGCGTTAATGTAACTCAATGGTGTAAAAAAGAAGATTGCTGGATAATGCTTAAAGAGCGTTTTCAGAACGATTCTATATAATATGCCGTCAGAATAGGAGAATTAGTGAAATGCATAAGGTAATTGATTTGTTTGCCGGTGCCGGAGGTCTAAGTCTGGGATTTAAGCAAACAGGCAAATATGAAATTGCTGCTGCATTTGAAATAAATCAAAATGCGCAGGAAACATACAAGAAAAATCATTCGGGAACAAAAGTATTTTCTGATGTGTGTTCAGCAGACTTTGTAAAACTAGGAGAGAAACTCGGAAATATAGATGTCGTTATTGGAGGTCCCCCTTGCCAGGGATTCTCAATGGCTAACAGACAGAAGAATCGTATTATAAGCCAAAACAATATGCTTGTAAAGCAATATGTCAGAGCTGTAAAGGAACTAAAGCCTAAGGCATTTGTCATGGAGAACGTTGAAATGCTAAAATCTGACGTTCATAGATTTTATTTGCGTACCGGCGAGACAGAGATAATCGATGAATATAACATTGAAACTACTCCATCAGAGATTCTGCTCTTGGAAGGAAAATACTTCTCAAAAGAAATATTCGAGGATATTCGCAGTCTGCATGAAGTTGAAGCAAGACTTTGGCCTGAGGAAGATTACAAGCTGCTTAACATTGCATATCGTCAGCGAAAAAACCTGAAGAAGTGCAGAGAAGCTTTATACCGCTATCAGAAAAAGTATCTTAAACTTGCAGAAAAGATAAAACAGGCTGATAATAATGGAGTATATGAATGTTTCGACGCAGCAGCAGATGCCATTTTTGACTTCTTTGATAAAATAATAGATGCAGATCAGGTGGTAAAACGCATTGAAAAAACAATTATGATTCAAAGATGTCTTTCACGAATAAAGGAAATCTATGATAATGAACTGCAAATAGATGAGATTATTTGCCAGAACGGTATTGTAGCTGTTATACAGTCATATTCTGTTCTTGAATATATCACTAAGATGCTTGGAAACTACACTTTTAACATGGGAGTACTGAATGCATTGGAATTTGGCGCGCCGCAGAGAAGAAATCGTTTTGTATTTATTGGGGTAAAGAATGAAATTGCTCAAAACATCGAAATGCCCACAGGAACATTTACAAAAGATAATTACAATACTGTAAAAGATGCCATAAAAGATATTGAGAACGTACGAACCGTATTTGAAACATCTGAAGACAGTGGTGCAGAACTAACAGACGATTTTGAACCAACGTCGCTTACCCCTCTTCTCAGAGATAGTAAAAAGTTGTATAATCATATTATTACTAAAACAAGAGCTGTTGCCAAAGCTCGATTTGAAGCTCTTGGACAGGGTGAAAATTTTCATTTCCTTGACGTGACATTAAAAGAAAATACATATACCGATGTTAGCCGCACGCAAAATACTATTTACCAACGTTTAAACTATGAAAAACCGTCTGGTACCGTTGTTAACGTGCGGAAATCTATGTGGATTCATCCAACCATAAACCGAGCAGTTAGCATAAGAGAAGCAGCCAGACTTCAGACATTCCCTGATTCTTTTGTCTTCTGCGGAACAAAGGATTCACAGTATCAGCAAGTCGGCAATGCTGTGCCTCCAATACTTGCTAAAGCTATCGCTGAGCATCTTGCATCATACTTGGATCAAAAGAAAAATGGCTGATAATCATAGTAAAGAAGTCCGCAGTATGAATATGTCACATATTCGCAGCAAGGATACCAAACCTGAAATCATAGTTAGAAGTTTTCTTCATCGCAAAGGCTTTCGTTTCAGAAAAAATGATAAACGGTATCCTGGTAAACCTGATGTTGTACTGCCTAAATATAAAACCGCAATCTATATCAATGGGTGTTTTTGGCATGTGCACAATTGTGATAATTTTGTATGGCCCAAATCAAACACAGAATATTGGACGAATAAGCTTATTAATAACAAAAAACGTGACAAAAAATATCATGACCAAATGAGAGAGAAAGGCTGGAAAGTTATTGTTATTTGGGAATGTGAAATTAATGAGGACAGGCTACAACGTCTTATTTCTGAGATTAAAGGAGAATAAAACATGGCATTAATAACAAAAGATAATATAAAAAAGCTTGATAAAGAAAGAAACAGTGTACATAGTAAAGTTAGAGCCACATATACAACATTCACAAGTGAGGGAAAAAAATACTTTCAAATTGATACCTACGGAAGTCCCACAAGAGAAATGAAGGATAAAATAAGTCAGTCTATTCAAATTGATAAAGATACTGCCAAAGAACTCATTAAACTTATGATGAATATATTTGATATTCTTGACTAATAAATACTAGTGAAAAATGATACTCGAACTGATCAGGCTATGATGGGGTGCAGTTTAATCTGGTTTGCTGTGTTAAAGAAAATTTCAGAGAAATAGTTATTTACAGGATAATATTTGCTGTTGAAAAAAATCGGCATGATGACAAATGAGGGGAGAAAAAATAATGGATAAATTAGTAAAACAGATTGAAAAAATACGTGAAATCAATAAACAGCATAAGCTTGTTATTTTTGTAGGCGCAGGCGTGTCACAAAACTCAGGCGTCTGTTCATGGTGGGAATTAGTTAAAGACATTGCAATAAGAATTGATTATAATGATATTTGTGAAAAATGCAAAATGAAAAATCTAATATGCTCTGAATGTGGGGAAACACTTGAGTTATGTAGCTTTGATAACGATGAATGTCAATACAAACATAATTATTCATCTGATGAATTTCTGAAAATACCTCAATATTTTTATGAAGAGAAAGGCGAAGAGCAATACATTCAGTTGCTAAAAGAAAAATTTGGAGGAAACTATGAATCAAATGAAATTGACAATTTAATTCTTGATATAAAGCCGGAACACATTATAACAACAAATTATGATCATCTACTTGAAGACACCAAGAATATAAACGTTTCAAAATACACCATTATAAAGAGCGATAAAGATTTACTAACTGAGACAGGTAAGCACTATATTATAAAAATGCACGGAGATAAAGATGATTTTAATGAGAATGGAATTAATAATATAGTTCTAAAAGAAGACGATTATCTTAAGTATTCTCATACTCATGAAATAATTGAATCTTATATTAAATCGCTTCTTTTTGATAAAACCTTTATGTTTGTTGGCTATTCTCTTAACGATAATAACTTAAAACTTATAATGAGCTACATAGATTATTATGTTAAGAGTCAAGGGATCAAGAAGTATAACTCGCATTATTTGATTACCAATAGAATTGAACATAAAGAACGTGATAATAAATATTGGGATAATAAAAATGTTGAAGTAGTCGATTTAGCTGCACTATCAAACTTTATGAAAGAAAAAACGCCATGCAGTCTTAATACTTATGGTAAGCCGCTTTTTTCTTTTCTGATGTATATCAAGGATAATAATCTTCCGTTTTATGAAGATAAAAAAGAACAATTAAAATACACATTGTTAAAAAATATTAAATCTGTAGAACCATTCAATCGCATCAGCTATACTACACTATTATCAATAGGTGCTTTCTCACACAATACAGAATTACAGGATGAATCATTAAATATTAATGATGAAACAGAATACAATAATTTGTTGGAAATTCTTGAACAAAATGATTCAGACAGTTCAGAGATAAAAAAATACTTTATTAAATCCGGTGTATACTCAATTCATAATAAAAGTAATTTCAAATATCTTTTGGCATCAGAAGAAAAAACAGACGAACTATTAAATTTATCCATGATATGGGCATATCCCGAGATTATCAAACGATTTCCTAGCATTAAAAATGATTTTGAAAAAGCATATTATAGTTTATTAATATATAAAACAGAAAATAATATTTGCCTTGATATATTATCAAACATTGAACTAGAGATTAATCTAAGAGACTTCAAACAACTGACGCCAAAAGATAAATATCAAATAGCAATACTTAAGTTTAATCAAATAGCAATTGGACTATTACGCTACCAAAAACAAAAGGAACAGCTGGATAATCTCGGGTACTTTCTTGATTCTGTCGCTACAGAAAATAAAACGTTTGAGTGCATAAAAAAGATCTATAATGATAATGGAAAAGAGATTAATAAACTGAACAACCTTCTTCTTAAACACGAAGAATACTATATGCGTAAAACCACAATGACAAAATATGGTGGAACAATCTATGGGGATTTATTCAAACTTCAGGCTATTGTATATGACTATTATTATTTCTACAAGAAGAACTACCTGATGCTTGATTGGTTTAATAATGTTTCAAAGATGTGCGAGCCTTACATAAAAGCTATCCTTTGCACATATTATCCAGATGAATATCAATTTTCAAATCCTGCATTAGGAAGAACGCAGGTAAAACCATATCCATTAAATCTAACAGATGTTAATTTGATAATACGCCATGTAAAGTACAAAGACTTTATTTCATGGCTATCGTATTATAAAGTATTTAGCTTGTCATTAATTGATGAATTAAATATTACTGAGATATTTGATAATTTCTGTATATCAATACGTTCTTTTTGGCTTACAGAATATGCAGAGTATATCAATCTGTTCGGCAAGTTACTATCATTGGTTGAACTTTCAAAAGATGAGCGCCACCAAATACTGCTGTCATTTTTAAAACTTGTAACACCTGATTATAAGATAAGTATTAAAATGTTGCGAAATTGTTTAAAAGCATTATGGCTATTTGCAGATAAACATTATAATGCTGATGAGTCTTCTTACTACCAGTTGTTGGAGCTCCTTATAGATGAGTGTTTATTGACTGATCCTCTTGATATGAGAAATGATTACATCAATCTAATACATATACTTTCATCACAAGCAGATAAAAAAATATATGATAAATGTTGTGCTATAATTGATAAATGTGATTCAGAACGTAAAAAAGCATATTATCCGTATGTTTTTAAGGACATTCTTTTAAAACATGAGCCTACCAAATGGACTAAATGGATAATTGACAATCTTGAGCATAATTGGGCTGAAGAAGTATTTGATTATCTTGAAAAAAAGATTATTCCTTATAATGAAGTTGTTTCAAAGTATTTTGAAGAAAAACTCAAAGCAAGAAAAGAAACTCCTGGTGTTATATTGTACCCTGACAATAAATCAGAGCTTGTTAATTCAATAGTAATTCTTCATATACTTGGGATTATACCTAATTTAGACAGCATGACCTATCTCAAACGGTATTGTACTGAATATGTTTATCTTGATTTTTTATTTAATCCCGGATCGTTTGACTATAGCAGCATTAATACTGCTGATTATATGTGGTGTAATTTTATAAATTCAAATGAGTATCGGGATATTATTCTTAAACATAAGTCTGAATTTTGGACTAAAGAAAACGAAAAAAGGATAGAATTAGGCTTTGGCAGCTCATTTGAGAACATGATAGCATACAAATACCTGTTTGGTTAATAACAGCAGAACCTAAAAAAGTAGTAGTAATGATCAAATATAAACAAGCACCTTCTCTATTGATTTGTAGGCAGATTGCTTCTTCGTGCAGAAACAAATTTACCGATATATGGTTTGGCTATTTGTATATCTGTTTATGTTGTTACATATTATTACAGTGACTTTTGGGCAATGAAATATAATATCGGTCACAATTACGCTTCAATTCGGGACTTTGGGGCATTTTTGTTCAGCAGCATAATTGTCTGTTCTTTGGGGGAATGAAGCAAGCCTCAAAATAAAAATCTACATAAACCCTTGAATTTGCGTGGTTTTCAGCAGGTCTGACCGACGGCTTACGCCAATTTTACGCCAATCGGTCAGAAACTTATAAAAAAATATGATAACATATGAGAGATCACTGATGTTTTGGTTCATCGGTGATCTCTTTTTTATTATTTGGCACTGCCGCCTTTGAGAAGCTTTTCAAAGGTCTGAAATTCTTTCTTTTTGAAGTCGCTTGTGGCGTCGGTGTAGACGTTCATCGTGGTGCTGAAATCTGAATGACCGAGCACGTCTTGAATCACTTTGAGGTTTATGCCCATTTCGCACATTCGTGTTGCAAAGGTGTGGCGTAGGGTGTGACAACTGAAATCGGGTAATAGGGTGACGTTTTCGCTTTTCTGCGCTTCCGAAAGCACTCTTTTGTCGCAGTCACGGATTATCCTGCGCAATGCCCTGTTGAGATTGTTCTGATTATGTACATTGCCAAAGCGGTTTATGAAAATAAAATCAGAAAAGCCGTCGACCTTAACTTTGCATCTCAGCCCTGCTATATCCTGATACTCTTTCTCCTGTTCGAGCGCTTCCCTGACTTCGCTCATAATAGGCACGCTGCGGCTTCCCGCTTCTGTCTTAGGCTTGTGTATGCTGAACTGACATTTGTTCGTATCGTGCTTGAAGTAAACAAGCGTGTGGTTGACGCTGATAAAGCCGTTTTCAAGATCAACATCGCACCAGCGCAGCCCCGTTATCTCGCCAACACGCAATCCCGTATAAAGCATTGTAAGAAATACAGGATACCAGTGCTGATAACGCGGCGTGCTGCGGAGGTAATCAAGAAAAAGTTCCTGTTCCTTTGCGGTAAGCGCCTGACGTTTCTGTATCTCCTTGCCGTGCATATGTTTCAGTTCTCTTATCGCATTGTCGGAGGGGTTCGCGGGGATAAGCCTGTTCTGCACGGCAAGTTCAAGCACTTGATGAAGCACGGTATTTACGTTGTCGATAGTAGAAACTTTTAGCCCGCGTTCTCTGTAAAGCATATTGTAAAAGCCCTTAACGTCCGAATACAGCAGTCCTGAGATCTTGCTTTTGCCGATATATGGATTGACGAACATTTCGTACATATACATATAGTTCAGCATAGTGTTGTCCTTTAGCCCCATTTTATCTCTCACCCACATTTTATAGATGTCATTTACCGTGAGGTTTCGGGCGTTAGGCCTTATGCCTCTGAGAACATCGGCAGAGATTTCCTCTTTTTTCTCACGAAGTTCCTGCAGCGTGGGTGCATATATCACGCGCCTTTCGCCGTTCTGCGTCCAGCGGTAATCATAACCGCCGCCCGCACGTTCGCTTTCACCTTTTTTCAGCATAATGCCTTTGCTGTCTCTGCGCCTTTTTGCCATAATAAAACTCTCCTTTCAAAATTCTGCCGACCATCGGCTTTCCGGACGGTCGGCATTTTTCACATTTCTCGCAGTTCAGATAGAATAAGCTCTCGACATATACTCGTCAAACTGCCTGCGCTTGATAAGCCTTTTGTTCCCCACCCACAAAACGAACGGACAGCGTTCGTCTGCCGTGAGTTCTCTCAGCTTGTGCTGACCGATGTTTGAGTAAACGGCGGCTTCCTCGATAGTGAGGTTTTGCTTTTGAAATATAGGGACGTTGAGTTCCCTTTCTCTGACAATATCCATAATAGTTTACCTCCTTGGTGTCTTGAAAATAATGTATTAGTGTAAAATAAGACTTTGCTCCTTTTTATGGGCGTTGTTCGACTTTCTTTCTATTCTTTAGAAAACTACGGTTAGTATGGAGCTCATAGGTTTCTTGGTCATCTATATTCTCAAAGCAGTCGTCCGAGTTATCTCCCCAACTGCCATAATCAGAAGATCTTGAAGTATCGTCCCAGCCATAATGCACTTCGTCTGCCGATATATTGGCGATCTCAGCCTGACATTCTTTCAATCTCTGCAAGTATAGCTGATAATATTTTCTGCTCTTGTCCTCTGAAATAGTAGATGTGTACTCGCCGCCGATAACTTTGAGCAGGCCATAATATCTTAACTGCGCCGATACTTTTTGTTTGCTGGGTACTACCTCAAGCTCTAATCTGGTTTTCAGCCAATTTGTCAAAACGTCAGCCTCAACGCAAAGGTAAGAGCCGTCAAAATAAAAGACGTATCGTTGCAGATATTTGTTTTTTCTTGCTTTTTTCGCTTCTTTGGAATATTCAGCAAAATCGGCGGACACAATGTCCTCTTGGTATATGCCGAGAAGTATCTCGTTGATAAATTCTCTGCCTATCTTATTATCATCTGTCAAACAATGGTCTATCGTGTCATTGATACAGTTTTCTATCGAGGTCTTGCATATGTTAGATAAGTCTTTGATATGCTCGTCCGTAAGATCGTGCTGTTCTTTAAGATAGCGTTTAAAAATATCCAGCGTGATACAAAGTATCTGATAGGTACGCATTATCCGCTTTAGCTTGCCGCTATTTTCATTGCCGATATTGCTATTATCGTTCTTGCTTTTGTAATATGCTGATTCATCGGATATTTTTTCATAATTCCGGCACAGCCACAAGATGAAATCTTTTAGAAACGCAATGTACTTGCCGTGCTCTTTTTTCAACAGAGTAAGTTCATCGCTGTCAAAGGCGTTTTCAAGCTGGACTAGCAGACACCTATTTATGGTGCTGTTGTTTTTGATGACATATTCTGCTGTGACGATAGCTATGTTGTCGAGTTTCACCTCGATGTCTTTGTAATGGCAGTTTCCGCTGCTTTGATTCATTTGTATAAAGTCGCAGAGCTTTGCTTCGTTGGAATTTCTTATCCTAGAAGATACCGTGCGATTCAGGTCGTCGATAACTATCAATGAATCTTTCAGTTTTGCGGCTTTCTTGATTGCATATTTATCGCTGGACAATGAAATGATGTTGTCGTGATCTTCAAAAATATCACTGAGCAACTTTGAAAATTCCGTTTTGCCAAGCCCTGAATCGGCGTAAATGTATATGGTAAAACCATATTCGTCCAGCTCGTTCTCAAACATCGGCTTGTCATAAGAGACTAAGGACGCTATGAATGCCGCCGGCGGGAACGATACCGAATTTATAAGCTTGTCGAGATATGAAGTAAAGTCGCCGCTGTTATCGCTTTTCTTTAGCTTTATAGTGCTTTCAGAGATAACAGGGTCTTCGTCGGAAGCGTTGACGACCTCGTCGCCTAAGCCGAAAACGATTTTTCCGTTTGGCAGTTTCAGATAGCCTTGGTCTATGGCATAATTCTCCGCTGGTGTTTGACCAAATACGCTCAGTTTCACTACCGATGATATGAATTTTGAAAACAGGTTGTCGCTGCAAAGTGCGTATATTTGATAGTCGAAAAAGATGTCTAAAGTCTTTCCCTCTATCGCAAGTGCTAGCGGACAATCGAAACTATACGTCTTATCCTGCTCAGCTAGCTTGATGTGAAATCTGACGTACTTAGTACAATTGTGCTGGGTATTGATAGTGGAATAAAACTCTAATTGCGTTATCGACCATTCCGTTATCTTGCCTTTTGAGTTGTAATAACAGCCGTCTTTCAGTATATACTCCTGCGGCAATTTTGGAGTTAATAATAAAGTTTTCATAAGAAGCTCTACTTTTAAGCAAATAGTAGTTGAAATATCTGTAAATAAGTGATATAATAGAAGCACTACAAAGCTGCTGACACATAGTATTTTTGTTGTACTTTATCTCTATCAGATCATCTGTCTGTTTAGAGTTTATCACACCAAGAACCGTTAACGCAAAGATGTTAACGGGTTAACGGCAAGTGAATACTCACAAAGTTTCAGAGCGATTTTTATGCTACTTGTACATATGCGCTGATTTATGTTGAAAAGGAGGAAACATTCAAATGGAAGAAACTCAGAAAAGTTCGTATCTTTCTCTAGGTATCTTTTTGAAACTCTTGTCAAGGTATACCAGAAAAGATAAAGCTATAGCAGAAAAAAGATTTTTGGGAGCAAATAATACTGTAATTTCGACAACTATCTTCAAGTATTTTATCTCTGCGCTTACTTTGAATTGGTATGCTGATGATAATGAACGAGCGGATACATTGAAGAGCCTGAACAGCAATCTGATAAATTGCAAAAAAGAACTCTTCAATTTTAAATTTCTTATGCCGGAAAAAGATGAGATAAAAGCGGTATTTATAAAAGATGTACAGTCCGATAAGCCGTCAGCGCTTGCGTTTATGACTGAATTTGTTCTATATTGCATTGATGAAAATAAGTGCAGGCAAATGGTAGACGAACTGCTCAGAGCGATAAGAGATGATAAGGACATCGCCGACGATACAGCGTTTTACATTTTCGGAAACGGCAAAAGTGCGACTAAAAGTGAAATGGTCGATAAACAGTTTAACTTTACCGCCGACTGTTTCCTGCTGGGAGTATGGCATTTTCTTATCAGTGAGCGTTCGGACAGTAACTGCATTGGCCGTGACACACTTGTTGATTGGTACGGCACTTCAACTGAAACATATGGTAAAAGCCAAATAGGTACTGAACTAAGACGCAACGTATGGGAACCGCTAGGACGTGAAATAAGGGTCATTCCGTCTGAACGCAAGGTACTTAAAGAAGAAAAAGCCGTTTCGCAGGACAATGCGGAGCAAGAGCATAAGCTGTTCGTTTATGATATGGACAGTCTTTCGGAAGAAGAAAAAGAGAGTTTGGAGCGTTTGAAGAAGAACCGCATACTTCGTGATCTTTTGAGAGCGTGTCATATTGGTACTTGTGATAAGAAAAATGATGATAATAAAGATGACAACAACTATGCGGAGAATTATGAGCTTTTTGTTATGGCGTTAAAAAGATGTGAGCTGCTTGTTTTAAATAACAATAACGCTGGTCGTATCAAGGAGGATGTTATCACGCTTTGTAAGCGGTTAGAAAAGTTTATAAAGTTGATAAAGCAAAAAGATACAAATAATTCTTCCGATAAGTCATATTCTGCATACAATAATAGTGTGAAACAAAAAATCACTAGCCGCAAAGAAGTTCTTGATAGAGTTTACACCACACTATATGGTCACTATCCTGTGTTTAGCGATGAACAGCTCTCTGATCTTTTATCTGTTGTTAAAATATAAACCTCGTTCATACTATACGGCTGAGATGAGCCGAGTGCTAAATCAAGCACACTCTTTTCCTTATAATTACATTGAATTTTATTTCTAAACAAAAAACCGCAAGTTTTACGCTGTTGATTCAAAAAACGGCTTGTACTTGCGGTTTTATTCTTTTTATAATATGTACGCTCTAATAAATTCCATTTAGAAGCATCTTTATTGCTTTACGACTGGCAAAGTGAAACGCAAATATATTCGCATTGATAGTTGTGCGTAACTTAGCGATATATATATAAGGATAAGTATTCTTGAAAAAAATGAACAGCTTAAAGCTGTAGGTATTCCCCTATACCCCTAATATTCTTAATATCTATTTTTACTCTTATATATCAGTAATAAAAGTATGATATTATATCAAGCTAAACGGGTATAATAAACTGTTTATATTATAAATAATTTTTTTATCTTTATGTTGTATTCACAAGCATTATTTTAAATTATTTTTTATTTTGATATAACATTCCTATAAAATAAAATTTTTTGCCGAAAAACAAGGAGTTGGATCAAATGAAAAACAATTATTTTATTGATACTATCGAGTTGACTTATCACACTACATTTGAATATATTACAGAAAAGCTAGGCACAGTTCCAAAGAAGTGCGTAAAGAAAGGTGAATTTTATTATCCGACTTCACTTGAAGCTAATAGGTCGGGTATAGATATGAGAACGAGAAAATGTTCTAAAGGAGAACGCCACAGAAAGGGTGAGAACTATAAGATAGTTTTAAGGATAGCTACCGGAAAGATACCATATTTCAAAGACGAGGTAAAGCACGTTGAAATGAGGGACGATCTTGATAAAATGATATACTACGTCAATGAATTTATCAAGTTCAGAATGCCTGACCTCGATATAAATGATTTTGAACTGACTAGGATAGATATAACTAAAGACATACACAAAGTACCTGAGACAGTCATCAAGGAATACATAATGCTTATGAGGAGAATGTTCGTGCCTGACAAATTTGAACTCAACGAACAGCTTGAAAAGAATACAAAGGATTTTCGCAAAGAAGATTCCTTCAATGCTCTGATGAAAAAGGGCAACACAAGTATAGCAGAATTTGTTGTATACAATAAAGCCCGTGCGGCAATAGATCAAGACCTTACCGGCACGGAGCTTGAATACTATAAAAATACTATGAGACTAGAGTTAAGATGTTACAAAAGTTACATAAGAAAAATGGCGGACGAAACAACTACAATCGAGATATTGCGCCATATGTTTGAGCGGAGAAGCTATTTTATCGAAAGAGAATTTTATAGGATATTTGACGTTGAGGAAAGAACGCAGTCGTTTTTGAATATCTACTGGCTGAAAAAGTACATAAAAAGAAGCATTGACGGCAAGCCTAAGCACAAAAAGTATATGATAGACCTATCGACGATACTTGACAGAGATAGTTTGCCAAATATTACGGACGCACGATTGATATACTGCGATAGTCATAGTTCGTCGTTAGGCGTGATGAACTGGTTCGACGATATACACATATCACCTGTCACTATCAAAAATAAGGATTATCCGTTTTTGCAGTCATTGAGCAGTGCGCTTGGCTTTAACGACCCAACGCCGACCGATACTAGGCTGTATGAGTATCTGCTCAAAAGGACAAGAAACAGAAAATTTTATCTTAATGCGTCAGATAATTATTACGAATTCGAGGGGGTGCCTAGATGTGAGCAAGAAGAATGTTGAAACAGAAAAATTATTCCTTACTCTTAATGAAGCCTGCAAAATGCTGCGGCTCAGCCGACCAACTTTGGTTAAGCTTATCAAGCAGGGAAAGATAAAGGCTTTCAAGCCGAGTATCCGTGTTTGGAGGATACCTGTGGAGGAGGTTTTTAAGTTTGAGAAAAGCAGCCAAAAATAAGTCAATATTGATATCAACCAGCATAAAGGTTTGCTTATACATCATCGTCAAAGAAACGGTCGATTGTGTGTAGTAAAACCTCTTCAGTCGGATTTTCTATTTTGATCTTATTATAATCTGGTCCTTTTGCTCGGCTTATGTAAACAACACAATTCATATTCTTTTCTTTTGCGTGTTTAGTAAATTTGGCATATAATTTTGATATCCGCATTTTAAAAATGTCATAACCACCGTTAAGCACAAAAGTTTTGAACGCTTCAGTAACAAACGGAAGAAAAATATGAATAATGGAATCAATAGGTATTCCAGCACCCAATCCGCTTGGCATTACAAATCTTGCGTTATATGGTGCAAGTTGTTCGTTTATTTCTTGAAAATCATCACAAAAATTATCTTGCGTACCATAAATGCTAAATTCAATCATTTCACTCATAATAGCCGTAGTATATAACTACTTTTCACATCCTTTCATATGAATGTATGTATCATTATAACTAGTATAGCATATATTGACAACTTGTCAATAGTAAAGCACCCGCCCCTGTACCGAAAAACACAGTACAGGGGCGGCTATTTTTTCACCTCTTCCTCAAAAACTCAATAACACTAAACTTGTAAATCCTCCACCTGCTGCCTATCTTGAACCCCTCTATCTCCCCTGTTTTAAGATAACGGAGCATAGAGTTTTTGCCTATCTTTAAAAGCTGCTGACATTCTTTAGCGGTAAGTATATCGGGAATATCGTCAAACATAATTTATCATTCCTTTCAAAAAATATCGGTTTATCTTAATGTTCGGCGGTTTTGATAAGCACTTTTCGGAAACTTACCCTTTACAAATATACATCATCTTTGTGAAGTAACGCAAATGCGGAAAGGAGGGCGTTACGATGAACAAAGCTAAAGTCATACTCGTGCTTGTGGGCAGCGTGCTGGTGGAGATAGCACAGGAGATCATCACCTACATAGCAGATAAGGACGAGTGAACACCATAGGCAGGCTTTCGGGTCTGCCTTTAATTTTTGTAAAGGAGTTTTAAAATGAGCGAACTTACCCATTGCAGCATTTGCGGCTGCACTTTAGAGGACGAGGCGGAATGCTATGAAGTCGAAAACGAGATACTTTGTCAGGAGTGCTACGATAACGAAACAGTTATCTGCGACCATTGCGGCGACCGCTGTATCGAACAGAATACCGTGAGCGATGAGAATACTATCCTCTGTACAGATTGCTACGATAATCATTACTACCGCTGTTCAAACTGCGAAACTATCGTGCATTCGGACGATACCTACTGGCGCGGCGATAACGCCTATTGCCGTGAATGTTATGACGATTGCTGTGATAACGGCGACTACATCAACGATTATTACTACAAGCCTAAGCCCGTGTTCTACAAACTGCCGAAAGAAAACAACGTGCGTTTTTACGGTGTTGAACTGGAGATAGACGGTGCAGGAAGATATGATGATAATGCGGAAAAGATTTATGATACAGCTAATGTTCAGAATGAAGTACTTTACATAAAGTCTGACGGCTCGCTTGACGAGGGAATGGAACTTGTCAGCCACCCTTGCTCAATAGATTTTCACCGAAAGAAATTTCCGTGGGACGATATCGTGAGAAAAGCTGTTGCCCTTGGCTACCGCTCGCATAATACGTCTACCTGCGGACTTCACGTTCATATAGGCCGAAAACAGCTTGGATATTCCTACGAGGAACAGGAAGAAGTCATAAGCCGAATAATGTTCTTTTTCGAGAGCCATTGGAACGAGCTTTTCAAGTTCTCACGGCGTACTGCATACAGCGTTGACCGCTGGGCGGCAAGACACGGTTACAATGACAAGCCGAAAGAGATACTTGAAAAGGCAAAGAAAAGCACTAAGGGCAGATATGCCTGTGTGAACATCACAAATGCTGATACTGTTGAGATAAGATTGTTCAGAGGCACGCTGAAATTCAACAGCTTTATGGCTACGCTTGAACTTGTTGACAGCATATGCGAAAATGCAGTTTGCCTTAATGACGATGAACTGAACAAGCAATCCTGGACGGATTTTGTGCTGGGCATAAAGCCTGAATATACAGAGCTTATCAGGTATCTGAAAGAGAAAAGGCTCTATGTTAACGAGCCTGTCAGTGAGGAGGATTAACTATGTGTGCGATATTTGGATTTGTGAATTACAGACGTTCGCTCAGCAGGAGCGAGATGAAAGAACTTATCAACAGATTATCCGTCGAGTCAGAGGTAAGGGGCAAGGACGCAACGGGCATAGCGTATGTGAAACACGGCGAACTTAAAGTTTTCAAGAGAGCAAAGCCTGCTCACAAGGTAAGGCTTTATGTGCCTGAGGACACAGTTATCTTCACAGGTCATACGAGAATGACTACGCAAGGCGACGCTAGGTACATTTACAATAACCACCCGTTCACAGGCAAAACTGCGGACGGGTCTTTTGCTTTATGTCACAACGGTGTGCTTTACAACGACAGCCAGCTTGCAAAGTCTGAACATCTGCCGAAAAGCAAGATAGAAACTGACAGCTACGTTGCCGCACAGCTTATCGAGAAATACGGCAGACTTAATTTCACGACCATAGCGAAGATGTCAGAGGCGGTAGAGGGTTCGTTCGTATTCACGATACTGAGCGACAAGAACAAGCTTTTCATAGCAAAGGGCGACAATCCGCTCTGCCTTATCCATTACAAGCAGTTAGGGCTGTATGTGTACACGTCTACTGAGGACATTATGAAGAACGTGCTGAAAGGCAGTTTCCTTGAAAAGCTGCCGTTTGAAGTGATAAAAATCACAGAGGGCGAGATCATAAGTATTGACAAGCGTGGGCGTTTTGAGAAAAGCAGCTTTGTGCCGAACGAGTTTTGCTATGGTTGGAACTATTACGGATACAGAAAGCCCGCTTATGATGATGACGAACTTTTCGATATATGCGGTATGTTCGGGGTATCGCAGGAAGATCTTATGCTGCTTTACGATATGGGTTATACGGACGAAGAGATAGAGGGTATGCTTTGCGACAGGAGTATGATCAGGGAGTGTATCGAGGAGGCGAGAGTGCTGGTGGGAGAATATTATTAGGAGGTATTTTATGGCATACACATTCAGCGGAAGCAGATACGTCACCAAAGGCGTGGCAGAAAACTTCCCTATCGAACTGCAAGCGGCGTTATTTTCAGCCATAGAGCAAATGCGTGAAAAGGTCTGCGGACAGCTTGATTATCTGCAAATTTTCGAGATAGTGACAGAGGGCAACGGGCAGAAAAAATTCCTGCACATTTATCATATGCAGGAATGCCCTGAGGCTAAGCTTGAATATTTCATACCGACCGACGTGGAGGTAAACGGCAGGGCGTATATGATCGACGATGTGGATCATATTACGCTGCTGTTGGCGGAAGAGTATTGAATTGAAAAGGAATCACAGCTTTAGAGGGGGGCTGTGATTTTTTTCTGAACACACCTCTCCTTCGCCTATTTACCTTACAATTATACTTCAAAAGGTCGGTCTTGTCTATGCAGCAGAAGTATAAATTTACCTCTTCCCTTTTCACCTCCTATTCCCATTAGCCAGATCGTTCACAATATCCGCAATGTTCTCCAGCTGCCTTTTGTTGAGCTTTTTTAGGTCAGAGATCAGCTTACTCAGCTCTTTTGGCTGCTCGGCGTCGGCGTCGAAAAACTCCTGCGGCGTAATGTCCAGATACTCGCAGATATAAAAGAAAGAGGTCATAGAGGGCAGGGCTTTTCCTGTTTCGATATTGTTTATATACCCTGCGTTCTGTCCAATAGATAAGCTCATATCCCTTGCGGAAACACCTTTCTGTGTGCGAAGTTTTGAGATCCTCAAAGCAAAATTATTGTCATACATGAATTTGTTCTCGTACATTATTTGCACCCCCATATATAATATTTTATCCTATATCATTATGCATTATGTCGGAATTTTTCCTATAAAGGGGTTGAAATATGTGAAATAATATGATATAATGATGTAAAGTATTTGAAATAATGCGATATTTGTATAAGAAGCGGATTGTGCCATGTTTTTTGTTAAAATAAAAAAATATCTTACGAAAACGTTATACTAAGCAGCCAGCTTAACAAAAGTGAAAAAGAATGTGTTATAATTAACATACAAAAACGTATTATTATGTCAGTTATAGTTGATAATTGACAAATCAATAAGGAAAAGGAGTTTTTTGACATGAACGAAAACATCAACAAGAAATTTGACGTAAAAAACTTTGACTATGATAAGTGCTATGAAGAAGTAAAGGAAAATGCTTCAAAAAATATCAATATCATAGTGTGCGGAGCTACCGGCGTTGGCAAAAGCAGCCTTATAAACGACTTCTTCGAGTTTGATAAGGATAGTGCCGCTCCTGTCGGAAGCAGCGGAAAGCCGCAGACAAGGGGCATACACGAGTATCATTCAAAGAGCATTACCCTGTTCGACACTGAAGGCTACGAGGTAGAAAGCTCGTCTACGCCGGAAAACAGCGCTTTTTACAAAAATATAATAGATCTTATCGACGAACGCAAAAATACATATTCTGCGGATTTGGGTATGCACATCCACGAGGTTTGGTACTGCATAAATAACCGCTTCATGGATCTCGATGAAAGGCTGATAAAAGACATACAGGCGAGAAATATCCCCGTGTGCGTTATTATTACAAAGGTGGATAATCTTGACGAGAACGAAGTCGCTCAGATAAAGGACGCTGTCGGCGATGCCGGAAAACGCAATAGGATAAACGGCGTTGAGGTGTTTACCTATTCTACTAACAGCGATCTTGGCGACGAGTATGTGCAGAAATCTGAGATAAACAGCTGGGCACATCATAATCTTGACGATTACCTCAGAGAAAGCTTTATCCCGTCGCTCAAAAAAGCGCAGGGTCAAATGGCAGAAATGATGATAAAGCACAAGATACCGAAATACGCGGCTTTAGCCGCAGGTATTGTTACGGCTACATCATTTGTACCCGTGCCACTTTCCGATTCGGTACCGCTTATGGGCATACAGGTAAAAATGGCGATGGATATTTTAAGCTGCTACGGAATAGATAATGATATGAAGGGCGCTGTGAAAAATTTAGCCGGAGCGGGCTTCGTTTCTTATATAGGAAAAACGCTGGCTTCTCAGCTGCTTTCGGTGATCCCATTTGTCGGCGGCGCGGCGAAAGCCACGGTAAATGTTTCAGTGGCAACTACTGTTACGGCTACCCTCGGCGTTGCGATAACGAAGATCTGCGAGGAATACACTAAAGCCTGCATAGAGAACGGCGGCTCGAAAGACCTTATGATCACCAAAATTTCCGACTACTTTACTGTTGAAAATCTGAAAAAGGTAATGAAAGAGATCAGCAAGGGCAAGGATCAGAAAATTGTAGAGAGAATAGTAAAAGCTGTAGTTGATATGTTCAAGGATACGAAAAAAGGAGCAAGAAAATAATGGAAGGTGACAAGATAAAAACTAATATACTGATAGCCGGCAAATCGGGCGTTGGCAAAAGCAGTCTGCTGAATTACATATTTGGCGAAGAGGTCGCGGAGACGGGTGCGGGAAAGCCCGTGACGGCTGAGGGTCTGCACGAATATTCTTTCGAGCTGAAAGATAACGACCGCATATCTTTTTCGATATGCGACAGCTGGGGTCTTGAACCCGACAAGGCGGACGAATGGCACAAGCAGATAATCGACAAAGTAGCGGAGTACGACAAGCACTCTATCAACGAATGGTTCAGCACCATAATCTACTGCCTTAGCGCCGACTCTGACAGAGTGGAAGACTTTGAGATAAGCATAATAAACGACCTTATAGCTGAGAAAAACAACGTAAACGTTGTGATAACTCACTGCAAGTCTGAGAACGATGACAGAGCGGAGCGTATGAAAAAGCGCATAGTTGAAGACGGCGGCGTTTCGGCTGACTCGGTGATATTCGTAAACAACTATGAGAAAAAGCTTATTTCGGGCGAGGTAAAGAAGTTTGGACGCAAAGAGGTAGTAAACTGCATTATCCGCAACTTGTGGAACAATTACAAGGTAAAAGTGCCGTATAAAATAAAAGAGCACGTCAACGAAATGTTTCGCAGCGAGCACGATAAGCTTCATGATATGGTGGCAAGTACAAGCTTTGTTCTGCGAAAGCATCATAAGCTGGATGAATTTGAAGAGAAGATAAATAATGAATTCAGCGTGTTCGTTATAAAGTCCGTAATGAAACTAAATAGCGAGTTTAACGATGCGTATAATTATTATCAGCAGCTGTCAAAAGAGTATTACACGATCGTTTTTGGTATGGATACGTTAAAACTGCTGAACGACCCGATAATGTTTTTTGACGCAACAAAGGCTTTCAAAGAAGAAGTAAGTCAGCAGGTGGAAAGGATCGCCGAATCGACGGGAAAAATACTGAAATTCATGAACCAGGACGTTACCAAAGAGCTTATGAAAAAACTTTTTGCAGAGATAAAGATAAACATAAAGAGAGCAAAAGATATCAAAAATGACCTTCATGAAACGGTTGACAAGTACATTGTAAGAACGAGAAGCACGGTTCTTGAAGAGGTCGAGAAAACTGAGGAGAAACTGCTAGCTATCGAGATCAAGATATAGGGGGTATCACCAAATGACCATAAAAAAACTAACAGCAGCAGTCCTCGCGGGTGCGGTGGTGCTGCTCACCGCTTGCTCAGACAGCGATTCAGGCAGTGGCAAAAAAAGCAAGAAGAAAGGCTACTACACCATTGGCGAAACTTGGACGGTTGATGGGCAGTGGTCGCTTACCGTTACAGGCGTCACGGAAACGGCTGAGCGCAACGAGTATGCGGACGAAAAACCTGCGGCAGTCTATATCGTGGACTACGAATATACAAACATCGGTTACGAGGACGAGGACGGCATAGCAAAGGGCATTTTCTTTGACATGGAGGACACCATAATAGACAGCAATGGCGTTATGGGTTACAGTTACCCGGGCGACGTTGCGAGAAACCCAAATGAAGCGCCTATAGGAAGCACCTGCAAGGCTCAGGCTTGCATTGGTGTGGACAATGCGGGTGATTTCAGGATCACTGAGAGCCATTATGATTCAGACGGTGACGAACATTCGGCGACTTTTCTTATCGAAGTCGGCGGAAGTTCGGCAGACGAAAAATCTGACAGCGCCGCTAAGCCGACGGAAACTACCACCACAACGACCGCCGAGGCGACCACGACTAAGCCCGTGACCACGCTTGCGCCGTATGATATTTACGACGACACGGTGTATGCGAACGACCTTATCTACGAAACGGCGGACGATATTTTTGCCGAACTGGGCGACGATTTCAGCATGGATTTTATATCAGTGGGGCAGGAAAACATCATCGCCGTGGAGAACGACGACGTGTATCCGAACACAAAGATAGGCTTTTACACCACGGACATACAGAACATCGGCACGCTTGATTTTCCATATGCGATACACGTCACGCCGGGCGGATACATCACCGAGGGCGTGCAGGTTGGAATGACGTACAACGAGCTGAAAGCCATTTGCCCGAGCCTGGAGGGCGCAACGCTTGACGGCGGAACGTTCGGCCCGACGGCGTGGATAAACATAGACGGCAACGCGTGGGGCATAGAGTTCGACGTATCGCAGGCAGACCGCGAGCGGCTAGGCATGGCGGTAGGCGTAGCTGTTGATCTTTCGGAGCTTAATCCTAAGAGTACACTAGGGTATTATATTAGTTCGCTGAGCTGATAATTTTTGAATTTTGTTATGGCAGCTTTTCGGCTTTTTAAGGAGTCGGAAGGCTGCTTTTTTTACCTTAGATTTAGTGACTTTACTTCATTTTTTATTACAAAGCAATAAAAAACGCAGCTAAATGATTGACTATTTGTGGGAAATGTGGTATAATGTGATGTGAATATATATCTTCTTATAATTTTATCTTATCTGAAGTGGAGGTGTGACAATGACCATACTTGCAAAAAAAGAAATGTCAGAAGAGGATATAAAGCTTCAATTCATTACTCCTGCTATTCTTGATAAGTGGGATAAAAACAGAATTACAATGGAAACAAGGATCACCGACGGTAAGATCTGTCTGAACGGTAACTTTGTCCATCGTGATAAGAAAAGCGCCAAGTTTGCCGATTATGTTCTGTATTGGAGCAGCAGTTTCCCCATAGCGATAGTTGAGGCTAAGGACAATAACCATAGCGTATCATTCGGCTTACAACAGGCTATAGCTTATGCTCAGATGATGGATGTACCTTTCGTTTACAGCTCCAATGGTGATGCTTTCTATGAACACGATATGCTGACAGGTATGGAGTGTGAAATTGCACTTGATGATTTCCCTACACCTAATGAGCTTATGGAACGATACAAGGCAAATGCGAACGGCGGGCAAGGGCTGTCAGAGAATGAGCTTGCAGTCATCAGCCAGCCTTACTATTCAAGCCAGAATACCTACGAGCCAAGATATTATCAGCGAGTGGCAGTAAACCGTACTGTTGATGCTATTGCTCGTGGTGTAATGAGACTCCTGCTCGTCATGGCAACAGGCACGGGCAAGACCTATACTGCGTTCCAGATCGTGTACCGTCTGCTTAAAAGCGGTATGAAGCGTAAGATACTGTATCTTGCCGACAGGAATATTCTTGTGGATCAGTCTATACAGCAGGATTTCTCTCCGCTTGAAAAGGTCATCCACAAGATCAATGTTGCTAAGGATAACAAAACCACTATCACCTCACATCAGGTCTATTTCTCGCTGTATCAGCAGTTGATCGGTGATGATGATAAGGAGCATTTCTCCGAGCTGTTTGACAAGGATTTCTTTGACCTTATTATCGTAGATGAGTGTCACAGAGGCAGCGCCAAAGAGGATAGCAAGTGGCGCAGGATACTGGATTACTTCTCCTCGGCTACACAGATCGGTATGACCGCTACTCCGAAGGAGACAACATATACTTCTAACATTTCGTATTTTGGCGAACCGATCTACACATACTCCCTCAAAAACGGCATTGAGGACGGATTTCTCGCCCCGTTTAAGGTCATCAGCATCACAACAGACATTAGTGACGGCTGGAGACCGCTGAAAGGACAGCGAGATTATTACGGCAACGAAATTGAGGACAGGATATACAACAATACCGACTATGACTACAATATCATCATTCAGGACAGAATCAACCAGGTTGCCCTTGAAATTACGAACTACCTTATCAGCACAGACCGTATGCAGAAAACGATAGTATTCTGTGCGACAGAGGACGCTGCGGAGCGTATGAGAGTGGCTCTTGTCAACTTCAATAAGGATATGGTTGCTCAGAATCCTGATTATGTGGTGCGTATCACAGGCTCGGACGAGTACGGCAAGAGCAAACTCGATTACTTCATTTCTGTCGGCTCTCCTTATCCTGTTATCGCCACGACTTCCAAGCTCCTGTCTACGGGTGCGGATTGCAAAATGACCAAGCTGATCGTGCTTGATGAAAATATCGGCTCTATGACTGAGTTCAAGCAGATCATCGGCAGAGGTACCAGACTGCGTGAAAAAGAGGGCAAGACGCACTTTGTAGTTATGGATTTCAGAGGTGTGACAAGGCTGTTCTACGATAAAAAGTGGGACGGTCCGATTGAAATTGATCCGAACTATCACCCTCCGAAACCAAAAGAGGGACCGGATATTATTGTCGATCCGCCTGCACCTCCTCCTGAGCCGCAGGAAAAGCCCTATGTTGATGTGAACGGCTGTACTGTCCGTATCATCAACAAGGTGGTATCGGTGTACGATGCCGACGGCAAGCTCCTCCGACATGAGAACATCATAGACTATACAAGAACAAATATCCTCGGAGAATACGCCGACTTAGAGCATTTTATCAGAAGTTGGAACGGCGAGGAAAAGAAAAAGACCATATCTGAGCTTTTCAAGGAACACGGCATTGACCTGCAAGCGCTGAAAGAATCGCAGGGTATGGGTGATATTGACGATTTTGATTTTATCATTCATGTTGCGTTCGACAAGAAACCGCTGACACGGAGAGAGCGTGCGAATGATGTGAAGAAGCGTGACTTCATCAGCAAGTACAGCGGAATGGCAAGAGAGGTCATAGAAGCTCTGCTTGAAATGTACTCCAACGAGGGTATCTATCAGATAGAGGATACGCAGGTATTGAAGCTTGATCCGTTTATTAGAATGGGCAAGCCTGTCGCACTTGTCAAGCTGTTTGGTGGTAAGGACGGCTATTTGCAGGCGATCCGTGAGCTTGAAGAAGAAATATACAAGGTGGTATAAAACATGAGCAGTTTAGGTAATTTCGTAAAGAGATTACGGGATATTATGAGAAACGATGCAGGTATCAACGGTGATGCACAGCGTATCGAGCAGATCGCTTGGCTGCTGTTTCTCAAGGTTTACGACACAAAGGAAGAAGATTGGGAATTTGATGATGATGCCTATGAGTCTATTATCCCCGAAGATTGCCGTTGGCGTAATTGGGCGGTAGATGACGGCAAGGGTACAGCTTTGACAGGTGATGATCTGCTTGATTTCGTCAATAATACGCTGTTTCCCACGCTGAAAGGCATACAAGTTTCCAAGACTACACCTATCAATAAGGCTATCGTCAAGACAACATTTGAGGACACCAACAACTACATGAAGGACGGTGTTTTGCTCCGACAGGTGGTCAATGTCATTGATGAGCTTGACCTCACCAATTATGAGGAAAGCCACGCATTTGGCGATATTTATGAGTCTATCCTGAAAGAGTTGCAAAGTGCAGGCTCTGCCGGTGAGTTTTACACGCCCCGTGCTGTGACTGACTTCATGGCACAGATGATAAAGCCTGTAATCGGTGAAAAGATGGCTGATTTTGCCTGCGGTACGGGCGGATTTATCATCAGTTGGCTCAAAGCCCTTGAATCACAGAAAAAGACTGTTGAGGACAGAGCGGCGTTTGATACCTCGGTTTACGGTATTGAAAAGAAGCAGTTCCCGTATATGCTTTGTGTCACAAACCTTCTGCTCCATGATATTGACACACCGAGAGTATATCATGATAATTCGCTGTTAAAGGATGTTCTTGACTATACGGAGGACGATCAGTTTGATGTGGTTCTGATGAATCCACCATACGGCGGCAGCGAGAAAACGGAAGTCAAGAATCATTTTCCGTCTGATCTCGCAAGCAGTGAGACTGCTGACCTGTTCATGTCGGTCATTATGTACCGCCTGAAGCAGAACGGCAGAGCTGCGGTCATTCTCCCTGACGGTTTCCTGTTTGGTACGGATAACGCAAAGGTCGCTATCAAGAAAAAGCTGATGAGCGAGTTCAATCTGCACACTGTCATTCGTATGCCGCACAGCGTTTTTGCTCCGTACACCTCTATTACTACAAATATCCTGTTCTTTGACAGGACAGGCTCGACGAAGGAAACATGGTTCTATCGTCTGGATATGCCCGACGGATACAAGAACTTCTCCAAGACCAAGCCTATGAAGCTCGAACACTTTGCTCCTGCTGTTGAGTGGTGGAGCGACCGACAGGAGATCACCATTGACGGCTTTGACAAGGCGAAGAAGTACACAGTTGAGGAGCTTGCGGAGAGAAGCTATAATATTGACCTCTGCGGTTTCCCTCATGAGGAAGAAGAAATACTCCCTCCGAGAGAGCTGATCCAGCAGTATCAGGAGAAGCGTGCAAGCCTGAATGCGGATATTGACCGTATTTTGGAGCAGATCACGGGTATTCTCGGTATCAGCGATATGGAGGACTTGACATGACAGCACAGCAGCTAAAAAACTCCATACTCCAAATGGCAGTGCAGGGCAAGCTCGTTCCGCAAGATCCCAGCGATGAGCCTGCAAGTGTACTGTTAGAGCGTATCAAAGCCGAAAAACAGGAGCTTATCAAGGCAGGCAAAATAAAAAAGGATAAGAAGTCCTCGGAGATATTCAGAGGTGCTGCCCATAATTTGCCTTATGCCTACTGCGAGCAGATCGGCAAGGAAATTCGTGATATTTCAGACGAGATACCATTTGAGATCCCTGAGTCGTGGGAGTGGTGCAGACTTTCGGATTTAGCCATCAAAGAGATTAAGCGAGGAAAATCGCCTGTTTATGCAGATAGTGGCTCTGTCCTTGTATTCGCTCAGAAATGTAATGTAAAAACAGGCAGAATCAATATCACGCTTGCAAAGTATCTTTCAGATAGTGTTATCAGCAAATATCCGCAAGAGGAATATATGCAGGACAGAGATATTATCGTCAATTCTACTGGTACAGGTACACTTGGTAGAATTGGTCTATATTCTGATAGGGACAATCCAAACAATTTACCCTTAGTTCCTGATTCTCACGTCACCATAGTAAGGGTATGCAAAAGTATATCGCAGTATATTTATTATATCCTTAAATGGTACCAGCCGTATCTTGAAGAAAGCGGCGAAGGCTCAACAAAGCAAAAGGAACTGAAAGCTGATAGGATCAAAGAGTTATTTATTCCTATCCCACCGCTTGCCGAACAACACCGCATAGTAGCCAAGATAGAAGAACTCCTCCCATACATCGAAAGATACGGCAAGGCAGAAGAACACCTCACAACCCTCAACACCACCTTCCCCGAAGCCCTGAAAAAGTCTATCCTGCAAGAAGCGGTGCAGGGCAAGCTCGTTCCGCAGAACCCCGATGATGAGCCTGCAAGTGTGCTGTTAGAGCGTATCAGAGCTGAAAAACAGGAACTTATAAAACAGGGAAAAATCAAGAAAAACAAGAATGAATCCGTCATCATTACAAGGGATAAAATTCCTTATGAGATCATCGACGGAAAAGAGCGGTGTATAGCCGATGAAGTGCCGTTTGAGATTCCGGATAGTTGGTGTTGGTGTAGGCTAGGATCAATAATTCAGATTGAATCAGGAAAAGGCTTAACTTCAAAACAAATGATTGAGGGAAGTATACCTGTCTATGGCGGTAACGGAATTACAGGTTATCACAATGCAAGTCTCGTTCATAAAGAAACTGTAGTAATAGGTAGAGTGGGTTATTATTGTGGAAGTGTACATATTACTGAAAAAGAAGCGTGGGTAACTGATAATGCTTTTATTACAACTTATCCCGAAAACTCAATTTATCGAGAATATTTAGTATATACACTAAGATACATGAATCTTGGGCAAAATAATAATGCTACAGCTCAACCTGTAGTTTCAGGCAAAAAGATATATCCTATGCTTTTTCCATTACCCCCTCTTGCCGAACAGCACCGCATAGTCGCAAAAATCGAAGAGATCATGCCCATGATTGAAAGGTTAACTCAGAGGTGAGCGTATGAAGCAGGGCGAACAGGAAGCAAAAATGATCCTTGAGCGCAAAGGAGTGGCTTTTGATGACAATTATCACGATGACAACTCCCGTCCGTCTATGCCTGATTTCAAGTATCTGGACGAAGAGCGTTTTCTTGAAGTAACCCACACACTACATAACAATGCAATCATAACGCATATCAATCGGTTTCATCGAAAAAGCACCGCAGAACAGCTTGAAATCATGGAGAAAGCACGAAATGTTTATGATAGAATCCATGAATACCGTTATCCCAATACAGAGGAAGGAATGGCGCAATACAGATGCGATTTGAAGCTCGTGAAATCGCATATGGGATATGATCCTACAAAATGGGACTTTGGAGAAAAGCTTTCTGAGTTTGATTGCGATTCTCCAATCATCGAATGTTCAACTGAAAACATTCTGCGTGAAGTGCGAGAGAAGGGCGAAAAGCATAAAAGCGGCAATACCGACCTGTTCATCTTCGTCCTGGAAGATGAATTTCGTGTGATGATGGATTTGCTTCACAGCGGACCACAAAACGGCTGTTACGGTGCTTTTTTCAAAGCGATTCTGCGTTCGCCCTTTCCTGCTGTGTATGTCTGTGCATGGAACTGGGAGACTCAGACATACGAGATTGATGATCCGCTCATCATGAAGTTTGAGAAAACTGAGAATGGCGGTATGGTTGCAGGGCGAATATAATACCTATTTTTTTAAATCGTATATTCAGTTATAATTATATCGGAAGGAGGTCTTTCGATATGATTGACACATTTAAGGCATATTTGGACAAGACAAATCTGTCCGAAAACTCGAAGTTTGCCTATCTGTTCGCTCTGAGACAGTTCATCGAGCAGTACGGCAGCGTGACCAAGAAGAACCTCACGGCATACAAGGTGTGGCTTGTGGATCACTTCAAACCGCAGACGGTAAATCTCCGACTGCGTGGAATGAACTGCTACCTTGAAAGCGTGGGCAAGGAGAAGTGGAAGCTGTCCTTTGTAAAGGTTCAGCAGAAGCCGTTCCTCGAAAATGTTATCAGTGAAGCGGATTACTTGTACTTCAAGAAGCGTCTGAAAGAGGACGGCGAATTGTTCTGGTACTTTGTGGTCCGCTTTCTTGCTGCCACGGGCGCGAGAGTGAGTGAGTTGATCCAGATCAAGGTGGAACACGTCAGACTCGGCTATCTCGACTTGTACTCTAAGGGCGGTAAGCTCCGCCGCATCTACATTCCGAAGTCCTTGCAGGAAGAAGCCCTTGCGTGGCTTGCAGAAAAGAAGCAGGACAGCGGTTTTATCTTCCTCAATCAGCGTGGACAGCGTATCACCACAAGGGGCATTTCGGGCGAATTGAAGAAGTTTGCCGAGAAGTACGGCATTGACACAAAGGTGGTATATCCGCACTCGTTCCGTCATCGCTTTGCCAAGAGCTTTCTTGATCGCTGCAATGATATAGCGTTTCTCGCAGACCTTATGGGACATGAGAGCATTGAAACAACTCGCATTTATCTCCGCAAGACCGCCACGGAACAGCGTGAGATCGTAGACAGTATAATTGACTGGTGATCCATAAACACAACGGGCATACCCTCAGAAACGAGAGTATGCCCGTTTTTTATAGCTTGTCGCAGTATTGCATAAGTTCTTCTATCTTTGCGACTATTTTCTTTTGCTCAGCTAAAGGTGGGAGTGGTATTAGTAACTTGTCTATTGCATTTGATGAAAGTCCTTGTATGCCTATACCCTTACCGCCAATCAATCCAGCTCTTTTATACAGATAAAACACATAATAGAAGAAGTAAACCTCGACGGGAGCATAAGAGCGTAATCTGTGTATGTGATTCTGAATACGCATAGGATAGTCATAATTCCAGATTGCCGCTCTGCCTATATCTCCGCCTTCACAAACAAGCAAGTCACCCTTAGTGACAGTGCATTTTTCTACCTCGCTGTCTGTAAATAGCATTTCCCTGAGCTTATCCAATTCAAACCTGTCCCAATATAGATTAGAGGTTGTAATATACTGCATCATTGTTCCTTGATGATTTGAGGAATTAAGAGTCTTGCCTGTGTTATGCTGAAATATCGTTCCCAGCCTACACCAGCACCAACTATCCGGAATCTCAAACGGCACTTCATCGGCTATACACCGCTCTTTTCCGTCGATGATCTCATAAGGAATTTTATCCCTTGTTATGATGGCCGATTCGTGCTTGTCTTTCCTTATCTTTCCTGCCTTGATAAGTACCTGCTTTTCAGCTCTGATACGCTCCAGCAGTACGCTTGCAGGCTCATCATCGGGGTTCTGCGGAACGAGCTTGCCCTGTACCGCTTCTTGCAAGATCGATTTCTTTAGCATATCAGGAAATGATTTGTTTAATGCGGTAAGCTGTGTTTCGGCTTTTTCGTATTTTTCTATGTAAGGGATGAGTTGCTCTATTTTGGCTACTATGCGGTGTTGTTCGGCTAATGGTGGAATAGGAATAAAAGCATTTCTTATAGCTTCGATAGATATACTTTCTTGTGCAGTAGCTTTTTTATACTTTGTTAGTTCTTTATATCCTGCATCACTTCTAAAAAAATACATCACATATTCTTCAAGAACTAAACTTTTGATTATTTCAATTTTACCAACATTCGAACCTAAATGTGCTTTAAAATCACCAGGAAAAATTGCTATATTTCCAATTGTTCCGACATATGGCGTTAATAGACACTTTTTATTTATCTGACTTCTAATCAGTTCATTTGATAAACTTTCAGATATATAGTTCTCGAAATTATATATTAAATTGCCATTTTGAACATTTTTTCCTTTAAAAAGAGGTACCCCGCTTGATTGTAAATTAGGAGCAATATTTTTAGTGTATTCAAACCCAGCAAGTTTTGTCACAAAAGCAATATTTCCAATAGATGTCCACTCCCACGACTCAGGAATCTCAAAGGGAATCTCGTCTGAAATATCCCGAATTTCCTTGCCAATCTGCTCACAGTAGGCATAAGGCAAATTATCAGAAATATATTTTGTGATTTCTTCACTGCACCATTGCCATACACACAGAAAAATGCTATAATAAGGATAACAAATATTTCAAAGATTGCATTGAAGTTGGACTAAGTTATAAATCTTCTATGTTCTGAGAATTAAGTGAAGTTACTGGATAGGTGGATCGCTGAATGTGAAGAGAATTTGATTTAACTATAAATGTAGGAAGTGGTGAAATGCTATGTGTATAAAAATCACAGAAAAAACACCTTTTGAAAACCAAGTTTATCATTATTGCAGCCTTGAAACATTTCGTCTTATTGTGGAGAACAAAGTTTTATTTATGTCAGACTATCATTATATGAATGATAGTTCAGAAGAAAAATATTTTTTAGATGTTTTTGAGACAGAAATGAAAAACTTATATGACGGTTTATCAGATGAAGAAAAAGCAAATATTGAAAGCGATGATTATATGAAAAAATATATGGCGAGGCTTTCTGAATTATATGCTAATGTGTGCTTTATTTGTTGTTTTTCAAATATACGAGATGATTTAAACCCGTGGCGTGCTTATGGTGATGATGGTAAAGGTATATGTATAGGATTTGATAAATCATTTTTTGAAGGGTTGGTAAAAGAGGGATTTTTCGCTGAAAATGTAACTTATAAGGCAAAGGAAGAATTACACTCTTTTATTTCAGAAAAATTGATTTCAATAAAAAATGAGCATAGTTTGATAACAGACTCAGTTGAATTTACTCGTGAAGTAAAAAGTCAAATAGGGCTTAAAAGAGCTAAAGTAAAAAATCCTGCTTTTTTAGCGGAAAATGAATTTCGAATTGGTTTATATGATTCATTAAGTGATGATGCTATAAAGCAATATGTATTTGATGATATACATATTGGAGCAACGGGCTTGAAACAATATATGGGAAATATATATTATTTAGAAAATAATATAAAAATCTCTCCTGTTGATTATAGAACAAATAAAAATCGATTAATCCCTTACAGGAAACTTGAATTAGGCTCAGAACTATTTAAGGCCATAAAATCGGTGACTATAGGACCATTGTGTCAAGCCTCGCCTGAGGAACTTGCTAAATTTCTTGTATGCAAATGTGATAATTGTTTTTGTGGAATTGATACAATATACAAATCTACATTAACCTACGTTTAACAGCCATTTATAAAGATTTTTGTACTCCCGTATCAATTTATAAGCCATTGCCTCATTTTATACGGCTTTTATTAAACTTTTATAAGACAAATTACAATTTTATAAGAATTTAATCTTGACAAATTCTAATAAAATCAGTATAATTATATTATGGAGGCGATAAAATGCTGGATAATGAACTTGTAGATATGGTGAAACAAATACAGCTTGTTTGCAGCGAGAGCAACAAGATAGAGATAAAAGCGGCAAATAAGGGCTGCCCTAAGGTGCGTGATTCGCTATCCTCTTTTTCAAATCAGTCGGGCGGAGGCGTTATTATTTTCGGCGTAGATGAAAATGACGGGTACGAGGTCTGCGGAGTTTATGATGCCGCTGACCTTATGAAAAAGGTCGAGGCGCAGTGTCAGGAAATGACGCCTGTGATAAGACCGCTGTTTTCCGTTGCATCTATCGACGGCAAAACTGTCGTATCTGCCGAGATACAAGAGATAGATAATGCTGACAAACCCTGCTTTTACAGCGGTGTAGGCAGGCTGAAAGGCTCATATGTCAGGTCGGGCGACGCTGACAGACTTATGACGGAATATGAGGTTTACAGCTATGAGGCTTTCAAAAAAAGCATTCACGACGAGCTGAGAACTTGCGAAAGAGCCTTTGAAAAGGACATTCAGACCAACACATTCAAGCTCTATTTTGACCTGCTGAAAAGCAAAAAGCCCAATCTTGCCGAGCTCTCAAATGAGGAAATATGCCGTCTGCAAGGTTTTACTGATGAGGGCAAACCGACTTTGGCAGGGATAATGCTTTTCTCAAACTACCCACAGGCGTTTTTTCCGCAGCTTTGCATAACGGCTGTGTCTGTGCCCGGAACTGAGATAAGCAGTACGGCAAGCGTCGGCGAACGTTTTATAGACAATCAGCGAATAGACGGAACACTTGTGCAGATGCTGAATGATGCTTTGGTGTTCGTGCGCAAAAATATGAAAACTGCGACTATCATAGACCCGAACACGGGCAAGCGAACGGACAAGACGGAATATCCTGTAATTGCTATAAGAGAGCTTATCCTGAACGCTCTTATCCACAGAGATTACAGTATCCACACGGACACGACGCCTATAACCATAAAGATGTTCAGCGACCGTTTTGAGATAGAAAATCCCGGCGGACTTTACGGCAGAATGACGCTTGACAGATTGGGAAAAGTGTCTGCCGACACAAGAAACCCTAAGATAGCGGGTGCTATGGAGATACTCGGTGAAACGGAGAACAGATACAGCGGCATACCTACGATAATAAATGCAATGGAAGAAAGTGGTCTGCCTGCGCCGAAATTCGAGAGCGACAGAGGCGTATTCAAGGTGACGTTGTACAACAGCGCCGCCGAAAGCGTGCCGATAGATGACATTGAAACTGAGATACTTGAATTCTGTAAAACGCCGAGAAGCAGGAATGAGATAGCGGAGTTTTTCAATGGCAGAATGACGATCGCTTACGTTATGGAAAGGTACGTCAAGCCAATGATAGCAAGCAGCAGGCTTATTATGACGATACCTGAGAAGCCTAAGAGTAAGTATCAAAAGTTTTTGGCGAGGTGAGAAAAAAGTTAGAGTGGATAATTATGAATGGAAATGCAAATCGGAATTTGTGGAGGAGAATATGAAATGAAAATCTATGATATTTCTCAAGAGGTTTTCGGCTGTCAGGTATATCCAGGCGACCCGACACCGAAAAAAAGGGTGATTTCTTCAATGGAAAAAGGCGATTTGTATAACCTGACGGCTTTTAGTATGTGCGCTCACAACGGCACGCATATAGATGCGCCGTTTCATTTTATCAAATACGGAAAAACCGTAGATTCCGTAAGTTTAGATACATTTATAGGAATGGCTTATGTTGCAGAACATAATGGAATCGTTTCTGCCGATGATGCCACGGAAATACTTGAAAAAGCGAAAAAACAGAATTCAGAAGCGGCAAAGAGAATTCTTATCAAGGGAGATGCAGAGGTCTCTGCGGAAGCAGCTAAAGTGTTTGCTGAATCAAACATTTTACTGCTTGGTAATGAATCTCAAACTGTCGGTCCTGAAAATGCTCCGATGGAAGTACACCTTATCCTATTAGGAGCTGGCGCTGTATTGCTTGAAGGTATACGTTTAGCAAAAGTTTCAGAGGGAGTTTATTTCTTAAACGCAGCACCATTAAATCTATCAGGTGCGGACGGTTCGCCTTGCAGAGCTATACTGATCGCTGCTGAAAGATAAATTCCAACTTATAGATGTACAACAAAATTATCATCAACATAACAGCCACACCTAGTGCCAATTTGACAGCACGGGTGTGGCTTGTTTTTTATGCGATCCTGCTTGCTTTCCCCGCAGAAAAATGGTATAATAGGAATAACAAATATTTTCAATGAAGACAGACTGTATGGGCGTATACGTCCGTTTCGCTTGTGAATAATAGCTATAAGGAGATGGTGTTGTGCTTAGAATATTTTTTGGAAAACACCCTAAAGAAATATACAATACTGAGGTCTATTATGCAAATCAGTATGATAAAATGTGGGTCATGGAACCATTTGCAAAAAAGATCATTAAGGATATTGATGACTCAACTGTAATTGGCCCTGATCTTATAGAAAACGATATTTTTGGCAAATTTAATTCAACGGAATTGTCAGCGGGCGTTAAGACTCTTTTGCTGATATATAATCAGCCTAAAAAGATCTTCAATATTTCAAATTGCGGAGATAACTGCTCAAAGTATCTGCTTGAAATGGCTGAAAACAAGGATATTACGGTATCATTGCATCATTTGATGGACTTTGGAAAGTCTTTTTCTGTGAAAATAATAAATGAAGGGAAAAGAAAAGTGATTACAGACCCAATTGAATATTTGATGCTTGCAGATAGATATCTGAGGGGTGAAGAAAATGAGGGGTAAAATAAAAATACAAATAAAAAACAGGCACATAACGTTTAATTTTACTCTTGAGAGAAATGTAACGATATTGACAGGGGACAGTGGCACTGGAAAAACGAAACTCATCAATATGGTGAGAAACTATTCCGAACTTGATGAACAAAGTGGTGTAATTTTAAAGTGCAGTAAACCTTGCCTTGTATTGTCAAATGCTAATTGGGAAACCATTCTTGAAAATACCCACGAGAGCATTGTTTTTGTTGAAGAAAGTACACCATTTCTATCTTCTTATGAGTTTGCAAAAGCGATTCAGGGTTCTGATAATTATTATGTTCTTGTAACAAGAGAGCCGTTGGCGCAAATTCCATACAGTATAGATGCTATCAGGAAGATCCATAAAAATGGTGCAAAACCGAAGTTCGAGAAGATATATAAGAACATTTCAAAAAATGATATATCAGCATTTCCGTATGATATTGTAATCGTTGAAGACAGCAGGTCGGGTCTTCAGTTTTTTAAGAAAGCAACTGAAGATCACGATCTCGAATGTATCAGTTCTAACGGAAAGAGCGGAATTGTAAAATTACTGGAACAGCATAAAGGTAAGCGTATTCTTGTAATAGCCGACGCTGCGGCACTTGGTTCAGAAATCAAAGAGCTTATGTATTTAAAGTCTGTATCAAATAATAAGATCGATCTTTTTTTGCCGGAGAGTTTTGAATGGCTTATTCTTCGCTCGGCGATTTTTGACCGTAACGATAATGTTCAAGAGATTTTGGCTGACCCGGCAGAACATATAGATTGTGAAGAGTATTTCAGTTGGGAGCGTTTTTTTACTGCATTGCTGGTGGCAGAAACTAATGGCAGAGCAAATCTTGAGTATCACGAGAACAAGAGCCATATCCCTTCCGGATATTTATCCGAACAAAATATTTATTCTATTTTAAATGCAATGGAATAATAATAGACAAGCCATACTCTGTGTTGATTTGATTGCACAGGGTGTGGCTGTTATTTCGATTCAGCTTGCTTTCCCCGCAGAAAAATGGTATAATAGGAATAACAAATATTTTCAAGGAGGCAGGCTGTATGGGCATCTACGTTAATCCTAATGATGTGGATTTTCAGCGTTGTTTGCAACAGGATATATACGTTGACAAAACCAATCTGACGTGAAAATTGTTTTAACTTCATAAAAACGCAAGCAGAATGTACACAAGAAATGGCAAGCACGACATTTGCGGTTTGGATACAGACAGGCTTTCTTCAGAAGATAAGGCAAGACAAATTTATCAGTGTTCCATTTTAAAAGATATGTTGCAGTTAGAGAGGTAATAAATGATTACAATATATAAACACGGTCAGATACCCAAATCAATAGAAACTGTTAAATTGAACGATGTTTATTTTAACAAATATACTGCTCAAATGCTGGATAATAGGGCAAATAGAGTAATTGAAAAAATTGACCACGCTGAATTGACCGGGCCGTATACGATTAAATCACGTTTTGACGGGACAACGCTGAACACTGATAAGCTTTCCAGTGGCTGCAAGACGGTATTGAATATAATGTACAATCCTGATAAGGTTTTTGACATCAGAGAATGTGGAGATAATGCTCTTGATATGATCTATTCTCTTGATGAAGGAAAAATCTGTTGTGATTATCCTCTTATATCATTTGATATGACACGAGTGAACGTGTATGATAAGAGTAAGAAGAAATACAGAGAAATAGATGATTATGAAGAATTGAAGGAGTGGTGGAGCGATGAAGATTAAACCGATCGTGATGCAAGAGATCCATACTACCCACACCTCGTTCATCGTTGATCTGCATCTCGATTACAACGTTACTTTTATCACAGGCGACTCAGGAGTTGGCAAATCCGCTCTTTATTCTTTTATTGAAGAACTGTCTGCAAATGATAAAAGAATAAGATGTTTTAATTATCTTGACCAGAAAAAGAATTACAAAGCTTCGATTAAAAATTCAAAAGGCAAACTTTTTGTGATAGATAATGCAGATATTCTGCTGGACGATAAAATGAGACAGTATATTGCTTTTGATGCGCAAAACCAATATGTAATAATAGGGCGAAACCCCACTGGCTTAATGCTTGAGTTAGATGAGATCTACGAATTGTCAAGCGAGAATATCAATGGCAGAACACTATTATCATTAAAGAAAAGCTTTTAAACGATGAGTTGAAAGATAGATTCTAAAAAAGCTGTTTAATTTTTTCAGCCCAATAAAATCTAAACTGTTTTATAGTAGAATCCCACCACTCCACCATATCCACCTACGCCAATTTTACGCCAAAATGGCGTAGGTTTTGCGAGAATATATAAACTTTTGTAAAAAGCAAAAACGTCGCAAATCCAGTAAAATCAAGGGTTTGCGAGCTTTTGAAAAGATATAAAAAGGCGGTGTGGGTATTTCCCTACGATGAAGACGTTGGAGTAAACATAGTAAGATAGTTTGTTGAATTAATGGGCAATTCAGAATATGGGTTGCCCATTTTCTAAGCAGAAATATAATTAGGATTCATAGAAAAAATAAACTAAAATTTAAAGGAGAAGCACATGGGAAAGAAACAAGTTCCAACCGCATCTGAATTACGTGAGTACCTCGCAAAAGAAAGAGCATATCTAGTTGATTGTGTCAAAAACAATAAAACATTTGTAATAACAGGTCCAAAGTTTCCGGGCGAAACAATTTGGAGATCTAAGATCACATTGCCTTTGCTGGAAGCTGCCGAAGAGGTCGGCACATCAAACGAGGAAATATGGGAACTGTGCAAAAAAAGAACTCAAACGACACACGCCCCTGTTACGCTTAAAGAATATCAGCGCATGCTTCCTTTTGCACAGAAAGAAAAAACGGTCGACGCTGTATTAAAACTTTTGGAAACGTATATCCCACCTTTTGATGACAAGTATTGGACGGGTTTTGATATTGCCGGATATTATTATTGCCTTGCTCTTATTTCATTGTCCGATTATAGAAAAGAAGATTGTGAAAAACAGCTATGGACGACCATTGACCAATTCTTTAAATACGATATTGGGCTGGAGAACATCCCAGTTTTGTTAAGAAACATGACTATATTAGGGTCTTCAAGACCTGTACTGAAAAAAATGGGGGCAATCATTGAAGCAGAGATCGAAAAAAGAGCGGTAAACAAGTGACGTTCTTACGAGTTGTTTCACAATAGTGGCTTACATTTTCGTTGAAACCTACCCTTTGAGAGAGGAGAAATCCCTTTCTCAAAGGGTATTTTTATATTGTGCAGTTTGTATGAGGTTCCTTGTGTTTCATATTATCACATAAGAAACCGCAAAGACATCACCGCTCTTACTTCTCCTCAAACATCCACTCGACCGCCTTTTCAGCATACTCACTCCAAAAAATCATATCGTGGTTGCCTTTGCTTTCAAAATACTCGTGAGAAACGTTTCTGCTTTCAAGAAATTTGTGAAGATCACGGTTGTTTTCAAGCAGGAAATCTTCTGTACCGCAGCACATAAATATATCTGGGATATTTTTGCCCTCTCGCTGAAGTTCGTCTATAAGAAATTCGGGATTGTTCCTGCTGTTCAGCACCTCAGACGTTTCGCCGAAACATTCTCTGTAATATTCATAATTCGCTGTGGCATTGCCTTGCCCCTCTGACATTCCTGCGACTTCGTGTACGATAAGAGCCGAAGATAATGCCGCAACCTTGCCAAAGGTTTCTGGATATGCAAATGCTGTATGAAGCGCACCAAATCCGCCCATTGAAAGACCCATAATGTATGTTTCACTGCCGTCTTTCGCAAGTCTGAAAACTCGTCTTACATAGTCCACAAGCTCCTCGCCGACGAATTTGCAGAACTGATGACCAGTCGAGCGTCCGTCCAGCCAAAAAGAATTTTCGCCCGAGGGGATAACTACCGCAAAATTATACTTGTCCGAAAGATATTCAGGCACCCAGTTTTCTGCGTCGCCTGTAAAACCGTGCAGCAAGAAAAGCGTTTTGGTGCTGTTTTCCGAGTATTTCGTATCTGTCTGCCCCCAGTCCTGCCTTATGTCACTTGGCAGGTACATTTTAAACGTGGTATATCTCCGCAGGCAATTTGAATAAAATCTGATCGTTAAGTTTGACATAGCTTTTCCTCCTGTCTTTTATATAATTATACTACATAAAATCAGGTTTGTCTAATGGGGCAGCGAAAAAATTTTTCAATTTCCCTCACAAAATCATTTATCCCTATAAAAATAAAGATCACATCTGTCAAAGCCTCGTCCCAACGTACCTTGCCGCTTTTTCATAATATTTTTTGTCGATCATAATTCTACGCTCCTCCACATTTACAAGGTGTCTGTCTACCCCGTCTGCAACTATTTTATTCATTATATCAAAATCAAAGCCGCAAAGTCAAACCAGCAAAAAAGATGTCTGACCTTGCGGCTTTTGACCTTTATAATACAATACTAACCGAAATGTGCCCTACATATCCTCCCTCATCATATCATTCTCACTCTTTATAAACATAAGCACAAAGCATATAAGCAGCAATGCACAAGATATCCATATAAACTCATTGCCTATGTATAATGAATATGCTCCGCCTATTCCTGCACCGCAGGCAAATACGAATATCGTAAGAAAATATTGCAGCGATTTCCTAAGCAGCGACTTGTCCCCTATCCTCATGTATGCACTTATGGATTCCATTGCACTTCTCATATTTCCTATGCACATCGTGCTTGCGTATGGATAACTATTTACTTTCCTGAACGATTGCACCTGCATTGCACAGGCACATGATGAAAGTGCATTCGCAACAAAATCGTATGAACCGCCAAGCGGTATAAACCCCACAATGCAAAGCAGCACCATTTCCGTGAAAACTATTATCTGCCGCCAATGTATAAATCCCACGTCCTTGAAACGTGCGTGCAGACGCTCGGCTATGAAAATCCCCATTGCAAACGCCAGCACAGGTATAAGATAGTGCAACGCCCTGTGCCAGTTGCCTTTTGCGACATATGTGCTCATAAGCACAATGTTTCCCGTCTGTGCATTTGAAAAAACTTCACCTCGCACAAAATACGAATATGCGTCCTGCAAGCCCCCTGATATGGTCAGAAGTATCATGAGCATATTGGTTTCAGACATTTGTTTTCTTGATCGTAACATCATTTTATCATATTCCTTCATAAAAAATTAACAAGAAAAATATTTTTATACACTTTAATTTTCTCCTTTTTCCATTATAATTATCTCAGATATATAAGTCAAATATATAATTTATATGCAAGATATAAAATATTGATATAGCGAGAAAGTGATAAAGTGAATATAAATTACGAATATTATAAGATATTTTATTATGCCGCAAAGAACCGCAGCTTTTCAAGAACGGCAAAAGTGCTGCTCACAAATCAGCCTAATATCACAAGGGTGATAAAAATACTCGAAGGAGAACTTGGCTGCACGCTTTTCAATCGAATGAAAAACGGCGTCACGCTTACCCCTGAGGGAGAGATACTTTACGAGCACATCTCAAAGGCGGTGGAACTTATTACAGAGGGCGAAGATGAGATCTCAAAAGCCAACGACCTGCAAAGCGGAACTGTCACCATAAGTGTGACGGAGACCGCACTTCACGGCGTTATGCTGCCACTTCTCAATGAGTTCCATGAAAGATATCCGGGAATAAAAATAAAGCTGCTGAACCATTCAACCCCTCAGGCACTGACTGCTCTCAAAAGCGGCATTGCAAACCTCGCTGTGGTAACAACGCCGATAAGCACAGAGGGCTCGCTGAATTTTCATAAGCTCAGAGAGTTCCGTGAACTTATCATATGCAGCACAAAGCTAAAGGATCTTGCAAAGCGAACGCTCACTCTTGAGGAACTTTGCAGCCACCCTATAATATCACTTAACCGAAACACAAGGACATATGATTTCTATTCCGACTTCTTTTTCCAGCATGGAATAGATTTTCAGCCGGATATTGAGGTCGCAACCGCCGATCAGATAATGCCGCTTGTGAAAAGCAACCTTGGCATAGGTCTTATACCTGAACCAATGGCACAAAGCGGCGATGTTTATATTCTGAAAACTGATGAAGAGTTTCCAAAGAGGAGCATCGTTCTTGCAGAAAATGCAGACAAAAAACTCAATGCCGCCGCTACAGAGATACAAAAAATGATACTGAAAAAATGTAATATGTTTGCAAATGCTGAGATATGACATACATGAAAGGAGATAATAATATGCCTACAGTTTTGCCAAAAGAAAATGAAGTCGAACAGTTTTTTTCAAGGATAATGGCATCGGAAGGAGCTTGCCAAAGGCTCAGCAGCGTGCTTTACGATCACCTTAGTGACGACGATATGCAGACCGATCCTGACCCAGAACATCTTGTGCAGGTGCTTTTGACCGCATATACGAACGGTGATATAAGTGCACTTCTTCTGGAGCTTTGTGGAAGAAGTCTTTTCGATCTGCTGAGAGAGGCTTACCTTATACCAAAGCGTTTTCACGGAAAAGCCGGAAAAAATCCTGAACTCCTTACGACCCCTGAAGGCGATGTCATTGAAGAAAAGAAAAAGCTTGTCACAAAGCATGAGTTCGAGAAATTTCGTGATGTGTACAAAAACCACAGCTGTGCACCACGTTCAAAGCTTTATCTTGCAGACGGATATGACCTTATGAGGGTCTATACCGACGGAATGAACATTAAGGAAAAGCGTGTTGACAAAAGACGTGGCGTGCTTATACTTTACGCCCTGCCTGACACTGTAAAGCTTGGACTTTCCGAGGCTCAGACCTATGATGTTATATGGAATACTTTCCACAAGATACAGCAGACTGCCCCAACTGCAATGGTCTATTACGGACAAGAAACAGGCGAAAAGGCTGGAAAATCATTTGATGAGATCGGCGTTTTACTGCCTGTTCATCAGTTTGAAAAGAAAATGCTCATGCACCTCAGCGAGATAGACGGCATTGTGCTTGCCTGCCGTGAGGAAATGATGAAAAAAGCAGGCTCAGACAGCCTTGATCTTTAAAAACGGAAGTGATACTGAATGTCACAAACTATAGTTAAGAAAAATCACATGGATATTCCATGGCACGATTTCACAGACGCCGAAAAGGACGAGCCAGTATCAAAGGCGAGCCTAAAAGAAAAAGCCTCTGTTATAGGCAGGGTGGGAATGATGTTTCTCTCCTGCGGAACGGGAGCGTGGCGTGTGAGAAGTTCCATGAACACCATGTCGGAATGTATGGGACTGACCTGCACAGCAGATATCGGGCTCATGTCCATAAACTACACCTGTTTTGACGGCGAGGCTTGCTTTTCGCAGTCTCTTTGCCTTACTAACACGGGAGTAAACAATTCAAAGCTAACACGTCTTGAAATTTTCATCAACGATTTTGTCAGCCGCTGCGATAATTTGACTTGCGAACAGGTCCACAATGAACTTGACGATATCGAAAAGATACACGGACTTTACTCGCCGCCTGTTTTGGGTCTTGCGGCGGCACTTGCCTGCGGAGCGTTCACATTCCTGCTTGGCGGTGGACTGACCGAGATGATATGTGCATTTTTCGGTGCAGGCATTGGCAATTATGTGCGGAGCAAATTCACAAAGCACCACCTTACCCTTGTGCTTGGAATAGTTGCCTCAGTATCGGCGGCATGCCTTTCATATGCAGGGCTGTTTGAACTTGCGAAAATACTTTTCAATATAAAAATGCAGCATGAGGCAGGCTACATATGTGCAATGCTTTTTATTATACCTGGTTTTCCGTTCATCACAAGCGGCATAGACCTTTCAAAGCTCGATATGCGTTCGGGCATCGAGCGGCTGACCTACGCCCTCATCATTATAATTGTAGCCACAATGACGGCGTGGTTAATGGCACTTATCCTGCACCTTACGCCAATGGACTTTTTGCCTCTGCACCTTACCTTATGGCAGTTCATACTGTTCAGACTTGCGGCAAGTTTCTGCGGGGTTTTCGGATTTTCCGTTATGTTCAACAGCCCTGTCAAGCTTGCAGCCTCTGCGGCAGTTATAGGTGCACTTGCAAACACTCTGAGATTGGAACTTGTTGACCTTGTTTCATTTCCTCCGGCAGCTGCTGCGTTTGTGGGGGCATTCACCGCAGGCATACTCGCCTCGCTGCTGAAAAAGTATGTGGGCTATCCGAGAATATCCATAACCGTTCCGTCCATAGTCATAATGGTTCCGGGATTATATCTTTACAAGGCTTTCTATAATTTGGGCGTCATGTCCCTTGAAACATCTGCGTCATGGCTTGCGTCTGCCCTGCTGATAATACTAGCTCTGCCTTTGGGGCTTATCTTCGCTAGGATAATTACGGACAGGTCATTTAGGTGTTGTACTTAAAATCTTAGTCAAAGCCTAAAGCTATACCGAATCCACAGAAAAAACTATATTGATATACACTTTCCTATTAATACTATTCTCCATTACATATAACTGGCGTCAGCGGCATTTGTCAGCAAAAGCGAAGTGCTGAGGTGTTTTAAGAACATAACAGGACAGTCGCCGTTTGAATATCTAAAAAATTATCGTCTGCGCAATGCGGCATATATGATAAAAAACACATCTGACTCGATAAATGCTATCTGTGGGCTTTGCGGCTTTGACGATCACAGCTATTTTTCAAAAGCCTTTAAAGAAGCCTACGGGTGCAGTCCCAGAGATTTTAGAAAGTAGAATATACGGGACAATATCTCACAGATTTATCCGTCTGTCATGTAGACATTACATTTTCTTGTTTATAGGACTACGATAAAACTATTATCAAACAAAAGACGTTTCATTTTATCCAAATGGAACGTCTTTTGCATTTGTGCTTTTTCTTGTATGAAAAAAGAGTCAATTATTCTCCTCCCAATAATCCTCTGCATCCTCGTAGTCATAGAAATCATCATAATGATCCTCATAGAGATCCTCTGGGTCGTCATAATCATGAGCATCATACTCAGCAGATTTACTGGTTGAGGTTTTATTGGTATTCTTACGGGTAGCTCTGGTAGCTGAACTACTTGCCGTAGTGGTTTTCGGACGTGATGTTGTAGCAGTTGTGAATGCTGGAGTATAGCTGTTCTTATTATTGTAATACTTAGGGTCATGTATCAAACAGTAGCAGCTGCCTTCTTCAGGAGTATTGTCACAGCCGGAGTGTGCGCATTTGGGGCGCAGGGCATCATAGATCATGGCTATCCCTATGATGATCAACACAGCGACAACGATTCCTTTGAGATTGAACGAACTATGCTGAGAGCTGTTTTCTGTTGTCAGCTTGTAGCCTATATAATCGTCAAGCAATTCCTTGTTTCTGTTGTTTTTTCCAGATTCCATAATCACACCTCCAAACTGTATTTCTAATATTATACCATATTTTTTAGATTTGTGGTAACAATTTTTGGACAGTTGCTTATTCTGTCCATTTTATTATTTTTTAGTGGCAAAGTCGGGAGATGTTGCCCACTTGGACGTTTTTATAAAGCAACGAACCATTGAGTACGAAACAACGAATTGATAATTGACCTGAGTTTATCTCTATGCTATAATTAGCGTACACCGGTGATAAAATAATTCGGAGGTATTTAAATGCAAGTAAAAATTGGTGAGAAAATAAAAGAACTGCGAAAGGTGACAGGAAGGAAGCAAGAGGACCTAGCCACCGCCTTAGGTGTTACGCCACAAGCCATTTCAAGGTGGGAGGCAAATGGCGGTTATCCGGACATGGAGATGATCCCATCGATAGCTAACTATTTCCATATATCAATCGATGAATTGTTTGGCTATAATAATGACAGGAACAGAATTATTCAGGAATATAATGATAAGGCTCAATGGCTGATAAATAATAACGATGATATGACAGAGTGTATTGCCCTAATGCGTAGAGGGCTTGAAGAGTTTCCAGACAGAGTGGATTTTAAGACCAAGCTTGCTTTTGCTTTACATAAGCAAGGTTGGAAAAATAAAGGCAAAGAGCCAAATATCTTTTGGGAAGAAGCCGCTAAACTGTATGAGAAATTATTGCCTCATGACCAATCGTGCATCATTCCGTTATTATCCGTATATTCCTGCCTTGGTAAATATGAAAAAGCCGAGCAGAAAGCATCTGAACAGCCCGACCTTGAATTGTGCAGACAAGTTCTGCTGGGGAATTTAGGAAGTATCGGCAGTATAAATGATGAGAAAAGGGCTGAACAATATCGTGGAGACGCAGTGTTAGAGCTTCTTCATGCTTTTCAAAAATCACTTGATGAAGCGATAGTGTGTAATAATGAGCTGAATAATAGTCGAGAAGGATTGGAGCTTCTTTTATTGACTCGACAGTTGTTTGATAAAATAGTAGGTACTGAATGCCATGGATTTCACAGTGACTTATGTTTTATAGATATGAGATGCGTCAAAATCGCAAATAATATCGGAGATCATAAAGTTGCAATGGACTGTTTTGATTCAGCGTTTGAGCAATATATTAAATTTGAACAATGGAAAATTAAACAATTCAAAAGATGGGAAGAACGGAATAATAAGAGCATAAATGATGAGAATAACGATGAGCATTTTACTTCATCACTGTTGAAATCTGTAAATCCGTCAGGTCATAAAGTAATTGTATGTGAGCCAAGCTTTTTAGTAAAGACTGCGACTTCCTTTCCAGAGAAGGAAAAGAAGTTAATTACAGAAGATCCAAAGTACGCTTGCATATTTGAACAATGATTTTACATGATCAGTAAACAACAAAAACCTTTCTTTCGTTCGACAAATTTCAGTTTATAAAGGTACAGTTAAATTATTATCAAAATAATGGTCACACAACACCACAGGCTCTCGCCACACTGAAAAGCAGCGTGGCAGACCTTGCGGTGGTGACAACGCCTATAAGCACCAAGGGTTCACTCAGATAACATAAGCCAAAAGAGTTCCATGAGCTTATCCCCATTATGCAACTTGAAGCGAACTCTATGCCAATGGGTAAAAATTTTTTCAAACCTCCCCAATTTTACCCCTAAGTATGCTATAATAGAATAGACAAGAAACCCGACCCCAAACCCAGCGAGGTGCTTTTATGACATATGCAATATCTGATATTCACGGCTGTTATGAGGAGTATATTAAGCTTCTCGAAAAAATCAACTTTTCTGAGGACGATACCCTCTATATCCTAGGTGACATCTGCGACAGGGGCGAAAAACCTATGGAGATCTATAACGACATCATGGCTCGTGATAATGTTATCCCGCTGTTCGGCAACCACGAACACCTTGCCTATATCAATCTCCGCCACCTTATAAAAAATGATGTGAGCAAGCTTACAAAAGACGAACGGCTAGACCTGATAGATTGGCTCACCAGCGGAGGCAAACCCACTTTCAGCGAATTTATCTCCCTCTCAAAAGCCGACCGCATGGACTTTATGGAGTTTCTCAAAAGCTTCTCAATGTATGAGGATATTACCATAAACGGCAAACGTTTTGTCCTCACCCATGCAGGTCTTGGGGGCTTTAGCGAGGATAAGCCCCTTGATGAATATACCCTCCACCAGCTTATCTGGGAGCGTGCCGACTATTCAAAACGCTATTTCAGCGACCCGAATACTTTCCTTGTGACAGGTCACACCCCTACCGCCAATATCCCCAACCACGGCAGACCCGAAGCCTACAAAGCCAACGGACACATAGCCATAGACTGTGGCTGTGCCTCAGGTGGACGGCTGTGCGCATACTGCTTTGAAACAGACAGGGAGTTTTATGTTGACAAAATAAACCAGTCCCTTGAAAATCACTTCAAAATGTGATATACTTGTCCTAATAACATAACCGACGAGGACAAAACGGGGTTATGCCGTATTAAAGCGTATTTATAGATTATATTTTATGGAGGTAATCATGGCTTTTGATTTTAAGAAAGAGTACAAAGAATTTTATATGCCTAAAAACAAGCCAGAAATTGTAACTGTTCCTAAAGCAAATTATATTGCAATCAGAGGAAAAGGCGACCCAAATGAAGTATGTGGAGCATATCAACAAGCAATTAGTGTGCTATATGCTGTTGCTTATACACTGAAAATGAGTTATAAAACAGATCATAAAATTGAAGGATTTTTTGAATATGTAGTTCCACCACTTGAGGGTTTTTGGTGGCAGGACGGCATAGACGGTATAGACTATACTGATAAGGCATCATTCAATTGGATATCTGTTATCCGTTTACCTGAATTTATAACTCAAAAAGACTTTGAATGGGCAGTTGAAACAGCAACTAAAAAGAAAAAGTTAGATTGTTCGTCAGCAGAGCTAATGACAATTGACGAGGGATTATGTGTTCAAATAATGCACTTGGGTTCGTTTGATGATGAACCAGCTACTATTGCTCTAATTGATGAATATTTAGAAAAAAACGGATATGTCAATGACATAACTAAGACAAGGTTACACCATGAAATTTATCTCTCAGATGCAAGGAGAGTTGTCCCTGAAAAATGGAAAACTGTCATTAGGCATCCAATAAAAAAGATAATTTAGACGTAACCGATAATGATAAGACGAGATATGTGCCGTATTAAAGTGTGTTTATAAATAGGATTTTTTAAAGATCATTTTAATCAAAAATGGGAGGAAATCAAAGTAATGAGAGAAATGAGAGAATATTTCAATCTAATGGAGTACACAGAAGAATTTATAAATAAAATAATTGATTATAGAATGCACATGGATAAAGAATTAAATAGATATTTATCATACGAGGAAATTGCAGAACGTGAAAAATGCAGTGCTGGTGATGTGAAAAAAATACTTACTGCAACAGCAATTGTATGGACTCATTAACCTACGACCTCCCATTTCTCACCCCTTTACTCACATGACCCCCACCGATACAGCCCCTCTGTATCGGTATTTTTCTGCCCCAACGCCCCTATCCGCCCCACCTCTATTGACATTTTACCCTCAATGTGCTATCATAAAAAAGTAAGTTAGTTGCAACTATCTCAATAACACCACAGGAGGAAGAAAAATGGATATGAATGAAAAACCAAAGCTCTCAGGCGTGCCTGAAACTATGCTGCAAACCGTGTATGCCCGTGCAAAAGAAACCAAAACAAGGGGTGCGATAAAAGATACAAAAGCCGTGGAGATAATAGATAAGATAAACTATGATTTTTCACTTGCCGATAAGGACTCAGCAATGCACAGCGGCGTTGTGGCAAGGACAATAGTCCTCGATAAGCTTGCGAACAAGTATCTTGCAAAAAACAAAGACGCAGTGGTGGTGAATATCGCCTGCGGACTTGATACACGCTGTTACAGAATGAACGGCTACACCAATTGGTATAACCTTGACCTGCCCGAAACTATCGCCGTAAGAGAAAAGCTTCTCCCTGAATCAGGCGAGATATCCCAGATAGCAATGTCCGCCATGGACGATTGGAGCGGAGAAATAACCGAGCATGATGCCCCTGCTATCGTCATTATCGAGGGTCTGACTATGTACCTCTCAGAAAAGGAAGTAAAGGAGATTTTTGACGTCATAAGCAAACGCTTTGACCACGTCACCGTATTGGTCGAGACAATGAGCCCCACTATGGTAAAGCGTATGAAAGAAAAGTCGATCGAGGGCAGCAAAGCCAAATTCACATGGGGCGTCAAGGACGGCAAAGAGCTTGCAAAGCTTCTACCGAACTTCCGCCACATTGAAGACCACAGCCTCGTCGAGGGAATGGCGGAGTTTATCCCAATATTCAAGCTTCTCAAAAAGATAAAGCCTGTGAGCAATATCTCAAACAAGATAGTAGTAATGGAAAAATAACTTTGACTTCCCACCCCCGCCATGCTATAATCCCAAATTTAGAAGTTCCGCCACGCAAAAAGCCCATCAAACAGCGTATCAGCGTTGTTTGACGGGCATATATTTTATACAAGTAAAAAAAGGTGAATATACCTCTAAAATTATGGAGCAATAAGCATTATATCCTTTATATATGTACGCTTTGGGCCTTGAGACTTAATAACAAAAGAAATATGATTTCCCTTACTTATTATGTTTTCAGCATTAATGGTCTGAGAAAAAATGTTTTCATCAATGGTATATGTTTTATTATCATATCCCGTAACCTCTGCGTATTTTGCTCTTTTACCGCGTTTTACATCAGCTATGACTCCTTCTATTCTCGTAATGTCATTATTATATTCCATTACGGAATTTACATCGTCATCTATAAGTTCTGGATATTGCTTTTTGTATTTTGAAATGACCTCATAGGTTTCAGTGATCACATCACCGCCGCAATTCAGATATAATTTTTTATCTCCAACAATATAAAATTCTTTTTTTGCACGGGTAGCGGCAACATTCAGTCAATGTCTGCGTTGATGCGGAATTTGATAAATATTTTTCAGTCACTCCAAAATATTCTCTAAGCATATTCAGAATGTTTGAATCCATTGTGAGTACAGGCTTTATTTGAGAGCGATACTGCAAAAATAGTCAGCACCTTTAAGCTCCTCAACAAACTTTTGGTCGATTTGTTCCTTGGTAAGTGGAAGCTCATTTACGATATTCTGCACTGCACCATTATTGGAGCTTGCAACAACAATGTTGTTTTCTGTAATGATCTCTGAAAGTACGCCAATAGATGCGTTGTCAAAATATATTGTCTCTTTTATTCCCTTGATCGACCTGTCTCTTAGTTTTGCGATATCATAAGCCTGTTTTACATTTTTCCCTGTCCATTGCCATTCCCCTATCTTCCGTTCATCACCCAAGCAAACCCCTTAGCTGTCCGCAAAGCAGGCCCTTTAAAATGCCCGCCCTTGTTCCATTCAAGGGCGCATTCGATACCCTGCCCCGTCAGCAAATCATAACTCTCACGGATACAGTCGCCCACCTTTGACATGACCGCATTTTTCGTCCTTTCTTCCTTGTCACCAAGGCTGAGATAAACAGCGTCGCATTTTATCTTATTCTCTTTCATATACCCCACAAAATCAGGAAACCACACCGACGGAGAAGCCGCCGCAACGCCTGAAAATTTCTCCGTTTGGAACGCCGCCCACAAGGCAAAAAGCCCTGCCAGAGAATATCCGCCAATGTAATAATTCTTGCTCTTGTCCGAGCAAAGCGTTAATATTTCCGCCAGAGTGTCTTCCGCTCCATTGCCGAAGCCCTCATTGCCAAATACCGCAGGGGCTTCCCATGGTGAAAGCTCCCTGTTCCAATCATCGACCTTCACCGCAATAAGCTGAAAATCCACACTCGTGAGCTTTTTTATCTCTGCCACCTCGTTTTCTATCTCAGCCATATCATGGTCGCCCACAGGCTGGATAAGAACAATATCAGCATTTTTGTCGCCATAATAATGGTATGTCATTTTGCCGTCACCTCTGTAATGTATCTCACTTCAACTACCCCTTTACAACGCCAACAAATCCCCCTATATCCGCAAAATAATTAGGATAAGCCTCGCTTAGTCTTGCGAAAGAAGAAAGCCTGACAAGCACATTGTCCGTCCTATCGTTGCTGCGGTATTTCGTTCATTGACAGTATATCACATTATCCGCAATATTTCAACAGCCCTCAAAGTCAAGCCCTTTTAATCTGTGTAGTACTACAATAATTGTACCACATTGCAAAGTAAAATACTTGAAATGACATACGGAATATGGTATAATAACACTATCTAAAAAACTATCGGAGGAAAATTATATGGGATTATTTGATAAACTTCGTGAACCTGTGGTACTAAAAGAGGACAGCAGTGCAAAAAAACAACTTGAGCAGCTGGACTTTTATTCAAAGCTTGCACCTGAAAGTGTCAAGGAACAAATAGAACAGGACAAAAAACTTGTTTACTATGGCATAAAAGGCGAAGAGGCATTGATGTTTGAGCTGAAAAACAGTCATATGCCTATGTATATTCTTCACGATATTTTCTTTGAAGAAAATGGACTTACAACGCAGATAGACTATATAGTGATCACACGAAAAGTGATACTGATAATTGAGTGCAAAAACCTCTATGGAAATATTACTGTTAATAATCAAGGAGATTTCACTAGAACCATTCAATTTGGAAAACGCTATCATAAAGAAGGTATATATAGCCCTATAACTCAAAATCAGCGTCATTTGGATATGATAAAAGAAAAGCGTCGAAACACTAAAGGCTTACTCACCAAGGCTATTTTTGAACATTATTTTGACGATACATATAAGTCAGTAGTTGTTTTAGCTAATCCAAAAACCATAATTGACATGAAGTATGCACCTAAGGATATAAAATCCAAGATAGTTAAAGTTGACGGACTTAACAGCTATATAAAAAGACTGAATGACGAAAGCCGAAACGAAAATATGTCAGATAAGCAAATGAAAGAATTGGCTGATTTCTTTCTGCAAAGCAGCATTCCAAATACTACTGACTATACTGCCAAATATCAGCTTGAAGTCAATGAGGAAAAAACAGTTACTGTAAAGGAAGAGCCAATTCAAAACACATATTTTGACAGCATTGAAAATTCACCTGTATATAAAGCATTAAAAGACTATCGCTACAAACAAAGTGTTAAGGAAAAAATCAAGCCATATTTCATTTTTAATAATGCTCAGCTTGAAGAGATAATAAAAACTAATCCTCAAACTTTAGAAGAACTAAAATCAATAAAAGGCTTTGGTGATGCCAAATGCCTAAAATACGGTAAAGACATTCTAATGATATTGGGAGATTATTGATATAACAATAACTAACTTCAGATATATCCACCGATACAGCCCCTCTGTATCGGTATTTTTCTGCCCCAACGCCCCTATCCGCCCCACCTCTATTGACATTTCCCCCCTCAATGTGCTATCATAAAAAAAGATGAGTTAGTCACAACTAGCCAGATGGCACCACAGGAGAAAAAATGGATATGAATGAAAAGCCAAAGCTTCTTAAAAAGATAAAGCCTGTGAGCAATATCTCAAACAAGATAGTAGTAATGGAAAAATAACTTTGACTTCCCACCCCCGCCATGCTATAATGATAAAAAAAAGAGGTGACCCCACATGACCAATAAAGCATACTACCACCTGCCGGGGCTTTTCGAGTTTTATGACCTTTACACCGCTTTCCTGCCCATATTCCGTGAGCATAGAGATTATTTCTATGACTGGTGCGAAATAGGCTCTGTCTATGGCGCACCTGCCGACTGCATATGGGGCGGCGGACGAGCAGGCTTCGGCGAACATTCTCCACGAGAAGTCCTCGACCTTATGAAAGAATACAACATCTCCTCACGGCTGACCTTCAGCAATTCCCTGCTAAGAGAAGAACACCTTTCAGACAAAAAGTGCAACGAGCTTTGCAGGCTGTTTTCCCAAAGCCCGCCTCCACAAAATGGTGTGATAATATGCTCCGACCTGCTTCTTTCATATCTGAAAGAGAATTATCCCCACCTCTATTTTGTGTCCTCTACCACAAAAGTCCTTACCGAGTTTTCTCAGCTTGTAAACGAGCTTGACCGTGACGATTTTTCCTATGTAGTCCCCGACTTTCGCCTAAACAAAGCCCTGGATAAACTCTCCGATCTCACCACTGAGCAGAAAAACAAAGTTGAGTTTCTTTGCAACGAGTGCTGTTATGTAGGCTGTGCAGACCGAAAAAACTGCTATGAAAACGTCAGCCGCAAAAATCTCGGTGAAAACTGTCCCGACCATGTTTGCAAAGCACCAAATGCCTCAGAGGGCTACCGCTTTTCAAAAGCCATGGAAAACCCCGCCTTTATCGGCATAGAGGATATCCAAAACACCTATCTCCCAATGGGATTTTCAAACTTCAAAATAGAGGGCAGAAGCCTTGGAAGCGCCCTGATACTTGAATTTCTGCTCTACTATATGACAAGACCCGAACATCAGCTAAAGGTCAGAGAGCAAATTTATCTTGACAGTATGCTGGATCTGTTCTGACTATTCTTCACATTGCATATCTCCCATATCACAAGAAATATGTCACAAAGCTCATGTTACCCATGGCTTACTTGGAAACAAAAATCAAAATAAGTGTAAACAATGCCACTTTTTTGTTGAAACAGCCATTATAATATAGTATAATAACACAGTGCTTTGTCACAAAAAAGTTATAGGAGAATTTACATGAAGAAAATTATCGACATATTTCTGCGTTCTTTGCTCACAGGCGTGGCGATAGCCATAGGCGGAACAGTCTATCTTTCCTGCCCTAACAAATATCTGGGAGCGTTTCTTTTCGGCATAGGACTATTTGTGATACTGTCCTTTGGCTTTAATCTTTTCACAGGAAAAGTCGGCTATGCAGTTGAAAACAAGCCCTCTTATCTCGGTGAGCTTGGTTTGATATGGCTCGGCAATTTTGCAGGAGCCGTCATCTCCGCCCTGCTTATTACCCAAACACGCATATCCACCATAAGCGACAAAGCCTCAGAGCTTTGCAATATAAAGCTTGGGGATAATATCACAAGCGTTTTTATCCTATCATTTTTCTGCGGAATACTTATGTTCGTTGCCGCAGACGGCTATAAAACTATCCAAAACCCTGTGGGACAGATACTTGCAATATTTCTCCCCGTTGTGGTCTTTATCCTCAGCGGCTTTGAACACTGCGTCGCTAATATGTATTTCTTTACCATAGCAGACTTATGGAGCATTAAAGCCTTTGGCTACCTTATTATAATGTCCCTTGGAAACTCCATTGGCGGAATACTTATCCCCCTTCTGCGAAAAGGCTTTGTATCAAAAGCATGACGCCTGTTTTTATAGGCTTATATAACATATAAAAAAAGATACCGCAGTTCAAAAAGAACTGCGGTAAAAAAATGACTTCTGCTCTCAGGAACACAGTAAAGGGGGTATTATGAAAAAAACAAATAAAACAAAGGAGTCAATAGTAAACATAAGATAACAAATAAAACACAATTTAATCAACTTAGAAGGAGTGTGCAGAAGTCTTTGTTCGTTCCTGATGTATGTATTATATCACACTAAAAACCATTTGTGGTAACTTTTTTTGGACAGTTGCGACTTTTTTCAAAAGAATCTGCACTCCGAAAATCCTAAAGCTTTCAGAGTGCAGATTTATCTTTTTCTGTAGAGGAAAACAGCGTTTGCCCCTTCCCACGTCTATCTGAATTGTCGCCTATCTATCAAATAATATCCGCCCTGCGTTTACCTATCTGTGCAAACTCTTTGCGCCGTATGATAAAGTAAGCCACTGTTACCGCAGTGCCTGTTATCACCCAGGAAACAGGGTAAACTATCATGAGCATAAGATAGCTTCTGTGAGCCGCATAGATCGTGTTCACCCACACAAGCCTGAACACGCAGGTGCCAAGCACAGTTATGACCGCAGGTGTCATAGAGTGACCCATTCCCCTAAGACAGCCGCCCGATATTTCGTAAACTCCCGTAAGAAGCTCCAACAGGCAAACTGACCACATTCTTATCATTGCGTAGTGTATAACGTTCTCGTCCGTTGAGAAGATCTGTATAAAAAGGTGTCTGCCAATAAGGAATATCAGACTCAGCCCAAGACAGCTTGCAAGCCCGATAAAGGTACAAAGCCTGTATATCTTTTTACAGCGTTCCTTATCCTGAGCCGCAAAATTCTGACTTGTAAAGGTGGTCGCAGTCTGAGCGAAAGCGTTTATAACAAAATATGCCATGAACTCAAAATTCTGTTCCGCTGTGCTTCCGGCGATACCGTCTGAACCGAAGCTGTTTATCGCCGCCTGTATCACAACGTTTGACAGTGAGAAAACCATGCTCTGCAAACCAGCCGGCAAGCCTATCTTTATGATACCGAGGAGATATTTCCAGCGTATCCTGAGCTTTCTGAAATCAAGTCTTAGCATCTCCTCCTCGTGGGTAAGAAAGTAAAGTATCATGCAGGCACTGAAAAAGTTTGATATAACAGTTGCCGTTGCAACGCCTGCCACGCCCATTTTGAACACGATCACGAACACAAGGTTCAGAATAACATTTATAACGCCTGCGGTGATAAGAGCGTAAAGAGGTCGGGTGCTGTCGCCCTTGCTCCTAAGCACTGCCGAACCAAAGTCATATATCTCGATAAAAGGCATTGCAAAGAAAAATATCCTGAGATACAGCGTTGCAAGCTTTAAAACATCGTCAGGCACATTCATCATGCCAAGGAGTATCGGTGCAAGTATCTCGCCTACACCCAGTATGATAAATCCGCTTATGACCGCCAAAAGCACCACCGTATGTACAGCCTCGTTTGCCTTATCTTTTCTCCCCTGACCTATAAGCCTGGCCACCACAACGTTCGCGCCGACAGAAAGCCCCAGAAAAAGGCTTACAATAAGGTTCACCAATGAAGAATTGCTTCCAACCGCCGCCATGGCTTTGTCGCTGTCAAATCTGCCCACCACCGCAAGGTCAGCGGAGTTAAAAAGCTGCTGCAAAATACTTGACAATGCAAGGGGCAGTGCAAAAATAACGATCTTGCCCACAAGCGGACCGTTTAACATATCTATTTTCTTATTTTTCATACCAGATCTTCTCTCATCTTTCAACTAACTATTTCTCATACCTAATATTATATCACACCATCAAAGCTATTTCAATACCCGAATTTGCACATAAGCACACACAGAGATGTGTAAAAATCTAAACATTCCGACCATTTGTACAATTTTTTGAACTCTTTGCCTGTTGACAAAGGCATGAAATGGTGTTATAATAATATTCCACGGGAGGTGAGCAGTATGGCGATAGACAAAAAAGGCACAAAGCAGATTGCCGACAACCGAAAGGCACGTCACGATTATTTCGTGCTGGAGCAGATAGAGTGCGGTATCGAGCTTGTGGGAACAGAGGTCAAGTCTATAAGGAATGGCGGCGTCAATCTGAAAGACAGTTGGTGTTCTATCGAGGACGGAGAGATGTGGGTCAAGGGTATGCACATATCCCCTTATGAACACGGCAATATTTTCAACCGTGATCCACGCCGGGAGAGAAAGCTGCTGCTCCACAAACGTGAGATACTGAGGCTGTTCGGAAAGGTACAGCAGGAGGGTCTTACGCTTATCCCGATGTCGCTGTATTTCAAAGGCAGCAGAGTCAAGCTTGCACTTGGGCTTTGCAAAGGTAAAAAGCTTTATGACAAGCGTGACGACATGGCAAAGAAAGCCGCACAGCGTGACATAGAGCGTGCCATGAAAGAGCGAAACTAACACGGGGGTGTAAAGGTTTCGACGGGGGTTTTGAAGCACGATAAGCGAGTAGAGGAGCGCACACTCTTTAAACGGCGTACGTTTTAAAATTAGACGACAACGATAATTTTGAATTAGCTGCTGCTTAAGTCAGCGCTCGTCTTGCCTTAGAGTACCACGGCTTTGGTAAAGGCGTCGATCAGTGGTGAACGTTACAAAGCGACGGCTGTAGCCTTGTGATGTATCACAGCCTACCAAACACACAGGCGTGTCTGTTTGCCTTTGTGCAAGGGAACGGGAGTTTTCCGCAATAACAGAATACACTCGTAGAAGTTCGTGGGGATAGGCTTTCGGACAGGAGTTCGATTCTCCTCACCTCCACCAAATGTTGAAAAGACGAACACAACAAATATATTCTTTGTGAGTGGTCTTTTCGGAATAATAACAACGCCTCATGATTGATTTCATGAGGCGTTTATTCTTACTTGATAATTTTGATTACCTGTCCTGCATAGATAAGATTAGCATTTTTTATGTTGTTGTCCTTAACGATTTTTGCGACTGTCGTTTTGTATCTTGCGGCTATCGCCGAAAGAGTATCACCCTTTTTGACTGTATATCTAGTTACTGTCTTTTTAGGTGTGTCTTTTTTCGGCTCCGGCGGTGTAACATTTTTCTTATAGCCGTTAAGCCCTGCGGCTTTTATGATTGACGGGAAATTGACTTTTGCAGTATCGAGGTCAACGCTGCCTGTAACGCCGTTTACTCTCCCTGTAAAGCTGTGCTGGTGCATTTTATGCGCTATTGACGGGGCTCGGGTGATATTCGCACACCATATTGCATAGCGACTTCTGATAGCTGCCGACACTTTGGCGGTGAGAAAAGCTTCGTAAGAATAGAGCATACAATAATATCCCGCCGCCTCAACAACGCTAATAAAAGCTTTGATGATGTCGTCACGCAGTCCGGGCATATTATATTGTGCAGCTTCTTCTATGTCGAGCGCAACAGGCATAGAGAATGGGCATTTAGACTTGATGAGATTGACAAAGCCTGTTGCTTCTCTCTTCGCTGCCTCTACTGTATCTGCATACATATAGTGATAGAAACCTATGTTAAGTCCTGCGGCCTTTGCGTTTGCATAATTACGCTCGAACTTTTTGTCAATCTGCCTAGGATAAGACATTATGTCGCCGTAGCTCGATCGTATCATTACAAAGTTTATGCCGCTTGCTTTGAGCTTCTTTGTATCAACGTTTCCGTTATGCTGAGATACGTCTACGCCTTTGTATGTAGCCATTTTTATTCCTCCATTTTCTTGTAGTAGGACTTGATCTTATTGACCTTGTCGGCGTTATCTGTCAAGAGCTTTTTAACGTCGGTAAGGTCAATTTCGTAAACGTCCGAAATCTCATCATATGTCATACCGAACGCAAAGCTCTTGAATATTTCATTTTTTTCCTGCTCTGAAATGTTTGTCATTACTGTTCTCCTCCTTGGCTTTCTTCAACTGTTATTTTTAAACGGTGTACGATTTTAACGAGAAATGACGGCAACGGCACGCCGAGAACGGAAAGGTTTTCGAGAATGCTTATACACTCATTGATGATGAGCCATACTGTGACGATTACGCCGAAATAATAGCTAAATCCTATATCAATTCCCACCGAGGACAGCCCCTCACTTATGAGCCAGTCCGTGACACCCGCTACGCACACTACAAGGATATAGCAGAGCTTTTTGACAGCTCCGACAATCCCTATTCGGCTACTTAGGTCACTCTTATACCACGCTTTCGCAAGCCCGCTCAGATAGTCTATAATCATAACGGCGATCAATATAAGCAGCGGTATAGCTATAACGCCGAAATATGCAGACAGACCGCCTAGGGCGGCGGCGACAATGCCCTTAAATACGTTTTCTTTCATTTATGCCTCCTTGCCGTCGTCGAAATCATATCCTGTGATTTCTTTATATTCTTCGGCTGTGATCCACTTGTGCACTACTGCGTCATATACCTTGCGTATATCCCACAAACCACGTTCGTAGTAGTCTTTGACCTTAGCATATTTCTTACTCTGTGACATTTTCAAGCACCTCCTCTTTTTCGTTTTCGAGTTCTACATCAAACACCATTGCTATATAGTCAATATTAGCGGCGTTTCTGTCGTTTTCCACCTTAAGTGCGGCGCTTTTCTGTCGCTCTTTTATAAGCTGGTCTTTTACTGATATGTAGCCAAACATAGCTATTCCCTCCATAGATTATAATAATATTCCTGCATACTATCTATCAGCTTATAGCAGTTCCCTTTGCTTGCGTGCGAAGCCCAGGACTTGAAACACTCGTCAACTTGTTCTCGGATCATTGCGCCACGTTCACATAATTGCACAAGCTTTGCGAGCTTGCGGCGAGCTCTCGTGACCTTTTCCGGCAATACACGCATTATGACCTTTCCTGTACTTGTAAGCCTAAAACTGAAACCTAAGAAGTGTATGGGCTGTTTAATCGGGAATAATTGAGTTTTCTTCTTACTAAATTTTAGCCCTAGTTTCTCGAGTTCTTCGCCTATGTGCTCTTTGCAAAATGTCAAATATTCTTTGCTTTGATGTATAAGTATGAAATCGTCCATATAACGAACATAATACTTTATGCCTAGTTGCTCTTTAATTAAATGGTCGATGTCGTCTAATACTGCAAGCTGAATAAGCTGCGTGACTTGCGAGCCTAAGCCCATTCCTTTTGACGGGTCAACTCCTTGCGTAAAGCTGTTTATAATTCTTTCGGTTTCAGCATACGCCCAATCGTCAGAAACTCTTTTCCGAACAGCAGCGCAAGCGACGCTGTGAGGCGTAGAGCCGAAATAATCCGAAATATCACACTTAATAATATAACCGTTTAGACCCGATTTTCTATAAAATCGCTGCATATGACATTTCAATCGCTCACGGGCGAAATCTGTTCCTTTACCCTTTTGACAAGCGCAATTATCGTATATAAAAGATCTCGTTATCTGTTCTGTAAGGTAATTATCACATAACGAACGTTGAAACACCCTGTCTTTTATTCTTGTGCTTACGATAACACGTTCTTTCGGCTCGTAGATTTTAAAAACGGTATAATCACCGATTTTGTACTTTCCGCTCATAAGCTCGTCTTTTAGTTTATAACAGTTTGTCAAGCCGTTCTTAACGAAACCCGCTGTGCTATCTTTCCACATCACATTTCTTCTGCATACAAGCATTGCCTTATACAGATTTTCAAAGTCACATACATTCTCTTTTACTGTCATATTATCTCTTCTACAAAACTTACGTTGTTAATAGTGATACTTACTCATAAAGTAAATCACATCAACGTTATACTTTCACCATATCGGCTAGGATAATAGTTCCTTGTGTGATTGCATTGATTTCAGCTATTGAGCCTACTTTAAGCTAGCATTATCACAATCCGGGGCGAGCCCGTTACTGTTGTTCGCATTGTTGTTGTTGATAGCTCCTGTCGGGTTGACGTTACGCACGTTGTTAGCGTTGCCGGTGTTAGGAGTACGCAGCCACCACAAAGCAGAAATAAAACAACTATTACCCTAATTTACTTTCCGTATCTATCGTAATCGGACTTTCTCCAATTACGCAGTAACACTTGAACTTCGTTTACAAGTCTAGTCCAATACTCAATACGTTTGCTTTCTATACTGAAAACACTATATGCAATGTCAATCATACTTAGTAAGGCGTATGTTTCAGCAAGAGCTTTCGTCTGATACTGTCGCCTTAGCTGATAATCTTTCTTGTTATCATCATTAACGTAAATAGAATTGGCTGCATTAACGTTGCTACTCACATCAATGGCGCAATCAACGATTTTAGCAGTAATGCACCACCTATAACGCTTAGGAAAGTTCTTTTCATTTGAACATATCTTAATTGTATATGCGGCGAGCTCTCTCGCTTTGGTTACTACTAATAACTTGCCCTCGGTTTGTTTCGATTTTACAACTGACATTGCTTTCTCCTTTCCGCCCTCTATCGAGGGCGATTATAGATTAAATAATGCAACAAGCCGGGGCGAGCCCGATACTGCTGTACGCACCGCTGCCGTAGATAGCTCCTGCCGGGTTGACGTAACGCACGTAGAGAGCGTTGCCGGTGTCAGGAGTACGCAGCCACCAATAGTACGGCGTGCCGTTACTTTGATACTTAATGCGGTTCGTGTCGTTGCCATCGTTTTTGCTCGCAAAGTCTGAGTAGTTTTTATAGTATGGGTACGCTGCACCCTCATCAACGCTATTTTCAAAATTTCCGTAAACTTCGGAACATGAAAGCAAGAATATTTTCTCCGTGCTTGTTTTAGAACCTCCACCGTCAGTAAGTGTGTTGAGCGCCGTTACTTTCGTGACCTCGCCGAGAACTGAAAGGAAATCGGGGTCTACGCCACGCAGAAAGCCGCTTTCGGTGTCCGCCCAGGACGGCTTGCGTGAAAACTTGCTCTGCCTCGTCCACGTTCCGCCAGGAGCGGCAGAGCTGTTAAGCCTCATTCTGAGATCACTCTCAGCCCAGTTGTTAGAGCCATAGCGAGCACGATGAATGTGATTGAGGTCTGACACGGTGCCGTCTGCCATTCCGAGCGACGTTCCCTCTGAGCCCTCCTGAACAGATACAGTTTCAATAACCGCACTAGCATTAGCATTAACATACGTCGAAACCTTTGTAGCTGATGCCTGCTGCTGATATGCCCACGGAAACATAATCTGACCCGCTGCGGGTACAGGTTTTGTGAGCGTAAACTGGTATGTTTTACCGCCACCGTTTTCCACGTCATAGCCTGCAGGCAATGTTATGTTATATGTTCCTGCCACAAGTTCTTCACGGGCATAGTATATTGCTTCCGTGCTGTCGAACTGAATGTTCTGATAGAGATCGTGGAGCTGCAAAGTTAGGGAGTGCTCAAACTGACTATCGGCGGGCGTGTCGTGATCTATGCCGATGATGTCAAACACAAGCTTGTTTGTCGTTTCGTGCACAAGCACCTCGTCGCCTGCTTTCGGTGTACCCGTTACTGTGATACCATACGCTGAAAGCTGTACAGGCTCACCATTGAAATGCCACTCAGCGCCGTTATATGAAAACTCATACTCCCCGTTGTGTGATGTACCTACCGCCGCTATGAACGTGTCTGCGGCTACTGTGGCAGCGGTAATGCCGCTTGTGCCCTCTGTGTTGCCGACGGTTGCAGTTATCGCAGTTTCTTTTTCGGCTATGATCTGATCGCCGATAGCAAACACCTTGTCTGCCATACCCGCTCTTACGATAGCCTGCACGTCTGCAAAGCTGTTGATTTTAAGACCGCCCGTGTTCGCTGCAATCGCAGCTACCGAACGAGCTATGCCCTGCATAGTGCTGTCTCTTACGAGGTCTATTGTTTCTGCCATTGTTATTCCTCCGTTTCTTTATATGTCAACGATAAACTTTTATCGCTGTTTACTGATAGTAAAAAATTCTTGTCGTGATAAATGTCTTTCACGGCCTTTTCTGCTTCTGCTGCCGCTGCGTTTGCGGCTGTTGCTGCCGCATTAGCTGATTTTACGGTTTTCCTCGCAATAGCGGTTGCTTCTAAGTCCATTATTTGTGCTGCCTCCTATATCTTTACCCAGGATAGAGCTTCACCGTCGAAAACGAAAACCTCGCCTGTGTCGATTTCAAAAAAAAGTCGAGCCGTTTCCGACTTTGTACCCGCATATCATATCCGTAGGCTTAGTATCGGTTGACTTTCCTCTAAGCTCCAGTATAGGCGCTCTGTCTGCGAGTGAAGTTGTCGCCTTGTATATAGTTATCACATTATCCCTCCTTATAACGTTTCACATACGGCATAAGGCTTGCCGTCGGTTATTCTGAGTTTAACAACGAACGTTGCTCCAGTATCATTATTTTTAAGAGCTATGCCGTCGATTACATCACCGACGCTCTCAGCAGCCTTATTAGCCCGCTCAGTTGCGGCGTTAGCAGTAGCTATTACTGTATTGACCGCTCCTGTAAGGCTTTCTCTCGCCGTGTCTGCATTATCGGCGGCGGAGTTCGCCTTGCTTGCGGCAGCTGAGGCTATATCAACAGCTTTGCTCGCTTCATTCAAAGCCTCAGCAAGCGCCTTATACTCATTCGTAGACGTTATCTCGTCGTCTGATACTGCCGAGCGCTGCACCGCAATATAGAAATACTGCGTTGTAAGTAGTGAGCTTTCTTTGTACAGAGATATTTCAGCGATAACATAGCCCTCAACTGCTAGTATCTGTTCTGTGAGTTCTGCTACGATTACGTTATTTTCAATAGTAGCGTTGTTGAATACTGCTTTCTTATCTGCCTTAACCGCTCTTATTCGTGCTGTAATACCGCTGTCAAGCGTATACGGCTTGCCGCTATCTGTTATCGTAATATTAACGTAGCGGCTGCTGCTGTCACCTTGCTTGGCGAATACTATCGGCGGAGCTGTCGAACGTGAAACATCAAGCGATATGCTTGTTGAACTTTTCATATAAGTTAGCCCTCCTCGATCATAAAAGAAAGTGCGTCAATAGCGCTAAGAGGCATTTCTCTTTCTGCTATATCAGATAGCTTTATTGTTGATATTTCCACCTCGGACAGCTCTAAGGCTATTTCGTTTATAGCCTCGCATATCTCATTGAATGCTTTCGGGTCGTCTTTGGCTGATACACTTGTTTTGCCGCCCGCCTTATTCTTTATGATCTCATCACGAGATAAAACGAACGGCTCTAATGCCCGCTCTATCGCAATTTTATTTTTGATAATAGCGTATGATGTTTTGGACGGCAATTCGATTTTCTGCTTGATTAACGTTTTGATCTGCTCTAGCTTCTGCTCGAGTTCAGCGTTTGATTTCTTGATTTTCATATTATCCCGCCTTTTCGATATTGATTATTCTGTTTTCGAGGTCTTTAATGTATGCTAGCAACAGCGGTACAAATTCCTCGTATCTGAGCGCATATTCTTTCCCGTCGCCGTCTACATCAACGAATGCAGCGAACTCAGAGGCGCTAATGCCTGCTGTTTTCATAGCTTCAAGTACATTCTGTGCGGTGAAGCCTGTGTGCGTCCTGCCGCTTAACGCTATATCGCTTGTATAATTGAACGATACAGGCGTTATATTTTTTATAACGCTTAAATATCGTTCGGAAAGTGGAACGATATTTTCTTTTTTTCGTTCGTCGGACGTTACGGCAACGGGCGAGCCGTTAGCATAGATGTTTGAGCCCACAAGTTTGAGGCTATAAGCGTCCATACCAACAAATAAGCCATTACCATTGACCCACCTAAACGCTATCGTTCCTGTGCAGCATATCCCGCAGCCGTCGTCGATATCAAGATAACCTTTCCGAATATAAAGACTGTGATTTTGCACCCAGGTGTCACACCGCATTGTTATTGAGTTTCCGACAACGTAAGTGTTACAGCTATTAGCGTTAATACCGAGATATAATCCCGCTCCGTATGTTGCGTTGTTGCTCCAGTACCTAAGCCCCGTGTTCCCTCCCCATGCAACGCCGACATTATCATCAAAATTAAGCAAACTTTTGATTTTTCCGTTGCCAAACTTAATATCGCCATAGAAATAATGCCTGCAATCCATATCAGTTGCCGCACTTTGAATATTGCACTTATAATATGTTTCCCAGCCGTTATCATATGCACCACCTAGGGTTATGCCATGATAATTACCCGAAGCCATAATTCCAAGTTGATAGTAAGTGTTGCTATACCCAACAGGGGTGATATATGCAAGTCGTTTATTATCTCTGAAAAATTCAAGCTGATTTCCGTGCACATATAAGTACGTTAAATCGGTAGTTGCGGTTGTAAGAGATCCTGTAATCGTTGCACTGTTTAACGTTGCACTTTTTGCCGTTATAGTTCCATTGGCGGTGAGCTTAAAATTGTCGCTTTCAACAACAAACCTGTTAGAAGTAAGCTTGATCGTTCCTGCTGATTGATTTATCTCGGATACAAGATTAGACTTGCTCACCTTAAGAGATATGCTCTGCGAGTTCTGCGTTATCGACGATTGCATAGTATTCATTGTCGACTGCATATTGTTGACAGTAGCTTTCGTGGCGTATGTCGTGCTTACAGTTTGTGTTATATTGTTTTCTGATACTTCGATAGCTGCTGTTACGTCCTCTGTCTTAGCGTAGCTTTCAAGAGTTTGGCTTACGGATAATGTAATACTATCAGCAGTTTGACTTATAAGCGTTTTGAGTGAGCTTTCAGCCGTTGATATGGCGTCAGTGTAGCTCGTTGTGATCGTGCTTTTTAACTCTTCGTCCGCAAGCTTGAAAGCCTGCTCGACGCTTTCTTTTGCGCCGGTTATGTTGTCCTCAATGGATTTTTTAAAACTCTGAGATATGGCGTTCGCCTGTACGCTATCAGCCGCAAGGAGTGCTCCATTAAGTGTGCCCACCGTTATGAAGTCTGCTACTATTGCGCCGTTCATTGTTATAGCAAGCCCATAATCGCCGTTATACCCGTTTTTTGAGTAGCCTAAGCCCGCTGAGTTCCAGCGCCAAACACGGACGGCGCTTTCAATGTCGGGGCTATCAAGTATAAGTATTTCCTGCGGGCTTTCCGCAGGGTGTAAAACTACATAGCCGCCACTGTTACCTGTTATAAGGTTTGTCGCATTTTTTATGGCCTCTTTGAGCTCTGTTGACGCATTTGCAAGCCCCTTTTTCACAAGCGTAGTAATTCCCGCTATTGCCTTATTCTGGTCTAAGACAGTTTGAGCAAAGTTGCTCTTAGCGTCACCGAGCTCGATTGACTTGTATTTCTCGGCTAATACGTCATATACAGTCTTAATTACCTTGGCTTTTGCTGATACGCCGAGCTTTGCGAATTTAACGGTTACAGTATCGCAGAGCTTAACTTTTTCAAGCGGCGCAATATTTTTGTATTCCTCAGTCTGCCACAACGAAACAAAAGAGGCAGTAATGCTTACGCTCGGAACTCCGAGGCTTGTGTGTGCTTTCAAATACGTTTCCGCTTTTGTGCGGAGTGTTGCCGGTGTTATCTCGTCGCCCGCTGAAAATTGATCGGAAAGATTTATGATATACGCCTTTTTATGTCCGAGTTCCGCCGCCTCATTGATCGGCAATACTTTGTCTTTGAGATATACAAATTTGTCCTCTGATGTAGTTTTACCGTTGCCGTCGTCTTTCTGCTCTGTGTAAGTAGCATATGGCATTATGTGAGTATACGTTGCTGTTATATTTTTATCTTGCTTAATGTCAGTTAAGTTCTTGCCGTACTCGATCGTTACGCCCGTGTCTGAGCCTCTATGTGAGTGTAGCTTTATAACGTAATTATCAAACTCGTACTCGCCGCCCCATATATCAAGCACCGAGCCTTGTTGACCCCCGAGGGCAGCTCTGATTGAACACGGCTCGGAAAGGTCAATAGTATTGAGCGTCGCTATATCGCTTAATGCTTTAAACTTGCTCTCGAAAGCACCGTCAGATATAGCTTTTGTGATAGCCATTTGAGCGGTAGCCGATTTAAGCTTAAGCTCTGCAATCGGTATGCCGTTGAGATCGTAGCTTATATGCTCTGCTTTAATTGATACAATGCCGTTAAGTGGCTTTGAGCAACTATATATACGGAACAACTGAGGGTCGCTTGTGTCATTAGCCTTACATTTGATGATGTTGCCCTCGTTTATGTACGCATATATATTGCCCGTTATAGGATAGCTGATTGACAGCTCATACGAGCCGTTTCTTTCTTCGGTGACTTCGCACGATATAACGTCGGTAAGAAAACCTATGCCGTTTCTTGTGAAATTTTCCTCTGATTTATCATATAAAATAGGTATCATAACGTACACCACCTTGGCACGATTTCGGCTTTTGTTACTGAGCCAGTAAAGCTTATAGCGTTAGTACCTGGAGAAAGTATCGGGAAACCGTCACCGCTCATTACGTTGTTTTGCAAACTATGACCCTTGTATGCGTTCATTGTTTCGCTGTCTATTTCGATGTAGTCGGACACATTTTCAAAGGTGAATGTGTCTGAGTTTATATGCAATGAAATATTACCGCTGCCGTATATCTTGATATATGGCTTTGCGGCGAGCATTTCCGCATTTTCTAGCGTTGCGCCGCCGCTTGGTATTTCGACAGCAGTTTGACCCTCGAATGAATAGCGATACGGCTTGCAGTTAAAACTTATAGAACATTCTCCGTAATTTCGTAGCTCCTCTTTAATGTCTACACCACCGCTATATGCGCCATATCTAAAATATCTTACATCGTAGCTATCCCAAAGCTGAGCGTACCTGCTATCAGAGAGCAGCCAGTTCTTGACCTCACTCACGAGCTCGTCAAAGCCCCTTGCGTCACGCTTAACCAAACATAGTTCATAGGGGATTGTTACATTAAGATAGCGACCGTTGTCTTGAATAAGGTCGCCGTTTCGTCCTGGAACACTTGTAAACGTCACATCTCTTGCAGGCGCATTGTATGAGCCTTTGCTTTTGATTATTAAGTTAAAATCAAGGGAGCTCTTTCCCTTGAAATATAAAAACGGTAATTTTACACTCAACCGAAAACAGCTCCCTTTCTTTTAATTATTTCTTCTATTTGTTGTAGGATATACTCTATAAATTCGTCTATATCCTTTTCTGTCTTATTCTCGATGTTCTCAATATTGACAGAAACATTAACATTTACTTGCGGTTTACTTTCTGTTTGAGCGGTAGAGCTTTTCCGCTCCTGGTATTCTTCACGCTCTGAGGCTGTGAGTACCTGTTCGCCCTTGTGCAGCAGCGCAGGGTATTCATCATACGGCACATAGTCAAGACCTATTCGCAGCCTTGATATATTAGGAATATTAAGGCTATATCCACCGACACCCGGCACCCAGTCGGGTATCTCTAGCGAGTTGATACCATTTATAAAGCCGTTTATACCGTCTATGATCCAGTTTATCGGAGCTTTGAAGAGTTCTCCAATACCCGAAAAAATGTTGCCGAATATGTCTACAATGTTTTGCCATGCACCACGCCAATTTCCAGTAAAAACATTCTTGACGAAATCAATAATGCTATTAAAAATCTCCTTGGCACTATTGAATACTGTTTTAATACTTTCAAATGCGCCCTTAAATCGGTCACTGATAGTGCTTGATACCGCTTTGAAAGCCGCCTCAAGAGGAGGTAATAGTGCCTCGAACAAATACTTGATAACGTCCATAAGCGGCGGCAACAAGCTTTCAAGAAGCGTTGTGATCGGTTCAAGGATAGTTACGAGCAAGTCAAGCAACGGCTGCAATGCAGGCAGTAACGTGTTAAGTAAGTCGATAAGTACAGGCAGTATAGCGTTTATTATCTCTGTAACAAGCGGCAATACTGAGTTTATAAGCTCTATCAGTACGGGCAATATATTGTCTACCACCGATTGAATAAACGGCATAAGAGCGTCAAATAACTGCAATAATACAGGCAATATAGCCTCTATAATCTGCATTGCAAGCGGCAATATAGCGTTAATGAGCTCAATCAACAGCGGCATTACTGTGTCTACAATTTGAACTAATATCGGCAAGAGTGACTGCGCAACTTGTAGAATTACAGGCAGAATTGTTTCAACTATTTGTATTGCTGTCGGCAGAATAGCTTGTAAAAGCTCTATAAGTACCGGCAGTATAGTTTCAAGTATCTGCATGAATATCGGTATAACGTCCGTTATCAGCGATACCACCGACGGCAGGACAGTTTGTGCAACTTCAAGCAATGGTGGCACAAGCTGTTGAATGAACGTTACGAAAACAGGCAGAACGGCTTGTATAATGCTTTGTAGTGGAGGCAATAGCGTTTGTATCGCAGTTAATAGAATCGGAAAGATTGTTTTCGCCAGTTCAAATAAGGGCGGTATAGCACTATCAAATACTTCTGTAACAACAGGAACAAGCTGTTCTACGAGAGATTGTACCTTCGGCAAGCCCGCTATAAGCATATCGGCGAATTTCTGTATTATAGGAATTGCCGCCGCTCCTATTTGATTTTTAAACCCGTTGAGTGCGTCTTTAACGTTAGCTATGGTATCACCGAGCTTAACACCCGCCTTAACTGTATCTTCGGACATTACTATGCCTAAATCGTCGGCTTCTTGTTTTAAGTCCTTAATACCGTCTGAGCCTGCATTAAGCAGAGGCAGCATTTCCGTGTACGTTTTGCCTAGTAGGTCATTTCCGATAGCGTTTCGCTCTGCGCCCTCTTCCATATCAGCTAATGCCGCTGTTATGGCGTCGAATTGCTGCTCTGTTGTCATTCCGTTAAGGTCGTCAAGAGACAGTCCTAGACGTTCTAATGCAGTCTGAGCAGTAGCCGAGCCTTGATTAGCGCTATCTATGGTATCAGTCATTTTCTTGATACCATTTTTGAAACTATCTACACTAGCACCGCTTTGATCGGCTGCGTGTTTCCACCTTTGCAGTTCTTCTCGGTTTATCCCTGTTCTTTCTGAGAGCTTGTCTATGTAGTCCGCCTGTTCGGCTGTTGACATAGCCATTTTATAAGCTGAACCGCCGAGAGCCGTTGCTCCTGCGATAGTTGCCGTTCCCATTGTGACAGCGGCCTTGCCGATCGTTCCGAATGCCTTTCCGATTTTTGACCCTGCACTCTCACCTTTTTGTGTTGTCTTGTCTATTTCTTCGTTAGCTTTCTTGTTGTCAATGAAGATTTCACCGAAAAGAGAGAATATGCTTGCCACGCTGATTAACGCCCCCTGTCTGCCTCGATTATCGGCATAAACTCGTCTATGATCTCTTGCCCTGTTTTCTTATGTGTTGAGGGCTCGGGTGCGTATTGGCGTCGCTCCGTGCGTTCTGCACCTATTGTTTTATTCAAAAATTCTTGATAGCTTATAGGACTATCAGCGCCTTTAAGCTTACTTACTGCGTCATTGGCTAGCCACAACGGAAACAACCTTTTTTCTATGTCTGCTTTCGCCGCCTGTTCCTCTTTACGCCGAGCGGCTGCTATAAGGCTTTCAAGCTCTGAGAGCGGTAAGTCTGCTATTAGGTCAAAGCAATAATACTTATTGAGCAGTATTAGTGTCTCTGCTCTACTTTCTTTCGTAGAGCAGAGCTGAAAAAATTCAGAACGCCGCTATCACCTATAAGCTCTTTGATTACCTCGATAGCGTCAAGCTTTTCAGCTTCTTCGACGCTTACGCCCTTATAAGCCGCTACGAACTCAGCGAGAAAATCTGATACACTGTCGAGCTGAGGCAGTATTGCGGCGAACATTTCTGCACCTACTATAGCTGCCTTTTCTTTTGTGAGCTGTTTCATAGCCTCGTCCGGGGACTTAGCCTCTGCGAATATATCAAGGTTCTTAAGCTTGTCGATAACAGGCTTAATGTCGAGCTTAGCTGTGATTTTGAGCAAAATTGCCATTGACTTTATATTGAGCATTGTTTATTCCTCCGTTCTTATGCGTGCGAGGCTTCGGCTGCTTTGCGCATTGTGAACTCGCTTACGTCTGTTATCTGCCAGAGATCGCCGTCAAGATCGTCAACGGTGTAGTGCGCCGCAAATTCGAGTGCAAGCTCACCCTCGGCTTTCTGAACTGCCTTTGCCGATATGCCACCCTCGTGCATAGCGTTATACACCACAATTTTCTTATACTCGCCGTCAAGAGTGCGACAGAACATCGTTACATTTTTGAGATAGTCGCTGCTTTCGGGTACGCCCATTTTCGGATTTTTTATTGTTTTGCCGTCACCCTCAATTCGTGCGAATGGCATAGCTAGCTTTAAGTTCTCCTGTGACATACAGATAGTAGTCACTTTAAGGCTAGCCGCCTGTTCTTCGATAGGCTGTAAGCCTGCTGTCTTGCCGTTTCTGCCGTCAAACTCAATATCTCTGAGAGTTGCCGTCGCCGTGAACTCACCGCCGCCACGACACGGCGCAAGCGGTCTTTCAGTGGTTTCGCCGTAGTCAAGGACTATAACGCCCTCGTCGATCTGTATTTTTTCGATTTCTTTTTTTGTGAGGTTTTTCACTATTGACATTTAGTCGCCCTCCTTATTGTAATAAAATACTCTTGCCGTCCATTCTTGGCGGCGATGATTAATGTCAAACTCCGCCTCTTGCAGCGGCGTTTCTTTTTCAAAGTTTAAATGCCCGCTTAGTTGCGGCGCTTTGATAATTGACTTATTAAGCATATTTCGCAAGTTATCACACACGTCGATTATATCTTCTCCATTGTCAAAGAGCTTATCGTTTCCGTACACATCGACATAAAAGGCTATGAGTTCTGCGTCCTCGTCTGTGATACCTGTTCGTATAGGCGAATTGATTACGCAGTATATAGGCTCGTTGTCTTGTGCGGCGTCCTCAAAGTATGCGGGTATGATCTCATTGAACATACCGACTATGCTCGTAAATAAGCTTTTTGACAACACCGACATTTAGTCGTCCTCCTCATAGTCTTTATCGTCGATTTTTGATTTTGCTTTTTCGATTTCTTCCGAAAGCAGTTTCAAATACTCCTCTTGCGCTGCTCGTATCTCGGAAATATTGTTGTATACAGAATTTCTAAGAACGTGCGTTGCTGCTTGTCCAGGGTGATTTACGTTGTGTCCGTACTTCGTAGCTGTACTCTTATCGTACATTGTCTTGCTCGAATGTATAAGGTGCGGTTTTGTTCCCTCTTCAATCCACCACGGCGACGAATGCGAGGGCTGCTTGCCTCGCTTCTTGACTTTCTGCCAGCCGTAGAAACCTATCTGCATTTGCGGCTGCCCCGTCTTGCGGTCGATGAATACCCACGATGCTATATGATTTTTAATTCGCTTAGTTCTAAGCGGTACATCATCACGAATATGTTTTCTTACAACTTTACCGCTAGCTCTTAACGCAGATTTCGCAAGTCCCGCCATTACTTTCTTGACTTCGGGCGATGTATCAACGAATACAACTTCTGATTTCTTAGACATTTTCATTTACCAACGCTGTGCATATGATTTCAAGGTTTTCGGCTTTTGTAGGGTACGAACGCAATATGCGGTACATATCGCCGCCGTACTCGAAATATTCCTCTTTGTGATACTCAGAGGCTTTTATTTCTACGCAAAGCTCGGGCTTATATCCTGCCGTCTGAGCCTGGTAGAACTCATTGCGCTTTATGCCTTTTTCATTGCAGAAGATTTCACGCTTTTCATACTCGGTTTTGGTCGGTCGCCTCATAGCGTCGAGCTTTTTGACAGCTTTACAAAGATAGCCTATATCACGCCATAGCATAGCTATTCCTCCCTAGTTTCAAGATACTCGTCGCTCAGCGTAAGCTTGCGTTTAAGCATTTCATAACTTTCACGATACTTAGGAGCGTCGGCATTATCAAGTCCGAACTCGGCTTTCACATATGCGGAGATAGCCCGCTTAATAAGCGGGTCATCTTCATCACATACTTTATCACGCCTTATGCCCTCGAGCTGTAAATCAGCTCGAGCGGCTGATATAATGTCTTTGATCTCATCATCAAGGCGAGTATGATTGATACGGAGCGCCGCTCTGAACGCAATCACATATTGTTCCGATATATTGTCTTTCATTATGCAGCACTCCTTTTAGGCTACTTCGCTTTCTTCACGCCGTATACAACGGTTTCGGGCTGTAATGCTCCGCTCCATATGCCGTAGGCGGTGTAATCGTTGCGGCGCTTAGCACCGCTCACGTCACGGGTGATAGAAATGCGCTCGTGCTCATTCATCTTGTAGTATCTGCTGAGGTTTCCTATGATGAAGTCACCGTCATTAAGGTACGGGTCAGCCTCGACAGGATATGTAGCAATGCTTTTAATGCCTGCTCCGTTGATAGGCGTGTAGATGTAGTTTCCATTTGCGTCCTTAGTGAACGATATATCGTTGATGATAGTGTTTGAAACGTATATCTTAGCGCCTACGAGGTGCTTTTTGCTCTTGAACTTGCCGAGAGCTACGCCGATAGCGTCGAGAGCCGTTCCCTCGTATTCGTACTTAACAGCGTCTTTTGATATACCGCTGAGCTGATCGTCTGTTGAGCCTGTTCCGTAGATAGTTTCGGTAACGCTCTTATCTTCCATTTGTTCCGTGAGTTCGCCCATAAGATATGAGATAAATTCCTTGACAGCCATTGCTTCAAGTCTCCACGAAACAGGGATAGTTGCCGCAATCTCGGAAATAGACAGCGTAAGGTCTTTCCATTCGATTGACGTTTCGGGTGTCTTAGCATTTTCCTTTACATTCTTAGGCTTTGTGATCGTTGAACGATATGGGAACTTTGTAAGTCCAGGAACAGCAGTCTTAGACACATCACGGAAAATAGGCGATACAAGCCCGATATGTTCGAGCAACGAAAGGTTCATATCGGTTGGAATAAAAAGTCCACCATTATTTACGCCGTCAACCGAGCCGCTCGGCGCAACGAATGTTGTTGCGGTAGTGGTTAGCGCCGTGTCAAGTGCTCTACTTTCTTTTTCAGTCAGAGAGCGATTAAGCAACGTCTTAGCGAACGCTGATTTATATTCCGGCGTGGCTAATACAGCCCTAGGCTCAGAACTCTCTGCCTCGTGTCCTTCGTTGCGCTGCTCTACGAACGGATTAGGGATTGAGCTTGATGTTTCGCTTGCCTCGCCGAGTGCTGTCGCCCTGCGGTCAAGGTCTGAAAGCTCGGCGTTGAGCTGCCTCAGTTCCTCCGTGATATTGTCGATGTTGATTGCGTTTCCGTCTGCGTCAACGCCTTTTTCAAGCAGTTCCCTTATTTCTGCTTTGCGGCGGTTGATCTCACTCTTTCTTTTTTCAAACATTGTTTTTCCTCCTCGTTAAATATAAGTCATTGCTATTGCTACTTTTCTGCGGCGTTCCTGCTCCAGTTTTTCAAAATCTTTCTGCCGCTCCGTCTCGAAAGATTTCCTCGCAGAAATCGACGTCTGCTCATATGCCGGCATATCCACCGCTGAGACATCATATAGCTTTCTTATCTTAGTTACTCTCCTGGTATGAGTTTCAGCGTCGTACTCCTCGCCGTCGTCCGCTACCGTGAAAGCAAAAGACATCTTGTCAATATAGCCTCCTCTGATTTCTTCCCATAGCTTGCGCCCCTCGTCCGTTCCCGATAAATCGGCGGTCACGTCTACGCCCTCAGAGTTAAAGTCAAGCTTAAGTGTATTATTTCTAAGGCGAGCGACTACCTTTCCGCTGTGGTTATAGTTCATAATCACATCTGATGTATCGCACCCTATGAATGCGTTGCGGTCGATTACCTCGAAATACTTGACGCCCTCAAATTCTGCAAGGCAGGTGGGGCTATCAAATACAACGGCACGTCCTTTTACCTGGTACGCAGGCGTATTCTCGTCGCTAGACGGAATGGCAGCGACGGACGAGAAAACTCTATATTCTCGTTCTCCTGGTTTGAATGGCATTGTTATTCCTCCTCTTTTCCGCCCTCTTGCGGCGGTTGATCGTCTGAACTATCTCCGAGCTGATATTCATCGGCTCTGTCTGCATTAACCATATTTAGCGTTTGCACACGACGAGCGCCTTCCTCTCCGCCTAGCGGTGACATATTATAAGCTAAAAGTACGTTATCAACTGTGATAGCTCCTATGTCAGCGAGAAACTTCAAGGCGGTCGTTTTATCGGAGAGCTTTTCGTTTTGGAGGGAGTTTCCCTCGAAAATAATCTCGTTTCCGTAACCCATTTCACGAGCTGAAAACAGACCATTTGTGAAAGCCTGTGATAGCTGTGCGTAGAATGGCGCTATCTCACCGTTGTAGAAAGACGACGCCTGCTCGGGCGTTTCCTTGTTTTGTACAATTTCTTCCGATACGCCAAAATAATCGTATATTTCAGATTTGATATATGCAAGCTGACCTGTCGGGATAGGTGTTTGTTTGTCCGTTATAGGCGTGTATTCGTATTTGTTGTCAGTAACGATAACGCCCGCTCCGTTATTGTCCATTTTAAGATTATCACGGATAAAATCATCACGGCGGCGGTTGAGATCATCTGTCTTTGTGGTTGACTGCACTTTCAGAATACCACGCACAACGCTGACTAGCTCGGCCATTTTCCCCATAGATTGATTAAACGTATTTGCTGTTGCAAGTACGGCGGTAATAGGCTTATTACTATCGCCGAAAATATCGTTATCGTTGAAATTTCTGCCGATATGAATAAGATCGGTATACGGCAAAGTATATACATTGCCCGTCGCAAACGTCATTTTGCAGCAAAGTTCGCCGCTGACGTTTATAAGCTCAATAGAGCTTGCGTTTACGTTATACAGCGCCTCGAGGGCGCCTGTTGCTGCATTCCATACAGGATATACAAACGCATTATTGTATATCTTGTATTGTGTGGCGAGCCGGTAATAGAATTTATACGCCGTCGTATATGGGTTAGGTCGGAATTGTAGCAAGCTATTATATCGACTATTAGCAACATCTGCAAACTTGCCCTCGCCTCGGCGTATGTGCCGAGGCCTTACGTCCGCACATCTGCGTGCGAAAGCGTCAACGGCGGCACGAACTGTATTTATGTCATATGCGTTTCCCGAAAACGGCGCAAATAACGTCTGATAGGTATTTAGCAAGCGAAATTGTTCGGACGTATTAGCATTTTTGTTTTTGCCGAAAATTGTTTCAAAAAGCCCTCGTTTTCGCATTTCAAATCACCTACCCTACGTTGTACATATAATCTTCGTAATCTCTGACATATACCACCCAGGCATTAAGTAGAGATACCATACCGTCTATTCTTCGTTTTTCGGAAATCTTAACGGGCATTATGTTATTAAGCCCTTGCTCTTTCTTACCCGTGTTAGATAGACACCACTTAAGCACGGGATTGTTATTATAATTCACAAGCTTGTCTTGCAGCGCCGCTCCGAGTTCTCGCATAGGCTGAGAAAATGTATAAGTTCCTTGAATTACTTTATCCATTGTGAAACCGTTAGCGGTCATTTCGTCCACCCAGTAGCCGGCAAGCGCCCGGTCGTAGCCGCATTTCCAACAGTCAATCTTATATCGCTCACGCATTTGTACAAACCACGCTGTAACATCACTATAATTGACACGAGCACCTTGACAGGCGGTGAGCAATCCTCTTTCAGCCCATAGCTTATAAGGAGCTTCATCGTTACTATGACCGCCACTGCGTTGCTTTTTGTCGGCAAGCTCATCAATTCGGGCTTGTGGCAAAAAGTAATGTTGCAACACATATACTGTCTTATCGTTCGGTTTGCGGATAAGCAACGTAGCGCAAGTGAGGTCGGTCGTTGATGATAGGTCACAACCGCCGATAGCGTATGTGTCGTAAACGTCCGCAAGGTCAAATGTAGCCTCGTTGTTGATTACGTCGAAAGGCAGCCACGCCGTACTGTCGTTCTCTCGCACGTTAAAGTCCTTGCAGAGAACGCCTGCTCTGTCAGCAGGGTTTTTCTTGGCTCGCTCGACGAATGATCTAAGCGTTTCAACTTGCTTGATCTTGCCGAGCCCTGGATTAGCTTTAATCCACATTTTCGGGTCAAGCCATTCCGAGCGTTCGTCCAACTCGTAGAGAATGGGCAAAAACGCTTCGTCTACTTCTTCGCCGTCAGCTACTCGACAGGCGTACTCGTACATATCGTCGAAAATGCATTCACGCACCGTTCCCGCTGTTGTAATCATCACAATGAGCGGTTGACGGCGTGAAGATGTTGATTGTTTCATAACTTCGTATAAATTCCTATCTCTGATAGCGTGTAGCTCGTCGATGATTACCCCGTGCGAGTTAAGCCCGTCAAGGGTGTTACTGTCAGAGGCAAGCGCTTCAAATTTCGAGCTTGTCGCCGCAAAATATACATCATTGCGACGCTTTTTCAACACCGCGCGCAATTCGGGGCTTTGCTTAATCATATTGACCGCTTCTGTTAATGCCTTTCGAGCCTGGTCTTTCTTAGTCGCTACTGAGTATATCTCGGCTGCGCCCTCATAGTCAGCGGTGAGTAAGTATAATGCAATGCCCGCCATAAGCGTTGTTTTGCCGTTTTTTCTGCCGACAAGGAACATCGTTTCTCGAAAACGGCGATAGCCTGTTTCTTTGTCGAGAAAACCAAAAAGAGCTTGAATATAAGCCCGCTGAAAGAGTTCAAGCTCGAGCGGCGCTCCGAGGTCACCTTGCGATTGCTTGCAAAAAGTTTCTATAAAACTAATAGGACGTTCGCCTGTTTCTTCGTCAAAATAATACTTGAAGTTCTTTGGTGGACGATCTATTTCTTTGAGCAACCGTGTATAGACTTTCCGCACTCGTGCGGAGGTTTTTATTTTGCCTCGTTTAATCAGCTCAACATATTCACGGATATAGTTCAAGCCTGCTGCTTCCCTTTCGGCTTCTTAATGGCGAACTGCAACAGCGCCTCGCCTGCTTTGTCGGCGTCAGCAGCTGGCACTACCTCGTTGAGCTGCTTAATGATTGTCGTGTAGTTCTTAACCATAGCATTGTACTGAGAAATCAATGGGTGTGCACGATCTATGCTATAATTCCCCTGCGGCATAGATACAAGCAGCCCGTCGCTGTCTATGCGCTGCTCCATTTCTGCTAGTTTTTCTTGCATAAAAACAGCCCGTTTCATCAAGTCCTCGTTGATTTTAAGCTTATCTTTCGGCATATTTTTATACAAATTCTTAAGTTTGTTTAACTCTTTTCTTCTTATTTTAAATACGTCCTCATTCACCTTAAAATCAGCTCCTTTCTGTTTGAGTAGGGGGGTCTATATGCACCCGTGGAGGCTCAAAAAGGACTTATACGCGGTTCTCAAAAATAAACCTCACGATTTTGCACCCGGGGGTGTGTTTTTGAGAAAAAAACTTCCGTTTAGACCTCACGCACGGCGGCAATTTCTACCGCAACTGCCGTCAGCGGATTGATAATCACTTTGTTTCCGTCAACTGTGTCGAGTAGCACGCAGCCCTCCTCGAGTGCGGCACATAGCTCGTCCTCGAACTCTATGCCATTGTGAGCAATGACCGTATATTCAATCGCTGCTCCTGTTGTTGCATATATCGTTATGTCCTGCACTTTCATTGCTGCACCTCTTGACTAAATTTCCGTTTACGTCAAACATAAGCTCTCGATCTACTGCTAGAGTGCCCTCGTGTTCTATTGCGTGACAATTTCTGCATAGCAGTTCGAGGTTATCTCCGTTTAGTGCAATAGAGGGATTATTGATATTCTTAGGCGTTAAATGTATCTTGTGGTGTACGATCTCGCCAGGAGCCCCACACCTTACGCATAAGCCGCAATCACGCTTATACACATAAGCTCGCAGTTCACGCCACGGCTTTGAGTTATAAAAATCTTTTGCAAATTCTCGCATATTGTGCGTCCCACCCCTCGCTTATCTTAATATGCTCTATACCCTTGTGCATTGCTGCACGTTTCCATACTACGATTATACGGCGATTATTTAATTATTTCCATACGGAATATTTTCGGCTATATAGACATCAACGTAGGTGCGCCGTAGTATCTGAGTGCAAAGTCAGCAACTGCTTTGTTGCGCAGGCTGTAAAGGGTCGATAAAGACTCTATGTGCATTGCTGCGAGTATCTGTTCTTTCGGCTTTTTATCAACATACCAAAGACGGAGTATCTCTTGTTCTTCGTCGTCGAGCTGCGACAATACACGCTCTATGTCAGATATGAGGTTCTTCGTCCTCTGTAAGCAACGCTTAAGCTCTATTTCCTCGAGCCCACATTCGAGATACTGTTCGATAGATTTAACGTTGCTATACTTAGGCTTAGTGCTTGCCTGTGCGATATGGCTCGCTCGGCCATTGATATTTTCTATCGCTGCGTTAAGCGCAGGAATAGACCCGAGCAACTGTTCGGCTGACTTAAAATAATTCATATCATTCACCCCTTATTTTCTTTGTTAGCTTTCTGTTTGTGATTTTGCGCATTCGCAATGATATGTAAAATCCGCCGTTAATGTCATTGTAAAACGGCTTCGCTTGCGAAAATTCATATCCTGGATAGAGCTTTTCGTATTCTAAATTTCCGTCGTATTCTCCGAACGAACTAAGCTCTTTCACTTTTCGAGCGGACAAGCGCCCGTCCCTTTTGCTCTCTATCGGTTTGTCGAGATTTCGGGAACACGTCCAGGAGTAACCGATAGTTTCTCCTATATCCTCGTCCGTAGCGGCTTTTTTCTTTCTGCCTTTGCAAAAATAACGAGATAGCCCCTCAACGCCGCATTGATCGAATTGCAAAACCTTAATGTCAACATAGCCTTGCCCCCATAGCTCTACAAGCACCGGAGCAGGCATATCACCACAATTAACGATCGTATGATGATGATAGCGGCCGTTTCTGCTTCCCCTTTCTGTTACCGACATATATTTCAGCGACGGCAAGCCGTGCTTTTTTCGATAGCGCTTAAGACGGGCAATGAAATTACGAAATTGTTTCTTGACCGCTTCATCATTCCCGGGCAAATGATCCCCGTTGTAGGTCAAGTGTATGCAGAGATCGGAGCTAGTGAAGTTCGTCATAACAAGCCGTGAGAATTTCTTTTCACGGTTATGCTGATTAAGCCTCTCTTGCGCCGCAGATGAACATTTTGCTTTCTTTCCTCGGCCTCCTCGAGAAGTCGAGAACACGGGATATATATCTACGTCAATATATTCTCCGCATATATATTTTTTCTCTCTGTACAGACATCGCATATATATTCCTCCTATCGCTTAGTGTAGGTAAGGGGGAGAGGGGATAAAGAGCGGCGGCTTGTTAGCCGCCTTAAAGAGAAAGCTCCTCCCTCTCCCCCTTACAATCCCCCTCGCCCTCCGCTTTCTCCATAGACACAACAGATTTATTTTTTTGTGCATAAAGATAATATCCATTACAAGCCCTGCAACGCTCAGACCGAGCGATTTGTTTTTTATACTATATATAAAGGGCACAAAAGCGACTGCCTTTGATTTCGACAGACAGTCGCTCTATTATGGAAAATTATTCAGCGGGTATAAGCTGCGCCTGTCGGCGCAATGTGAGATTATTAGAATTAAATAGACAAACCGGGGCGAGCCCGAGACTGTAGTACGCACCGCTGATGCTGAAAGCTCCTGCCGGGTTGACGTGACGCACGTGGCAAGCGTTGCCGGGGTCGCACCTCCAAGGAGTGAGCGTCCACATACATTCTTCAAACAACGGCACATAATCTCTATACTTGCGATATTGGTCGCAAGTGAGCAGCGTTATATAATCTTCACACGTTCCGTAAGCTTTATCGCCGTTGTCCGCAGTAAGGTCTGATGTCTGTTTTATAAGGTGTTTTGCGTCGAAATGCTCCTCTAGCACATCTTCGTTGAGAAAGCGACGGAGCGTTGACGTTTTCCAGTTGTTGCAACCGTCATTGTAATTATCGTTGAAACGTTTTTCACACAAACAATCAGCGGTTATAGCTAAATAGTTGCCGTCGATAACGTCAAGGCATATAAAACGTATGCCATTATATACGAACTCCTCGCCGGGTCTTAGTTTGATTTCATTCATTGTTATTCCTCCTATGCAAATATTATTTCACGCAGTTCTATGCCCTTTATATTTTTCAGAGAGAAGTAAACCTCCTTAGCTGTTACGTAGAAAATGTCCATTCTGTACTTATTCGCTACATCTTCATCGGCGAAATAAGACAACACCCTGTACGTTTCCGTGCCTTCTAGAGCAATATCTCGCCGCCTTAAGTAAATCGGTTCTGCCTTACTAACGCACATTCTTAGAGCGGCTGCAAGTGTTTTCCCTGCACGCCTAGCAAAAGATATTTCCTTTGGCAATGGCTTATTGTAAAAAATGTAGCCTATCTGCCAATCGAAAAGAGATATATTAAGGCATTTGTTGATTTTCTGAACTGTTTCTTCAATCTCTTGTGGATATTCCCTCATTGGAACAACTTTCGTTTTCATAAAATCTCCTCTCTTACGGTATCGGGTTTTGTTATCGTTACGCTGCTTGTATTCTTGTCGGCAAGCTCAACGTAAAGAGCGGGCTTGCCGTTGATTATTCTATAAATCAATGCCGATATACATTTATAATGAACATCTGATCTTGCCGAATAGCTACGATCAATTACAGGGCATTGCTTTATAAACGCTTGTTTTGCTTCTTCGCTAGTCATAGTGCTGCTCCTCCCATTCTTTCTTGTGCCGCTCTAATCGGCGTTCAAACTTGCTCGAACATATACAGAGCGCAAAGCAGATAAGAGCAAGCACGATTGCAACAATGACTAGCAGTATAGTAATCAGAACGGGCACGGCATTCTCAGCTCCATTTCTCTTTCAAGTTCTTCAAAGCCTGCTTTTGTGTTTCTGTGATTTTTGTACTGTTTCAAAAGCTTCTGACATACAGCGTAAAGGCTGCAATAGTCCTCATAGGTTAATCTTTGACGCTCTACAAGGCGCTCGTTCTCTTTTGCGGTTTCTGCGCCGTGGAGCAATTCGCTGTACTGCTCAGCAGTAAGCTTAATAACAACGTGGAACGGGCGGCTCTCAGAGCCTCTCTTGCCTTTTCTGAGTTCGTAAAGTCTATTTCTAATAGAGTTTTCCGTTCTTCCAAGAGCCGAGGCGATGTCAGCTAGGCTCTTTCCGCTGTCTGCGAGTTTTAATGCCTGCTTGTCCTCGGCGGCAGTCCACTTTTTAATCATAATCAATTAGCCTCCTGTTCGTTGTCGCAGGATAGCGCCGCTACAATTCGCTTGATAGGTGAGGCAGCGTCCCGCACTATTATCTCGGCTTCTCCGTCAATATGATTTTCGAGAAGGTTAATTTTCTTCGAGAGTGTAGATGATATGTTTTCTATGTAATTTGATACATATTCAACAGCTCCGAACTCTGCCGCCTCCTTGACGATGTTCGCCGCTTTGTATTTCGGGCACTCAACGCCCGCTAAGCGGCACATCTTTGATTTTACGGCTATAAGCTTTTCTGCGTCCGCCGTAAGTTTTGCGTATTTACTGTCGGGAATTTCGATTGTTATTCTTTTCATTGTGAAATCTCTCCGTTTCTCTGTTACCAGGCTTATATAAAGCAAACTCTCTGCACGGGTAAAGCCTGCTCCATTCAATGCACTTAAAGCAATGCTTACAATCCTTGCAAGTCAGCTCCTTGCGCTTAACGTTGCTGCTCAAAGCTCACTCCTTAAACAGCCTACAGCGTCTATTGCCTGTTGAATGCTGCTGAGTGCTTCGTCTATGTTGTCCTCGTTATCTTCGTCGATGTAACGCCCTTTGAATATTGTCAGTTCGTCGTATATCGTTTCGAGCTGTTCCTCGATCTCTTTAAGCTTTGCAGTGTCCATTACTTCGCCTCCTCCCGAAAACACTCATGCTCTCCCGAAAGTAGTTTTATTTCGTCGCTGCTCATTCTATACCCGACACGGGTTAGTATAGCGTACCATTCCCCGAGCTGATCGTTTCGTCGGTAATCGCCGTTAAAGTCATGTACGGCGGTTCTGTATGTACCCTCGTAAACCGTTAGCAGCATTGCAAGCATAACGCTTTCGGGGTGCTGCTTGACCTGTTTTTTGTAGTTGGGATTTTTCGTAAGATCGTCACAGCTTTCACTGTCTTTGAGCTCGATTCCTAAAACTTCAGCGACTTCATCATAATCAATGTCGTCGAGATAATAGCTTGTTAAAAATGCCTCGGTTACTTTGCCAATGTACTCACGATTTGCAAATTCTTTAACAAATGCCTTGCGAAGTGCCGCCGTTTGTCTTTCAAGTTTGGATATTTTCGCTTCACGAGCACGGCGGCGGTTCTCTTGTTCGGTGCGCTTTTGCTTTTCGGTATCGTCCGCTTGCTCTGCGTCGGCATAGATATACGCCCACGCATACTCGGGGGAGACGCTGCTTACAGTGTAATATTTTGCGCCTTTGCCTATAAGGTCGTCAATTTCCTTTTGTCGTTCCTCCGTCAACGTTTTTGATATAGGCATATAGCCTATTTGCTTATACTGAAATCTATTGTCATACTGTATCTTTTTTAGCTTGCCGTCAAGAAATTCCATTACTTTTTCGGCATTTGCCACTGCGTTCTCACGGGTTATAAGCCGCTCGATCGTATACTTAAAACTTGACGTGCCGATAGCCTTTAACGCCTCGGTCTTGCTTTCGGGATTTTTCAGCTTTTCAAGTTCTATGTAGTCGCTGAATGTAGCTTGCCGTTCCTGTGCTTTTGCGAACTCTTCCGGGTCAAGTTCGAGCAATTTAAGGCGGTGTCTGATCGTTGACTTACTGAAACCTGTCTTTTCTGCTATCCCGTCTTGCGTTTCACCGAGATCTAACATCATTTGAAATCCTTGTGCTTGCTCATATATGGTGAGATCGGAACGCTGCATATTTTCGAGCAGCATTGTTGCCGCCTGCTCTCGCTCGTCCATTTCTACCACCATACAAGGAACTTGCTTTAAGCCTGCTTGCTTAGCTGCTGAAAGCCTGCGGTGTCCTATAATTACGGTGTAATCGTCCGCCGTCGGCGCACCTTTGCCGCCTCCTACTACCGTGAGATTTTGAAAAATGCCGTTTGCTTTGATACTTTCGGCGAGCTCTGATACGTCCCCGACGTCCTTTCGTGGATTGTCGGGGTGTGGATAAATCTTGCTAATAGGCAAGTCTACATTTCTTGATACTACTTTCATTTGAAATCACTCCGTTTCTTGTTTTTATGTTGCTTTTCGCTGTCCATTCTTGCACCGCAACAAGGGCAATACGGCGTTGCGTCGCCCTCGTTGTCGCCGTGTTCGCCGCACAACGAACAAAAAGGTACTTTGACCGTTATGCGTTTTTTTAAAATTATAGTTGCTTTGTCTATGTTTTCTTCGGTAATAGTGCGATAGCCTTCCAGTATGCCGACATTGTCCGTGTTCACGACTTTCGTTCGTTCCTTGTAGACCCAACGCCCGTGTTTCACTTCTTGTACGTCTACGGCAGGTTGTTCATTGATTATGTCAGCAATACTGCTGTTGTCACCCAGAATACCCGTTATGCCCTTTTCGTATATTGGCATACACGCTGCTGACAATTCATCGATCAGAGACTTAGCGTCAATATATGTTTTCATGGTTTTCCTCCTCATTTACTTCGCATAAAATATCATTTCGCCGCTTTTCAAGCCACTTTTCATACTCTACCTTAACGGCGGGGTCTGAGAAATAACGCTCTACTGCCCGCAGCGTTGCCCGAGCGAAACCGTCGGCAACGTGAGAGGGAATGTCGGAGGGCTTAACGTTCAGCCTCTCGGTTTTAACTATCATCATATCGGGCATTGTTCCGCCCTCCTTTCGTTTATTTCTCAGCTCTGCACGAGCAGTAGCTACATATGCTGTTAAAGCTCATATGGTTGTAATCGCTATCGTGTGCGCAAAAATCGCACTTGCCGTCATAATAGCAATTCTCACAACACATATGATTAAAATATACACATTCTTTGCAGCCCTCGAGGGCGCAATCAAAGTTATAATGCAATGGTTTGTCTGACATAGCACCGCTCCTATGCTTTGCCTACTTTGCCATAGCGGAAATAGTTGACTACGGCGTATATAAAAAGCTTGTTCGTGGGCTTGCTGTCAATGCTGAAAAGCTCCGAAAATATGCGGGGTCTATGCTCGTATGCTCGGTTGATAGCGGTGCGAATGTTTCTCTCAACAGCGCCGCTCTTTATGTTATCTTCTTTGGCGATAATATCGTAGACTTCGCCGAGATTATCAACCTTTCCTGCGTTTATAGCAAACACGGCTCTGATGATGTAGTCAATTCCCGTATACCCTGCGGAAACGCCAATGCGCACGAGCAGCTTATAAACCTCTGCTTCTGTCACTTTCTTCATTTGAAATCACTCCGTTTCTATGTTTTGTGGGACGTTTTCCTGCGTCCACCGTCTGAACGCCTCTAAGCCTGCTCTTGCCTCTTTCTGTTCCTGCAAGGTAACTTTCATTTTCTCCTTGTACTGGAACTTACGATAATCAACTTGTCCGACGTTTGTTTCTTCTATGTAGTTCTTTATGCCGAGCTTGCTCACTTCCTCAGCAGGCTTTGCTATGCGTTCGGCAAGCAGTGCCTCTTGAAGTCGCTGCATACGCTTTGCACCTACGCCGAATTGCTCGGCAGTCTGAATAAGGGCAAGCTTGACATTGGCTGCGAGAACGGTTTTGTTATCCTTGCTGAAATCTGAGCAGCGACGAGCTACAAAAGCGTTGATCTTGTCAACGTCAATAGAACACCTTTTAACGCCCTGTTCTAACTTGAAATCAAGTACGCCGTCACGATCCTGCTCGTTTGCCGTCTTGCAGCTCTCGGCATATGTATCAATCCACTCAATGCAGCGCTTTGAATAGAACTGCTTTGGAAACTCTTTGTTAAGAGTAAGCAAGATTGTGCAGAGCAGCTCATAGTTTCTCAAAATAGCTATGAAAGCAAGGCGGTTTTTCTGATAGTCCTTAAACTTTCTGTTCGTCAATCTTCTCACCCCTCGTATACTAGAATATCATTATCATATATTGCCTTTAACTTGATAGGTCTGAAAATGCCGTATCTACCGTTTGCATATTCTCGTCCTATAATGAGCTCGCTGTTAAAGATACCGCACCCGTGTTTCTTAACCCAGCGCTTCCGCTTATCGTCGAACACCTCAAATCGATAATAGTAATGTTTCATTGAAATCACTCCGTTTCATTTTTTTGTCCGTTTAGGCTTCTCGCTGATACTTACCGCTCAACTCGCCGTCGTCGAATAAGTATTCCATAGTGAGCTTAGGAAAAAATGTTCGGCGTATCGTCTGAGCTTCCTTAAGCTTTAACCTGTCGGGGTTAGACAGCTTTTCAGATACCGTATTGACGTTAAGCCCAAGTACGGCGGCTATGTCTTTTCTTGCTATGCCGTAGCGGCTCAGTTCCGCTTCAAGGTTTCTGTACATATAAATACCTCCTTTTTGTGTGTTCACCCACCGTGGTGAATTTTCTATATTATATACCATATTTGGTGAATTGTCAAGCCTTTTTATAAAAAAATTTTTGTTTATGGGTGAATTGCTCTTGATTTTTCTATATAATTGTGATATAATTACAGCATTGGAGGTGCTTATATTGGAAAATTATACATTAGGTGACGTTGAGCAGAAACTAAAAGATTACATTTTGCAAAATTATAAGAGCTTGAGAGAGTTTTGTATGCAAATAGATCGTTCATATTCTACGATTGATAATATGCTTAAAAGAGGGCTAGTCAACAGCAGCGTTTCTCTTGTTCTTTACGTTTGCGATAGATTAAATCTTAGCATTGATGATTTATTAAGTGGAAATATCGTAGAAAGAGGCGCTGACATTTACCCCGAAATAACCGATAATGAACGCCTCATCATTATGGAATACAGAAAACACCCCGAAATGCACGCAGCGATTGACAAGCTCTTAGATATACAAGAGCTAAAAATAACAATAAGTCAGAAAGCTGCTCGTAGTGGTGATGATCGTGCGGTTGACGCTTTGAAAATGACTTCTGACCGTGTGAATAAGTTTGAAAACGCTGAAACGGACGACGATATTTAATTACATAATAAAATACCTCGCAGGGTACACTACCTTGCGAGGTGATAAATATTGTTATATGGTTCGTACAAAAATGCTCGTAATGCGGCGTGGCAATGCCTGCTTGATTTTGATATAAGAGAGTTGCCCGTTAAGCCCTCAACGATCGCTAAGCAATTAGGTATAAAGATAATAAAGAACAGTTCTATCAATGAGTTGTCAGAGGGCGAAAGCGGCGCAACATATCTTATTAATTCAAAATGGTATATCGTTTATAATGATACAGAGCCTAGGCAACGCATCAGATTTACGGTAGCTCACGAACTCGGGCATATTCTTTTAGGGCACATTATGTGTGACAAACACTATGCTCGTACATTTGACACGTCACGCCCGACTATTGAGCAAGAGGCGGACGTGTTCGCAGCTAGATTGCTTGCCCCTGCGTGTGTGCTATGGGCTTTAAATGTTCACACGCCGCAAGATATATCAGAAATATGCGACATTTCGCTTGCAGCGGCGCAAGTGAGATCGGAGCGAATGGAAATTCTATACTCTCGGAATAAGTTTCTTCAAAGCCCGCTTGAAAAGGCAGTTTATGATAACTTCAAAGAGTATATACAAAAACAAACAGCGAAATAATTCGCTGTACATAAGGAGTGTTAAAAATGGGTGTAAGATTAACTATATCGGCGGACGGCACAATGTTTAGATATGACGATACACCAATGATAGAGCGTACAGAAAAAGGCAGCAACATTGTAGACGACTTAAGCGACTATGTTGTTATTGATACAGAAACAACAGGCCTTGATACGGACTTTTGCGAGATCATAGAAATTGCCGCTATTAAGGTTAAAAATCACGAAATTGTAGACACGTTCAGCAGCCTTGTGAAACCTATCAAGTGGTATACTGAAATTGAAGATGATGATTGCGACGATGATTTTGACGACGAGGACGAAAACTCATTTATTCCTTTTTCATCTTGTGACGGCTATTATTACGTTGATGATTTTATAACAAAGCTAACAGGTATTACAAATGAAATGCTCGAAAACGCTCCCGAGCCTAGCGAGGTTTTGCCTAAATTCAAAGAATTTATTAGCGATAGCGTTTTAGTAGGACATAACGTGAATTTTGATATTAATTTTATCTATAACGCTTTTATGCGTACTCTCGACGAGCCGCTCAAAAACAACTTTATTGATACTATGAGATATTCTCGTAAGCTATTTATAGACAATGAACATCACCGCTTATTTGATACGGCGAAATCTTGCGGTGTGGCATACGAAAACGCACATAGAGCCCTTGATGATTGTAAAATTACATATTCTTGCTATGAAAAAATGCTCGAGATCATTTCGGAAAACTACTCCGATTTTGACGAATTTAAAAAGTTGTTCAAAAGTGGTGGCAGACACATAGATACAAACGCTATAACCGCCGATACAACCGAATTTGACGAGGAACACCCATTGTATAAGAAAACAGTTGCTTTCACCGGAGCACTTCAAATTCCACGCAAAGAGGCAATGCAGAATGTTGTAAACGTCGGTGGCATTGTGAGCAATAGCGTTACAAAGAAAACAAATTATCTCGTTGTCGGCTCATTCGATTTCATAAAATCAGTAAAAGGCGGCAAATCTTCAAAGATAGTAAAAGCTGAGCAAATGCGCCTTGACGGTTTCGACATTAACGTTATTACAGAGAACACATTTTTAGATATGCTAGCAGGAAAATAAAAAGCCTGCTCCGAGTGGATAGGAGGGCGGACAATGGCAAGAGCCGCAAAGCAAGACAGCAATTCGGAAATAATTAACGGCGTGATATATGCCCGCTATTCGGAAGGTCCTAACCAAACGGAGGCAAGCATAGAGGGGCAAGTTCGAGAGTGCAAAGAGTATGCTAAGCGAAACGGCATACGAATTATAAACGTATACTCGGACAGCAAGCACACGGGCACGAACGATAACCGAGCAGAGTTTCAAAAAATGCTCCGTGATAGCAGGCGTGGCGGTTTTTCCGTTGTTGTAGTATGGAAAATAGACCGTTTCGGACGTAATCGTGCAGAAATGGCACAAAATAAAGCCCTACTAAAGTTGCAAGGCGTTAAGGTCGTATCAGCGAAAGAGTACATACCCGATAGTCCCGAGGGAATAATACTTGAAAGCGTACTCGAGGGTATGGCGGAATATTACTCCGCCAATTTGTCGCAGAACATAAAACGAGGTATGAAAGAAAATGCTCTGCATTGCAAGAGCAACGGCTCCGGAAAGAGCTTAGGTTACATTGTAGACAAAGACGGGTATTTTGAAATTGAGCCAAATGAGGCAACGATAGTCAAGACAATATTTCAGAAGTACGACGAGGGAATGAAGATTGCCGACATATGGCGTGAGATTGTGGCAAGCGGTGCAAAGACAAAGAGAGGTAAAGACTTCACGCAGTACGGCATATCTCGTGTGCTGAGCAACAGGGCATATATAGGCGAATACCGCTACGGCGATATTGTAACGCCCGGCGGAATGCCACGCATAATAGACGATGATCTATTTAATAGAGTGCAAGAAAGACGTGCGCTGAGCAAAAAAGCTCCCGCAAGCAGGCGGAGCAATAGTGATGTTGATTTTCTTCTGACCGGTAAAGTGTTCTGTGGGCATTGCAAAGGAACTATGCGAGGAATGAGTGGAACGAGTAAGACAGGGCGCAAATTCTATTATTATGCTTGCCACGATAAAATCTTCAAGCATAATAAGTGTACTAAAAAGAATGTAAAAAAAGAATGGCTTGAAACTGAGGTTACACGAATAACAAGAGATGATATACTCAACAAGGAAACAATAGAGTTTATTGCTGATCGAGTAGTTGAGATACAAAGACAAGAGCAAGAGGACAAGTCAATGCTCCGCTACTATGAGCAACAGCTCCGTGATACTCAGAGCGCTATTAACAACATAATGAAAGCGATAGAGGCAGGAATTATAACAAGCTCAACGAAAAGCAGATTATTTGAGCTCGAGGAGCAGAAATCTATAATTGAGGGCGAAATAGAAAGGGAAAAAATAATAACGCCCGTAATTGAGAAAGAACAGGTTATTTTCTCTCTCGAACGTTTTTTCGGTGGAGATATAAATAATAAAGAATATCAACGTAATATTATTGATATGTTCGTGAATAAGGTTATATTATATGACAACAAAATAATAATCACATATAATATTAGTTCACAAAATGAAATATCTGTTGATGTGGTGGAACAAGCGGCATTTGCGGCATTAGATGAGTGTTCGTCTAAGCTCTCGTTACCTCCACCAGCAGGGGCGTGCCCCTGCACCCAATTCCGCTTTACTTTATGTAAGGCGGTTTTTTTATTGCCGCTCATCAATTTTATCTAAAACCCAACCATTGTTTCGCCGTGGCGGACATTTCCCGTCAAGGCTTTTTGTAAACGCACAAAGCCACCGCGGTGATAATTTGTGTGTCACTTTTACAAATTCAGGGGCGTGCCCCTGCACCCGATCCGCTTTACTTTATGTAGGGCGGTTTTTTATTGCCGCTCATGGATCATTATTTATAAACCCAACTTTGTTATTTCACCATGGCAGACGCTGACATAATAAAAAAAGAGTACATTACCACCTCAGATAATGCACTCTTAAATTTTACCCTATTTCTCCTCCAGCCCGCTGAGCGAAAGCCTGCTCTCCATTTTCTGAACAGTCTTGCTCTCCTGCTTTGCGATCTTTGCTTCAAACCAGAAGGTCGAGCCTTTGCCCTCCTCCGATTGAACACCGTATGCAAAGCCGTGGGCTTTGAGTATCTCCTGACAAATGGAAAGTCCAAGTCCTGTGCCTACCACGTCACGCTTTACCTTTGCGTCACGATAGTATCTGTCAAATATCTTCGGCAGAAGCTCCTTGGAAATGCCCTTTCCGTTGTCTGTTACTTCAATACGAACCGCATCAGCCTTGTTTATCTGCTTGATACGAATGACCTTATTGTCACCTGTGTAGTTTATAGCGTTGTTTATAAAGTTGTAAATGACCTGATCCAGCTTTGCAATATCCGCCGTTATCACTCTGTCCTCGTCTGGAATATACTTGATATCATAACCATTTTGCTCTATGAGTATCTGATATCGAGTCATGCAGTCATTGAGCTTGTCAACAATAGAGAAGTCCGTGAGTTTAAGCTCCGCATTACCCGACTCCAGCTTTGAAAGCTCCAGCAGATTATTTACCAGACTTGAAAGCCTGTCAGCTTCGTCGATAATGACTTGGATATGCTCCTGTCTCTTTACAGGATTATCCCCCGACAAGTCCCTTATCATTTCCGCATAAGCCTTTACCATAGTGAGCGGTGTTCTCAGGTCGTGAGATATGTTCGCAATAAGGTCTTTCCTAAGCTCCGATACCTTTTGTATCTCGTCCTTGGCATTGTTAAGCACCGTGGAAAGCTCCTCTATCTCACAATAGCCATGACCATTGAACTCCACCGTATAATCCCCTTCACCGAATTTCTTCGCCGTGTTCGTAATGTCAACGATAGGCTTTGAAAGTCGCTTTGAGATATACATAGTTACAATAAAAGCAAGCTCAAAAAGTATGATAGTGATATAAATGAGCTGTTCTCTTATAATGCTTACAGTGGAATCTATAGGCTCTATTGAGCTTTCAATAAAAAGATACGCCTGCTTATCCGAATCATCAGTGTAGATAGATGTGCAGTAAAATATCTCCTTGCTCTTGAAATTCTCATTCTGAGCAATTTTCGTGATGTAGTTATCGTCCGACTGCTTTAGCTTAGATATCATCTTGAAAAGTCCGATGCCATAGCCCTTGTTTATGACCTTGTTAAGATGCGAATATGCTCCCATGTTGTTTTCCATCACAATAGGATTGCCCATTTCGTCCGTTATAACAATGCAAAGGCTGTTGTCAAAAGCCAGCGAGCGGTTCGTTACCTCCTGCTCGTCAGTGCCATATGCTTGGATTATCTGATTTGCAGCGTCTGTAATATCTCTTATCTTCGCCGACTGATAATATCTTTCCAAGAAAAAATACTGAAAAAGCCAAATAAGAATAAGAATAAAAGCCGTGAAGAAGATAAAATACATCCACACATATGACCGCAGACTTCTTTTCGCCTTTATCTCCGCTGTCTTATTGCTGACTTTTTCCTTGACTTCTGCAAGCTTACTGGATCTTTTCAAACTTATATCCCATTCCTCTCAGAGTAACAATAAGATTGCGGTATTTTCCAAGGCTGTTTCTCAGCATTTTTATGTGAGTGTCCACAGTTCTGTCGTCACCGTAAAAATCAAAGCCCCATACCTCTTCAAGAAGCTTCTCTCTTGAAAGCGCAATGTTCATGTTCTTCACCAGATAGAAAAGCAGGTCATACTCTTTCGGAGTCATGGAAACCTTCTCCCCGTCTATCTTTACCTCACGGGCTGTAAAGTTTATCTCTAATCCCTCGTATCTTATAACGTCCTCAGTGCGCTGAGAAGCTGACGCGCGGTTAAGCACCGCCCTTATCCTTGCCATAAGCTCCTTTGGCGAGAACGGTTTTACTACATAATCGTCAACGCCTATCTCAAAGCCGAAAAGCTTGTCATACTCCTCGCCCCTTGCGGAAAGCATTATAACAGGTATCTGCTTTATTTTTCTTATCTCCTTGCAAGCTGAATAGCCGTCAAGCTTCGGCATCATAACGTCCATTATGATGATATCGAAATCCTGATTTTTCACCATTTCCACAGCCTGCATACCGTCCTCAGCCTGAGCTACTTCATATCCCTCAAACTCGGCATACTCTTTGATTATCTCTCTTATTTTAATTTCGTCATCGACTACAAGAATTTTTGCCATAGTCATTCCCTCCTATTCAGGCAACACCGCACAAAGAACACCTATTTGCTTTGCATACAATGCTTGTGTGTTGCTGCCTTAATTCATATTCTTTGCTTATATAATAACCTATTATTGTGTAAAATTTGTGACGGTTTATAGAATATTCTAAGCCATACCGCACCAATTCACAAGAAAACTACTGCCCGCCAACCAAAATGGTATGACGGGCAGAGCTTATATAGGAATTTGTTGTGGAAATGTCAGGAAATCAGCAATGTCCCATCATAATGAGAGCCATAAGACAAAAACCTGTTACGATACAACTCATTGCGCCCATGATGTTGTCAATTTTTTCTGCTGTAAGCTTTTTCATAGTGATTACCTCCTTGGGGTATAAAATAAACTATTCTGTTCTCAGTGCGATAACAGGGTCTTTCTTTGCCGCCACTCTTGACGGGAACAGACCTGCGATAAGCGTCAGGCAAACGCTTATTGCAATGAGTATAACTGCCGCACTGACCGGTATTGAAGCTCTTATCGGCACGTCTGTAAGATGTGCGATTATCATGTTTATCGGTATTGTGAGCAGATAGGAGATAATTATTCCCAATGCACCTGCCACAAATCCCACGATAACTGTTTCGGCATTGAACACTCTTGATATATCCCTCTTTGAAGCACCTATACTTCTCAGTATTCCTATCTCCTTTGTTCTTTCCAAAACTGAGATATAGGTTATAATGCCTATCATGATAGATGATACGACAAGTGAAATTGCAACAAATGCGATAAGAACATAGCTGATAGCGTTTATTATAGACGTGATAGAACTCATCATAAGACCAACATAGTCAGTGTATTCTATCTTGTCTTCCTCTCCAACACTGTCGTTGTAATCGTCGATAATATCTATTATCTTTTCCTTAGACGCAAAATCCACAGGATAGATATTTATGCTGTCAGGGTCTTCAACAACTGAATAGCCAAGAGTTTTCATGTTGTTGTCATAGTTTGAAGTGGAATATTTTCCGCTGTTTGCAAGCTGATCCGCATTTGTGTCGGACTGTTCTTTGAGCATTTGCTTCATAAGCTCCATTTGCTCGTCAGAAAGTGAAGCTATATACTTCTTCTGAGTTTCGGTAAGCGATGACATATCACCGCCCTGAATTGCTGACATATCCATTGAACCCATGGCATTCATGCCCATATCTGCAAGCTCGCCTGTATCGGAAGCACCGCTCTGCTCCATAAGAGCCTTATACTGCTCCTCGGTCATTCCCTCAGGTATCTCCATAGAGCTGTCGCCTGCCACCAAACCAGCCTTCTTATCTGTGTCGGAGCTGTCTGCTGTTTTATCAGCCTTACTTTCTGTATCGGCTGTGCTGTCGGAAACGGTTTCTGAACTGCTGTCTGTATCTGCCACATTCTCGTCCGTTTTGAACTTCAGTCCTGTGAAAACATCTATGTCAGGATTTGCTATCTGCTCTTTTACTATCTCGCTGTTATCTACTTCGTCGATAAGATATGTCATAAGGTCATGACGATAGCCTATCGCACCGCTTATGGAAGCAGAGGAAGCGTCCTCGTCAGGTCGCAGGATACCGACTACACTTATTTCTGTGCCGTTTGCAACAGCCTTTTTCATGTAGCTCTCATCGCCTGTCATATCTTCCCACACACCGTCTTTTTTCTTATAGAAATCAGGTGTAGGAACGGCCTTGAATTTCAGGTCAAGAAGCTCATCATAGGTGTAAACGTGCTGTTCGCTGTCAACGGATATGTCCTCTCCTGCCATGGCACGTCTTACTATGCCGTTAAGTGAGCTTGGGTCGAGAAGTCCGAGAGAATAAAGCACATAGTCGTTTATCTCGTTGTTCTTATCAACTACAAGCACAACTTCGTTATACTTTTCAGGCAAACGTCCTGCGATAACGTCATACTGCTTGTCGATAAGCTCCTCATTATCTATCATTTCGCTCCATACGTCAGTACCCATGCCCATCATGCCACCCATTGAGCCGCTCATGGACATTGCTTCCACCTGAGTTGAGGACATATATCCCATATCTTCAAGAAGCGTTGACGGATTGACCTGCATTACACCGTTGTCGCTCTCCGTAAAAACGTTAAGTGTAGTGGCGTATGTGTACTGAACGTCGCTTGTAAGGTCTTTCAGGTCGCTGTTATCGTCAAGATATTTCTTGAACTTCTCCAGATTGTTGACCTTTGTTTCTTCCATGAGAGTGTTTATCATCTCGCCCATGGCATTTTGAGAATAGACCTTGTCTTTATCGTGATTTGCTGAATCCTCATGGTTTTTCGCCATGGTGTTCATTATCTCGCCTATACTTGCGGTGGTCTTTGTTATCTGAAGCGGATAGCTTGAAAGGGTATCAGACTGCACCTGATCTATATAAAGCTGAACGCCGTTTGAGATAGAAAGAATAAGTGCGATACCGATTATACCAATAGAGCCTGCAAAAGAGGTAAGAAGCGTTCTTGCCTTTTTTGTCATAAGATTGTTTCGGCTCAAAGACAGTGCAGTGAGGAAGCTCATGGAAGTTTTAAGCTTTTTGCGCTCTTTCTTCGCCGCCTTTTTGTCAGCCTTTGTAGGCTCTTTTTCAGGCTTTTTGATAGGCTCCACAACATTCTTGTCAAGAGGGTCGGAATCGTCTATGACCTTTCCGTCAAGAAGTTTTATTATCCTTGAAGAATATTTCATGGCAAGCTCAGGATTGTGCGTTACCATTATAATAAGCTTGTCCTTTGAAATGCTCTTCAAAAGCTCCATTATCTGCACGCTTGTTTCAGTATCAAGCGCACCTGTAGGCTCGTCTGCAAGCAGAATGTCAGGCTCATTCACAAGCGCTCTTGCAATGGCAACTCTCTGCATCTGACCGCCTGACATCTGATTAGGCTTTTTGTGGAGCTGGTCGCCAAGACCCACCTGCTCGAGAGCCTTGACGGCTCTTTCACGTCTTTCTGACTTTGAAACACCTGAGAGGGTCAAAGCAAGCTCAACGTTTGAAAGCACTGTCTGGTGCGGTATAAGGTTATAGCTCTGGAACACGAAGCCTATGGAATGGTTTCTGTAGGAATCCCAGTCGCAATCCTTGAAATCCTTGGTAGATTTGCCGTTAATGTTAAGGTCACCGCTGGTATATCTGTCAAGACCGCCGATAATGTTCAAAAGAGTGGTTTTACCGCAGCCTGACGGACCAAGGATAGAAACGAACTCATTCTCACGAAAATCAATGCTGACGCCTTTAAGGGCAGAAACAGTGGAATCACCAACGACATAATCTTTTTTTATGTCCTTTAAACTAAGCATATATTTTCTCCTATTTTTGTTATTGTAAAGATATTATAATAGGGTTTTATAAACTCAGTTTAAACATAACACAGTTTTGGGTAAAAAAATTGTCGGAGGGGAGATTTAAGTGAGGAGTGAGGAATGAGCATAGCAGACCAAAGTAAATTGCAAGCATAAAGTAAAATAAAGC